>Ga0070667_100001303_pt1 | contig 22502 bp, 17 predicted proteins | sample KBSS33metaG_FD_64659 | JGI IMG/M metagenome (GOLD analysis project Ga0070667, IMG submission 64659) | Switchgrass rhizosphere microbial communities from Kellogg Biological Station, Michigan, USA - KBS S3-3 metaG | ecosystem: Host-associated > Plants > Roots > Rhizosphere > Soil ... | reverse complement strand
CGGCGTGCTGCCGATCTCGCAGCAGTCGATCTTCGTGCTCTCGGGCCTGAGCTACCACGGCTACGAAGGCGTGGCGCTGCGCGACGACGAAAAGCCGCGGCTGGTCGCCGACCTCGGCCCCGACAACGATTTCCTGATGCTGCGCAACCACGGGCTGCTGACCCTCGGTGCGACGATCCCCGACGCGTTCGTCGCGATGTACCTGTTCGAGACGGTGTGCACGATCCAGATCCGTGCGCAGGCCGGGGGCGGGGAACTGACCCAGGTCGACCCGCGCATCATCGCCGGTGCCAAGCAGCAAGGCCGGGCGGTCACGCGCGGCGCCGGCGCTGGCGCGCTGGCCTGGCCGGGGCTGCTGCGCCGGCTCGACCGCGCCGATCCGGGCTACCGCAGCTGAAACGGGGCACCCGGCGGCGGATACGCCGCCACCCGCCGAGCGGGTGCTCAGGCCGCTTGGGAGCGGCCCGGCGCTGGCCTGAGTGCCCGGTGCTCAGCTGAACTTCGGCGGCCGCTTCTCGAGGAAGGCGTTCAGCCCTTCGGCGCCGTTGGCGTGGAACAGGTTCGCGACGAAGTGGTCGCGTTCCGCGTCGAGCTGCTGCGCCAGTGAGCGGCCCGCGGCCTGGGCCACCAGTTCCTTGCCACTGGCCAGTGCGTTCGGCGCCATCGCCGCGAGGCGCTCGGCCAGCCGCTGTGCGGCGTCGACCGCGTGACCCTGATCGACCACCGAACCGACCACGCCCCAGGCGTGCAACTGCTGCGCCGTCACCGGCTCGCCGAGCCAGACGAGCTGCTGCACCAGCGGGCGCGGCAGTGCCTGCATCAGCAGCCAGGTCGCACCGGCGTCGGGCGAGAGGCCGATGCGGCCGTGCGACAGGATGAAGCGCGCGTCTTCCGCCGCGACGATCAGGTCGCAGGCCAGCGCGAGCGAGAAGCCGGCGCCGGCCGCCGCGCCCTCAACTGCCGCGATCACCGGTTTCGGGAACACGCGCAGCGCCTCGACGAACTGGTGCAGGTGCTCGAGCATCCGCACTTGGGCCGGCGGCCCGCTGCGGCGGCGCTCGAGCAGGCCCTGCAGGTTGCCGCCGGCGCAGAAATGGCCGCCGGCACCGCTCAACAGCACGCAGCGCAGCTCAGGGTCGGCCTCGGCCATGTTCAGCGCCTCGATGCCGGCGGCGATCACGGCATGCGACAGCGCGTTGCGGGTCGCGGGGTCGCTCAGGGTGAGCAGCAGCACGGCGCCGCGGCGTTCGGTCAGGAGTTCGGCAGACATCGGGATCCCCGAGAGACGGAGGAGGGCGCACGTGCGGAGGCCGGCTTTCGCGCACGAATGGCGGGCAGCGGTCCACGCGGCCGGAATTGTGTCACGCAAGGAGCCGTTATCGCGCCGCGGCGGCGCTCTGGAGCCCTGAGTCTTCATGCTAGAGTCCCTCGGCCATTCACAACGACGACCATCACCCCACCCGCATGCGCGCAGTTTCGACCCTTCTCGCGACCGGCACTGCGCTGTGGATCGTTGCCATGCCGGCCCATGCGGTCGGGTTCGGACGGGTCGTCAATGCGACCCAGCTGGGGCAGCCGCTGGATTTCCTCGCCGCGATCCGGCTCGACCCTGACGAGCAGCTGGCGCCTGAGTGCGTCTTCGCCGAGGTCCAGTCGGGCGACAACCGGCTCGCATCGAGTCTGGTGCGGGTCAGCCTGGAAGGGGCCGTCGATTCGAACAACCGCAGTGTGCGCGTCACCACGGGGACGTTCATCGACGAACCGGTCGTCACCGTCAGCGTGACGCTGGGCTGCGTTGCCAAGGTCACACGCCGTTTTGTCGCGTTTGTCGACCCGCCGCTGATCAACGCTCCGCAAACCACGGCGGCCGAGGCTGCACCGGTGCCGCGCGCTGAGACGCCCTTGGCCGCACCGGCCGTGACGGCCGCCGTACCGCGCGCCGAGACGTCGACCAGCACCGCGCAGCCCGTGCCCGCCGCCAGCGCTCCACGCCGCAGCGCGCGCGCCCCCGCGCAGCAGCGCGCGCGGCCGGTTGCGAGTGCGCGCGAACCCGTCACGCCACAGGTCGCGAAGCCGCGTCCGATCTCGCGCCAACCGGCCGTGGCACGCGCTGCGGCCCCCGGGCCGCGGCTGCAGCTCGAAACGGCGGCGCCGATCGTGGTACGGGGCGCCTCCGCCGCCGCGCCGGTGGTCACCGCCGAAGCGGCATCGGCCGCCAAGCCCGACCCGGCTGCCGATCAGTTGGCCGCAGAGCGCCAACGCATCCAGGTGCTCGAAGAGGGACTGGCGAAACTGACCAAGAGTTCGCAGGCCAACCAGGCGTCGCTGGCCGCGATGCAGGCGCGCCTGCAGGACGCCGAGTCGGCACGTTACGCGAACCCGCTGGTCTACGCGCTGGCCGCATTGGCGGCGCTGCTGGCACTGGTGGTGGTCTGGCTGGGGTGGCGCCAGTCGCGCGCGCGCCAGTCCGGGCAGTGGTGGGCCGGCCCGGCGCCGCAGCCCGCGCCTTCGCAGACGCCGCTGGCTGCCGGTGCCGCTGCCGCGATCGCTCAGGCCGAACGCGAGGAGGCTCCGGCACCGGAACCGGTGGCCGCGCCCATCGCCGACGTATTTACCGTTCCCACGGTGGTCGAGGACGAAGCCGCGCACGCGTCCGGGCCGGCGCGCGAATTGTCGGTCGAGGAACTGATCGACCTGGAACAGCAGGTCGAGTTCTTCGTCGTCCTCGGTCAGGACGACGCTGCGATCGACCTGCTCATGAGCCACGTGCGCAGCGATGGCGGCAACAGCCCGTTGCCCTACCTGAAGCTGCTCGAGATCTACCGCCGCCGCGGCGAACGCGAGCCCTACCAGCGTGTGCGCGAGCGTTTCAATCGCCGCTTCAATGCCTATGCGCCCGACTGGGAATCGGACCCGCAGCAGGGCCGTTCGCTGATCGACTACCCCGACACGATCGCGCGCCTGCAAGGGCTGTGGTCGTCGCCGGCGCGGATGATGGAAACGCTGGACGCGTCGCTGTTCCGGCGCAACAAGAGCGACGAGACCTTCGACCTGCCCGCTTACCGCGAGCTGTTGTTCCTCTACTCGATCGCACGCGACCTGGCCGAGCATGGCGGCGCGCTGCCGAGCGCCGGGGTCGACCTGCTGCTGCCACTCGACGGTGCCGGCGAAGAGCCGATTTCGCGGTTGAGCGCCGCATCACTGTCGGCCAATCTGCCGAATGGCGGCCTGCGCACGACGCGCCTGGATTTCGACCTGCCGTCCGACTCCGCGACGCAAAACGCCAAGACCTCGCCGCTGAGTCATGCCGACCGGCCGGTGACCGAGGCGCCGCAGCTGATCGACTTCAACCTCGACGCGCCGCCGGAGCCGCCGAAGCCCGGCACCTACCACTGAGGTTGGTGCTCAGAGCCTGGCCAGGCGCGCCAGCGCCAGTTGCAGGGTCTCGTCCTTCTTCGCGAAGCAGAAGCGCGCGATGCGCTGCTCGTACCCACCCTGGTAGAACGCCGACAGCGGGATCGCGGCCACCCCGATCTCGGTCGTCAGGAAGCGGCAGAAGTCGGCCTCGGGCATCTCGCTGACGGCCGAATAGTCGACGCACTGGAAGTAGCTGCCGCGGCTGGGAAGCACCCGCAGCCTGGTCGCGGCGAGACCGGCGCGGAACAGGTCGCGCTTGTGCTGGTAGAACGCAGGCAACCCGAGGTGGTGGACCGGATCGGCCATGAACGCGGCCAGGCCGTGCTGCATCGGCGTGTTGACGGTGAAGACGTTGAACTGATGGACCTTGCGGAACTCGGCCATCAGCGGCGCCGGCGCGGCCACGTAGCCGACCTTCCAGCCCGTCACGTGATAGGTCTTGCCGAAGCTCGAGACGACGAAGCTGCGTTGCGCCAGTTCCGGGAAACGCGCCACGCTCTGATGCGCGGCGCCGTCGAACACCATGTGCTCGTAGACCTCGTCGGCGATGACGATGATGTCGGTGCCGCGCAATGTGGCGGCGAGCCGCGCCATCTGCTCGGCCGACCAGATCGTGGCGCTGGGGTTGTGCGGCGTGTTGATGATGATCGCGCGCGTGCGCGGCGTGATCGCCGCGGCGATGCGAGCGAAGTCCGGCTCGAAGCTGCCCGGGGTCAGTGGCACGTGCACCGCCGTGCCGCCGGCGAGCTCGATGTTCGGCTCGTAGCTGTCGTAGCAGGGGTCGAGCACGATCACTTCGTCGCCCGGGTGCACGATGGCAAGCACCGCGGTGATGATCGCTTGCGTCGCGCCGGCGGTGATGGTGATCTCGCTGCCGGGGTCGTAGGCGTGGCCGTACATTGCGGCGAGCTTGCCGGCCACCGCTTCGCGCAGCGCCGGCACGCCGGCCATCGGCGGGTACTGGTTCGCGCCGGCGCGCATCGCCGCGTCGACCGCGTCGACGAGGCGCGGGTCGCAGTCGAAGTCCGGGAAGCCCTGGCCGAGGTTGACGGCGCCGTGCTCGAGCGCGAGTGCCGACATCACGGTGAAGATGGTGGTGCCGACCTGCGGCAGTCGGCTGGTGATCGCAGGGGTCGGGAACGGGCTGCTGCTCATGAGGGGTCTGGTGCTCAGAGTTGGTAGTCGTCAGCGTCGCCCGCCATCGCGCCGGCGATCAGCTTGCGGCTCAGGCGGTCCGACAGCATCTCGGCGAAAGCGTAGACGAAGTTGCGCAGGTAGGCACCGCGCTTGAACGCGAGCCGGGTGACGTTGTTGCCGAACAGATGCCCGACCGGGCGCGACACCAGATCGCCGCCCGGCGGGTCGTCGCGCACCGCGAGCTCGGCGACGATGCCCACGCCCAGGCCGATGCGCACATAGGTCTTGATGACGTCGGCGTCGATCGCCTCGAGCACGATGTTCGGTTTCAGGTTGCGCGTCGCGAAGGCCTGGTCGACGCGCGTGCGGCCGCTGAACGACGGGTGGTACGACACCAATGGCAGCATCGCCAGGTCTTCGAGCGAGATGCGCTCGATCTGCGCCAACGGGTGCCCGGCCGGCATCACCACCGCGTGCCGCCACTCGTAGCAGGGCAGCGTGACGAGCTCGTCGTAGCCGGTGAGGCCCTCGGTCGCCAGGCCGAGGTCGGCGACCTCGTCGATGACCATGCGTGCCACCTGGTCCGGCGAGCCCTGGTGCAGGCTGATGTTGACCTTCGGGAAGCGCTTGCGCAGCTGCGCCACCGGCTCGGGCAGGAAGTAGCGCGCCTGGCTGTGCGTGGTCGCGATCGACAGCGTGCCGGCGTCCTGCATCGAGAACTCCTCGCCGATGCGCTTGAGGTTGCCGACTTCGCGCATGATGACCTCGATGCTCTTGAGCACCTCGCGCCCCGGCTCGGTGATGCGGCGCAGCCGCTTGCCGTGGCGCGCGAAGATGTCGACGCCGAGCTCGGCCTCGAGCTCGAGTATTGCCTTCGAGACGCCCGGCTGCGACGTGAACAGGGCCTTCGCGGTCTCGGTGAGATTGAGGTCGCGGCGCACCGCTTCCTGGACGAACCGGAACTGGTGCAGATTCATGGCGGGGCTTCGTTCGTCAACTGCAGCGCGGCGGCGGCCATCGCATCGATCACGCTGTCGACCTCGCCGATCGCGCGTCGCAGGTGCCACGCTGTGCCAGGGTGCGCGGCGCGCAGGTCGGCGAGCAGCTCGGGCAGATCCTTGCGCACATGGCCGCCCGCGCCGAGGAACAGCGGCAGCACGTCGACGCGGTCGCAGCCCGCGCCGACGAGCAGTTTGCCGGCCTCGCGCAAGCTCGGCGCCATGAATTCGAGGAACGCAAGCTGCACCACGAGCGCCGGGTCGTGCAGGCGCACGCGCTGCGCGACCGCCTCGAACGGTTCGGCCCAGCGCGGATCGCGCGCGCCGTGCGCGAACAGCAGCAAGCCACGCTTCACCGGTACCTCACCAGCCAGCTGAACGCCGCGAACGACAGCAGCAGGTACAGCGCGCTCGGCGCGGCGGCGACCATCCACGGCGTCCAGTTGCGCAGCAGGCCGAGGTGGCCGGCCACATTGTTCAGCAGCACGAAGCTGATGCCCAGCATGATGCCGCCGAACACCTTCAGGCTGATGCCGCCGGCGCGCGCGTGCATGTAGGCGAACGGCAGCGCCAGCCCGACCATCACGAGGCAGGCGAATGGGTAGAGCGCGCGCTTCCAGAACTGGATCTGGTGGCTTTGCGCGGCCTGTTCGTTGTCCGACAGGTGCACGATGTAGCGCGCCAGGTCGATCGTCGACATCGAGCTGACCGGCGACACCGCCGCGGCCACCATCGCGGCCGACAGGCTGCTGTGCCAGGTCAGTTCGGGCAGCTTCTGTTCCGGTACCTGCGACGCGCCGGTGGCGTCGCCGGCATCGACCCAGCGCGTCACGCTCACGTCGTGCAAGGCCCAGGTCTGGTTCGCCTCGACCTGCGCGCTGGCCGCGGCGATGCGGCGCAGCATCCGGCCATCGGCATCGAACTCGAAGATGCGCACGTCGTGCAGCAGTCCCTTCGGCCCGGCCGAGCCGACATTGATCGAATAGCTGCGCTCGCCCTGCGGCGTGGCCACGTGGTTGTCCTTCAGCCAGGCACCCGAGCGGCCGAGTTTCAGGCCGCCCTTGGCCATCGCCTGCACCTGGTTCGCCTGGCGCTCGCTGAGCGGCGCGAGGTAGTCGCCGACGACGAAGGTCAGCACGCCGAAGACCATGCCCAGTGTCGCGAGCAGCGACAGCGCGCGCCCCGGGCCGAGCCCGCCGGTGCGCAGGATGGTGTACTCGGAGGCCTGCGCCATGCGTGCCAGCGTGTAGATCGTGCCGATCAGCACCGCGATCGGCGCGACCTCGTAGAAGTGGCCCGGCAGCAGCAGCAGCGAGTACAGCGTCGCCTGCACGACGGTGTAGCCACCCTGGCCGACATCGCCGAGCTGGTCGATGAAGTCGATGAAGAACGACAGCGACAGAAAGGCCAGCGCGACGAACGCGACCGCGGTCACGATGTCGACATAGAACAACCTCCGCACCGTCCTCATGTCGGCGCCGCCCGCGGCTGCCCCAGGCGCGCACGCCAGGTGCCGCCGCGGTTCGCGTTCTCGCGCCACCACAGCAGCCCCATCGCGATCAGGAAGGCGCCGCCGTGTGCAGCGACCAGCGCCGTGCCCATGCCGACCTTCCCGCCCGCGACCCAGGCCTGCGACAAGTTGATGACGTTGTAGTAGATCGCAAAGCTCATCAGCGCGAACAGCAGGTTCCAGTTGCTCGCGCGACGCGGGTTCGACGCCGACAGGCCGATGCCCAGCAGCACCATGTTGGCGGCGCCCAGCAGCAGGCCGAGGCGCCATACGAGCTCGCCCTGATGCCGGGGCGTGGGTTCGAGCAGCAGGTCGATGCTGCGGCGCGCCTTCGGCGGCAGGTTGTCCATGCTCGACAGCACGCGTTCACCGGCGCGCGCGCTGTAGCCCTCGAAGCGCGCCAGCGTCTTCTCGCCGCTGCGCAGGTTCTCCTCGTTCTGCTGGCCGCGCGTGAGCTGCAGGAAACGGTCGTCGCCGACCATCTCGATGCGGCCGCTGCGTGCCGAGGTGACCGATTCCTTGTCGGGCAGCGAACTCAGGATGAAGACATTGCGGCCGATGCTCTTGTCGGCCGAGTCGCGCTCGATGAAGAACACACGGGTGCCGTCGCTCGAAGTCTGGAACTGGCCGGGCGTCACGCGCGACAAGTCGGAGCGGCGTTCGAAGCGCTCCTTCAGCTCGACGCCGCGCTGGTTCTGCCACGGCCAGACAAACAGCGCGAGCAGCCCGATCACCAGCAGCACCGGCCAGGTCACGCGCAGCACCGGGCGCACGAAGCGCGTCAGACCCACGCCGCTGGCGAACCAGATCGTCATCTCGCTCTCGCGGTACATGCGCGAGAGTGTCGCGACGACGGCGATGAACAGCGACAGCGCCAGCATCGTCGGCAGATGACCGAGTGCCACGTAGCCGAGCAATAGCACCACGTCTTGCGGCGCGACCTGGCCGCCTGCGGCCTGGCCGAGGGTGCGGATCAGCATCATCGTCAGCACGATGGTGAGGATCACGACCAGCGTGGCACCGAAGTTGCGCGCCAGGTCTCGGCGCAAAGTGGAATCGAATAACATGCTCGGCCTGTCGCTATGCTCCGTCTTCAATGGACCGCCGATTATGAACTTCCACCATCAGATTTCTTCGCCCGACAAACTGGCGGCGCTGAGCTGCGACGCGCTCGTGCTGGTCGTCACCGGCGACACGGTCGAGCCGGGCCTGGCCACGCCGCTCGCTGCGGCGTTGAGCGATGCGCTCGCGCACGGCGATCTCGAGCTCAAGGCCGGCAAGAGTCTGTACCTGCATCGTCCGGCCGGCGTGCGCGCTGCGCGTGTCGTGTTCGCGGCTGCCGGTGCGTCGACGACCAAGGCGTTCAAGACCGCGGTCGCGAGCGGCATCAACCTGGTAAAGAGCAGCGGCGCGAAGCATGTCGCGGTCGGCCTGGTCGGCGCCGGTGCGCTGACCGATGCGCATGCCGAGGCGGTGGTCACCGCGGCGCGCGAGGCCACCTACCTGTACCGCCACACCAAGCCGAGCGCGCCCGCGGCAACGAAGATCGACAAGGTCACGGTGCTGTGCAGCAAGGCCGAGGCGAAGTCCGTGCAGCAGGGCCTGGCGCGCGGCCGCGCGATCGCGGACGGTGTGGCCTTGGCGCGCGAGTGCGCGAATCGACCGGCGAATCACTGCACGCCGAGCTACTTGGCCGACCAGGCGAAGAAGCTCGGCAAGGAACACGGACTGAAGATCGAGGTGCTTGACCGCAAGGCCTGCGAGAAGCTCGGCATGGGCTCGTTCCTCGCCGTCGCACAGGGCTCGGACGAGCCGCTGCGCTTCATCGTCGCGCGCTACGACGGTGCGGCCAAGTCGCAGGCACCGGTGGTGCTGGTGGGCAAGGGCATCACCTTCGACACCGGCGGCATCTCGCTGAAGCCGGGCGCCGAGATGGACGAGATGAAGTTCGACATGGGTGGCGCAGCCAGCGTGCTCGGCACGCTGCGCGCGGTCGCCGAGCTGAAGCCCAAGCTCAACCTCGTGTGCGTCATTCCGGCTTGCGAGAACATGCCCAGCGGCAACGCGGTGAAGCCGGGCGACGTGGTCAAGAGCATGTCGGGCCAGACCATCGAGATCCTGAACACCGATGCCGAAGGGCGCCTGATCCTGTGCGACGCGCTGACCTACGCCGAGCGCTTCAAACCCGCCGTCGTCGTCGACATCGCAACGCTGACAGGCGCGTGCGTGGTCGCACTGGGCCACCATCATTCGGGCCTGTTCACCGCCGACGACAAGGTCGCCGAGCAGATGCTGACCGCCAGTGCCAAGGGCCTGGATCCTTGCTGGCGCATGCCGCTCGACGAGGAATACGACGCCGGGCTGAAGAGCAACTTCGCCGACATGGCCAACATCGGCGGGCGCGCGGGCGGCGCGATCACTGCGGCGATGTTCCTGCGCCGCTTCACGGGCAAGTACCCGTGGGCGCACCTGGACGTCGCCGGCACGGCCTGGAAGTCGGGCGCCGCCAAGGGTGCCACCGGCCGGCCGGTGGCGCTGCTGACGCACTTCGTGCTGGCGCAGGTCGCTTGATCGATATGAGCCGTCGCCGGGCCGCTCCACGGGGCACGAAGCGGCCCACTTCGTGGACCTCGCCGGCCCGAATCCGAAGGGCCACGAAGGGGCCCTTGGTGGCGCCCGGGATCGACCACGGTCCCCAGTGGGCGAGGGGCTCCAATGACTGAGATCAGCTTCCACTTCAACGTCGCGGACCGCACGGACTACACCTGCCGGCTGGTGCGCAAGGCCAGCCGGCTCGGCGCGAGCGTCGTGCTGGCCGGCCCGGCCGAGGCGCTGACGCATTTCGACCGCGCGTTGTGGACCTTCGACGACCTCGAGTTCCTGCCGCACGTGCTGCTGCGCCCGGGACAGCCGGTCGCGCCCAGACTGCGCGCGACCAAGGTCTGGCTGGCGCAGGACGCGGGCCAGAGCGGCCACCACGAAGTGCTCGTCAACCTCGGGCCGCAGGCACCGGCCGGGTTCGAGAGCTTCGACAAGGTCGTCGAGATCGTCTCGGTCGACGAGGCCGACCGCGCCGCGGCGCGTGTGCGCTGGAAGCACTACAAGACGCGCGGCTACGCGATCCGCGAGCATGGAGGCGGTGCGTGAGCGCGGGGCCGTCGGTGCCGCCGGATCGCGTGCCGACGCTGACCGAGGTCGTGGCCTGGCCCGAACCGGCCGCACCTTCCATGCCCGCGTCATCCGGCGACGCGCCCGCACGCGCCGCGGCCGAGTCGGGCAGCGGAGCCGCGCACGCGGCTGTGCCATCGCTCAACGAAGACCAGCTGACCCAGCGCGTGCTGATCGATCTGCAGCGGCAGATGGACCTGATGCTCGACTATCGCCTGCGCGAAGTGCTGACGCCGCTGCTGGCGCGTGCCGCCGACGGCCTCGTGCGCGAGGCGCGCAGCGAACTGGCATCGACCTTGCGTGACATTGTCGAACGCGCGGTGGCCCAGGAACTGGCACGTCATCGCACCCGTTGATCCGCGCGTTGTGGCTAGACCCCGGACGCGCGCAGCGGCTGGCTGTGGCGAGCCGGGCCGCGGCGCACGACCCGTGCATTCACTGTGGAGAATGCGATTTTTTTGGGGTATTGTGTCGCGCGTTGAGGACATCAACCGTATTTCATTGAACATTCCATCTGGAGGTTTTGCATGCAAGTCAAACTGAACACGATCGTCGCTGCGGCTGTGGTGATGCTCGGTGCCAACGCGTACGCGCAGGACATGGTCGTCAAGATCGGCCACGTCGGCCCGACCAGCGGCGGCCAGGCGCACCTGGGCAAGGACAACGAGAACGGCGCGCGCATGGCGATCGACGATCTGAACGCCAAGGGCGTGACGATCGGCGGCAAGAAGGCCAAGTTCGAACTGGTCGCCGAAGACGACGCGGCCGACCCGAAGCAAGGCACCGCGGTGGCGAACAAGCTGGTCGACGCGAAGGTGAATGGCGTGGTCGGCCACCTCAACTCGGGCACGTCGATTCCGGCGTCCAAGATCTACAGCGACGCAGGCATCCCGCAGATCACGCCGTCGTCGACCAACCCCAAGTTCACGCGCCAGGGGTTCAAGACCACGTTCCGAGTGGTCGCCGATGACGTGGCGCTGGGCAATACGCTCGGCAAGTACGCCATCAAAGACCTGAAGGGCAAGTCGGTCGCCGTGATCGATGACCGCTCGGCCTACGGCCAGGGCGTTGCCGAGGAGTTCACCAAGGGCCTGAAGGGCGCCGGCGGCACGGTCGTCGAGCAGCAATACACGACCGACAAGGCAACCGACTTCACCGCCATCCTGACCGCCATCAAGTCCAAGAACCCGGACGTGGTGTTCTTCGGCGGCATGGACGCGCAAGCCGGCCCGATGCTGCGCCAGATGCAGCAACTCGGCGTCAAGGCCAAGTTCGTGGGTGGCGACGGCATCTGCACGGTCGAATTGCCGAAGCTGGCCTCCGGCGCGATTGCCGATGGTCAGGTGTATTGCGCCGAGGCCGGTGGCGTCGACGCTTCGCAGCAAGCGGGCATGGACAAGTTCAAGGCCGACTTCAAGAAGAAGTTCGGCATCGACGTCCAACTCTACGCACCGTACGTCTACGACGCCGTCAACGTGCTGGCCGCTGCGATGGTCAAGGCCGGTTCTTCCGATCCGAAGGTGTACCTGCCGGTGCTGGCCAAGACCGACGGCTACAAGGGCGTGACCGGCGTGATCTCGTTCGACGAAAAGGGCGACCTCAAGAACGGCGCGCTGACCCTGCACACCTACAAGGGTGGCAAGCAGGAAACGCTCGCCGTCATTCACTGATCCGGCGCATTGCGCGAGAAAGCGGGGCGCCTTCAGGCGCCCCTTTTTCTTGTCGCGCCTGCTTCCGCTAGAGGCGGATGCCCGCGCCGGCCGCGGCCAGCAGCAGCAGGCTCGCGGCCGGGAGCGGCAGCTCGACCTCGCCCTGGCCTTGCCAGCGGCACAGACCGGTCGGGTGCGTGGTGTCGAGCAGCACTTCCCACACCCCTGCCGGCAGCATGAACGTCGTGTCGTCGGCCTCCGCGTTGACCAGGAGCAGCAACGGCGCCGCGGCCCGACCGGGCTCGCCGATCAGGCAGCCGAGCACGCGGCTGGTCGGGTCGGACCAGGCACTGCTTTGGACGGGCTCGCCGCTGCGCGTGAACCAGGTCAGGTCGTGCAACCCCAGCGGGTCGGTCAAGCCGCTGTACCAGTGGTTCGCGAACGGCCGCGCCACGCGGCGCAGCGCGGCCACGCGCGCGGTGAAGGCGATCAGCTCAGCGTCGGCGCGCTGCCAGTCGATCCAGGTGATCGCGCTGTCGTGGCAGTACGGGTTGTTGTTGCCGCCCTGGGTGTGGCCGAGTTCGTCGCCGGCGCACAGCATCGGCGTGCCCTGGGCGAGCAGCGTGGTCGCGAGCACCGCGCGCTGCAGCCGGCCGCGCAGTTGCTTGACGATCGGGTCGTCGCTCGGGCCCTCGACACCGCCGTTGAAGCCCAGGTTGTTCGCGGTGCCGTCGCGGTTGTCTTCCAGGTTCGCGAGGTTGTGCCGCTCGTTGTAGCTCAGCAGGTCGCGCAAGGTGAAGCCGTCGTGCGAGACACAATAGTTGACCGACTCGGCCGGCGCCCGCGCGCGCGCCTGGTACAGGTCGCTGGACGCGCACAGTCGTCGCGCGAACGCGCCGCGCGTGCTCGCGTGGCGCAGCCAGAAGGCGCGCTGGTCGTCGCGGAACTTGTCGTTCCACTCGGCCCAGCCGTTCGGGAAATTGCCGACCTGGTAGCCGCCCGGCCCCAGATCCCAGGGCTCGGCAATCATCTTGACGCGTGCCAGTACCGGATCCTGCGCGACGGCAGCGAAGAACGCGGCGCCACGCTCGAAGCCTTCGTCGCCGCGGCCCAGCACGGGCGCAAGGTCGAAGCGGAAGCCGTCGACATGCATGTCGACGACCCAGTAGCGCAGCGAGTCCATCACCAGCTGCAGCACGCGCGGGTGGCGCAGGTCGACGGTGTTGCCGCAGCCGGTGTAGTTGTCGTAGTCGCTGCGCGCGTCAGGTGGCAGCCGGTAGTAGCTCGCGTTGTCCAGGCCCCTGAAAGTGACCGTCGGGCCGGCCACGTCACTTTCGGCGCTGTGGTTGAACACGACGTCCAGAATCACCTCGATGCCGGCGGCGTGCAGCGCCTTGACCATGTCGCGGAACTCGGCGCGCGTCGCCGCGCCGTCGTGCGGCGTGCGGCTCAGGCGCGGTTCGGGCGCGAAGAATCCGATCGTGTTGTAGCCCCAGTAGTTGCTCAGCCCGGCCTTGACGAGGCGCTCCTCGTCGATGCGCTGCTGCACCGGCAGCAGGCTCACCGCGGTGATGCCGAGCCGCTTCAGGTGCGCGAGCGACGCGTCGTGGCCGAGGCCGGCATAGGTGCCGCGCAGGCCCGGGGGCACGGCCGGGTTCAGCGCCGAGAAGCCCTTGACGTGCAACTCGTACAGCAGCGTGTCGGCCAGCGTCGTCTCGGGTGGCCGGTCGTCGCCCCAGTCGTAGGCATCGAGCGTCACGCGGGCCTTCAACGCGGTGGCGGCGTTGTCGCGCGGGTCCATCTGTTTCGGGTGGGCGCGATCGGCGCCAAAGTGCAGGTCCGCCCAGTCGAACGCGCCGACGATCTCGCGCGCGTACGGGTCCAGCAGCAGCTTGGCCGGATTGAATCGGTGCCCCTGGTCGGGTTGCCAGGCGCCGAGCGCGCGCAGGCCGTAGACCAGACCCGCCGCGGCACCTTCGACGCGGCCATGCCAGACATCGCCGCTGCGCCCCGGCAGGCGCAGCCGCGCGACCTCGTGCGTGCCGGTCATGTCGAACAGGCACAGGTCGATCGCCTGGGCATGCGCCGAGAACACTGCGAAGTTGACGCCGGTGGCGTCGGCGTGCGCGCCGATCGGCCACGCGCGTCCGGGGGTGATCGCGAACGCGGCGGCCGGCGTCACGCTTTCCATTCGAGCATCACGGTCGCCAGCGGCGGCAGGTCGATCACGATCGAGTGCGGCCGACCGTGCAGCGGCAGGTCCTGCGCGGTCGCGGCGCCGAGCGGCGTGCCGACGTTGCTGCCGCCGTAGTGCATCGAGTCGGTGTTGATGCATTCACGGTAGGTGCCGGCGTGCGGCACGCCCAGGCGATACGCGCGCTGCGGCGTCGGCGTGAAGTTGCAGACCACGATGACCAGCGCGCTCGCGTCGGCACCGCGCCGGATGAAGCTCAGCACCGAGTGCTCGGCGTCATCGTGGTCTATCCACTCGAAGCCGTCGGACGAGAAGTCGCGCTGATACAGCGCCGGCGTGGCGCGGTAGAACGCGTTCAGGTCGTGCAGCAGCCGGCGCACGCCGTCGTGCATCGGGTCGTCGAGCAGATGCCAGTCCAGGCTCTGGTCATGGTTCCACTCGCGTTCCTGGGCGAACTCGCAGCCCATGAAGAGCAGCTTCTTGCCGGGGTGACCGAACTGGTAGCCGTAGTAGGCGCGCAGGTTGGCGAACTTCTGCCAGCGGTCGCCAGGCATCTTCGCCAGCATCGAGCCCTTGCCGTGCACGACCTCGTCGTGCGACAGCGGCAGCACGAAGTTCTCGTTGAACGCGTAGACCAGGCTGAAGGTCATCTCGCCCTGGTGGTGCTTGCGATGAATCGGGTCGCGCTGCATGTACTGCAGCGTGTCGTGCATCCAGCCCATGTTCCACTTGTAGTGAAAGCCCAGCCCGTCGGCGTAGGTCGGGCGCGAGACGCCGGGGAACGCGGTCGACTCCTCGGCCAGCGTCACCGCCTGCGGCCGCTCGCCCCCGACGACCTCGTTCATGCGCCGCAGGAAGCCGATCGCCTCCAGGTTCTCGCGCCCGCCGTGCTGGTTCGGCACCCACGCGCCGGGCTCGCGGCTGTAGTCGCGATACAGCATCGAGGCGACCGCGTCGACACGCAACCCGTCGACGTTGTAGCGCTCGAGCCAGTACAGCGCATTCGCGACCATGAAATTGCTGACCTCGGTGCGACCGAAGTTGTAGATCAGCGTGTTCCAGTCCTGGTGGAAGCCTTCGCGCGGGTCGGCGTACTCGTACAGGTGCGTGCCGTCGAATTCGGCCAGGCCGTGCGCGTCGGACGGGAAGTGCGCCGGCACCCAGTCGAGCAGCAGGCCCAGGCCCTCGGCGTGACAGCGATCGACGAAGCGCCGGAAGCCCGCGCCGGAGCCGCGGCCCGCGGCCGCGTCCGCGGGGGTGCCGAAGCGCGCACTCGGCGCGTACAGGCCGATCGGCTGGTAGCCCCACGAGCCGTCGAAAGGGTGCTCGCTGACCGGCAGCAGTTCGAGGTGCGTGAAGCCCATCTCGCGCGCGTAGGGCACGAGCGTGCTCGCGAGTTCGTCCCAGTTCAGGAAGCGCCCGTGCGGGCCGCTCGCCGCGTCGGGCCGGCGCTGCCACGAGCCGAGGTGGACCTCGTAGATGCTGATCGGCGCGTCGAGCGCGTTCGCGCGCTGCCGCGCCTCGGATTTCGGCACGACACTGGGCAGGCGCCCGACCACGCTCGCGGTGGCCGGCCGCAGCTCGCATTGCAGCGCGTAAGGGTCGGCCTTGTGCGGCAGCACGCGGCCATCGCGGGCGCGGATGCGGTACTTGTAGCGCGCGCCGGCACCGACCCCGGGCAGGAAGATCTCCCAGACGCCGCACTCGCGCCGCAGCCGCATCGGGTGCCGGCGTGCGTCCCAGACGTTGAAGTCGCCGATCACGCTGACCTGCGAGGCGTTCGGAGCCCAGACCGCGAAACTGGTGCCGGCCACGCCGAGCATCACGCGCTGCGTGGCGCCGAGGACCTCGAACGGCCGCAGGTGCGAACCTTCGCCGAGCAGCCACAGGTCGAGTTCGCCCAGCACCGGCGGGAAGCGGTACGGGTCGTCGACGATCGTCGACTGGCCCTCGGACCAGCGCACCTGGAGCCGGTAGTTCGGGCGCTCGGCGACGTCCAGCGCTCCTTCGAAGAAGCCGTCGCCATGGCGCTTGGCGAGCGTGCCGATCAGCTCGCCGTTGCTCGCGTCGAGCACCGCCACCTGAAGCGCGCCGGGCAGCATCGCGCGCAGCCAGAAGCGGCCGGTCTCGTCGGCGTGCACGCCCAGCGCAGCGAACGGGTCCGCATGCGCGGCGCGGCGCAGGGCATCGATCTGAAGGTCGGCAAGCATCGGTGGGCGGGTCTCGGCAGGCCGGCGCATCGTAGCAAGCGCCGGCGGCGAAGCCTTGTCAGCGCGCCTCGGGTGCGATGCCCCAGATCTGCGTCGCGTAGGCTCGGATCGTCCGGTCGGACGAGAACGCACCCATGCCGGCGACGTTGGCGATCGCGCGCTCGGCCCAGGCCGCCGGCTGCCGATACAGCGCATCGACACGCAGCTGCGTGGCCACGTAGCTTTCGTAGTCGGCCAGCAGCAGGTAGTGATCGCCGCCCCACAGCAGCGAATCGACGAGGCCGCGGAAGCGCCCCGGCTCGTCGGGCGAGAAGGCACCGCCCGAGATCGCGTCGAGCACCGCCTTCAGCGCCGGATTGGCCTCGTACAGCCGCATCGGCTGGTAGCCCGACTGCCGCAGCGACTGCACCTCGGGCGTCTTCAACCCGAAGATGAAGATGTTGTCGTCGCCGACGTTCTGGCGAATCTCGATGTTCGCGCCGTCGTCGGTGCCGATCGTGAGGGCCCCGTTCAGCGCCAGTTTCATGTTGCCGGTGCCCGAGGCCTCGGTGCCGGCGGTCGAGATCTGCTCCGACAGATCGGCGCCGGGCATGATGATCTCGGCCACCGAGACGCCGTAGTTCGGCACGAACACGATCTTCAGCCGGTTGCCGATGCGCGGGTCGTTGTTGACGATCTGGCCGACGTCGTGGATCAGCCGGATGATGGTCTTCGCCATCGCGTAGCTCGACGCCGCCTTGCCAGAGAAGATGACGGTGCGCGGCACCCAGCATCTTCGCCATCGCGTAGCTCGACGCCGCCTTGCCAGAGAAGATGACGGTGCGCGGCACCCAGCCGTCGCCGTTCGGCCCCTGCGGACTCGCGATGATCGCCTGGTAGCGCGTGACCACATGCAGCACGTTCAGCAGCTGGCGCTTGTATTCGTGGATGCGCTTGACCTGCACGTCGAACAGCGTGTCGGGGTCGACCTTGACGCCGGTGCGGCGCTCGATCAGGGCCGCCAGGCGCGCCTTGTTGTGGCGCTTCGCGGCCATGAACTCGTCGCGGAACTCGGCGTCCTGGCGCAGCTCGCGCAGCCGGCCGAGCTGGTCGAGGTCGAGGCGCCAGGCGGTGCCCAGCCGGCGGTCGAGCAGTTCCGCCAGGCCTGGGTTCGCCTGCGCCAGCCAGCGCCGCGGCGTCACGCCGTTGGTCATGTTGGTGAAGCGCTCGGGCCACAGGCTCGCGAAGTCGCGAAAGATCGTCTGCACCAGCAGCTCGGAGTGGAGCGCCGAGACGCCGTTGACCATGTGGCTGCCGACGATCGACAGATTCGCCATGCGCACGCGCCGTTCGCTGCCTTCGTCGATCAGCGACAGCCGCGCCATGAAGCCGGTGTCGCCGGGGCGGTGCGCGGCGGCCAGATCCATCAGCTCCTGGTTGATGCGGAAGATGATCTCCAGGTGGCGTGGCAGCACGTGCTGCATCAGTGCCACCGGCCAGGTCTCGAGCGCCTCGGGCATCAGCGTGTGGTTGGTGTACGAGAAGACGCGCCCGGTGATCGCCCAGGCCTGGGCCCAGTGCATCGAGTGCTCGTCGCAGAGCACGCGCATCAGCTCGGCCACGCCGATGGCCGGGTGCGTGTCGTTCAGGTGGATCGCGACCTTCTCGGCGAGATTGGCAAGCGTGCCGTGCTCGTCGAGGTGGCGCGCGATCAGGTCCTGCATCGACGCGGCGACGAAGAAGTACTCCTGGCGCAGCCGCAGCTCGCGACCCGCCGGCGTGCTGTCGTTCGGGTACAGCACCCACGAGATGTTCTCGTATTCATTCTTCGCGCTGGCGGCGCGCGCGTAGTCGCCGGTGTTGAACGCGTTCAGGTCGATGTGTGCCGGCGCGGCCGCCTTCCACAACCGCAAGGTGCTGACCTTGTCGGTGCCGTGGCCGGGGATCACCATGTCGTAGGCCTTCGCCGCGACCTCGGCGCTCGGGCGCCACAGCGCGCGAGCGTCGGCTCCGCTGCCGCTGTGCTCGACCCAGCCGCCGAAGCGCACCGGGTAGTGGACGCCCGCGCGCGGGAACTCCCAGGCCGTGCCGTCTTCCAGCCACGGGTCGGGGTGCTCGATCTGCGCGCCGTTCTTGATCTCCTGCGCGAACATGCCGTACTCGTAGCGGATACCGTAGCCGAACGAGGGCAGCCCGAGCGTGGCCATCGAATCGAGGAAGCACGCGGCCAGCCGGCCCAGACCGCCGTTGCCCAAGGCAGCGTCGGGCTCCTGGTCGGCGACGTCCTCGAGTTTTTGCGCGTGCGCGTTCATCGCCTGCACCACCTCGCCGCGCAGTTCGAGCGCGGCCAGCGCGTTGCCCAGCGTGCGGCCCATCAGGAACTCCATCGAGAGGTAGTACACGCGGCGCGCCTTGGCGTCGGCCTGCTCAGCCTGGGTGCGCACCCAGCGCTGCGACAGGCGGTGGCGCGCGACTTGCGACACCGCCTGCATCAGGTCGTTCGGGCTCGCGTCGCCCGGCACGACACCGACATGGTCGAGCAGTTCTTCGTCGATGCCGGCGGCGACGCTGCGCGCCGAAGGCGGTAAATTGGGGTTCATCATCGGATCATTCAACCTCTGAAAATCGCTGTCACGATCAGTGTCGCATCGTGCGACCGGCCGGCACGCACGGGCTCGCAATTTTTGCGCCCGAACCCTGTCGGCGCGCGCCGACGCGCATTCGGGAAGTCCGCGAGTATTGCGCGGGCCCAAACTTCGCGACACTGAGCCCTTGCGCGCGAAGCCGCCACAATGGTCACCCGAGGAGACGACAAGATGACGCCCGACGAACTCGCCCTGAGTCTGGACCTTCCGAAACGCGCGGTCGCGCTGGTGCTCGCCGGCGGCCGCGGCAGCCGCCTGAAGAGCCTGACCGACCGGCGCGCCAAGCCGGCGGTGTACTTCGGCGGCAAGTTCCGGATCGTCGACTTCGCGCTGTCGAACTGTCTGAATTCGGGCATCCGGCGCATCGGCGTCATCACCCAGTACAAGAGCCACAGCCTGCTGCGCCACGTGCAGCGCGGCTGGGCCTTTCTGAAGAGCGAGATGAACGAGTTCGTCGACCTGCTGCCGGCGCAGCAGCGCACCGACGACGAGAGCTGGTACCGAGGCACCGCCGACGCCGTGTACCAGAACCAGGACATCCTGGCCAGTTACGGTGCCGACTTCATCGTGGTGCTGGCCGGCGACCACATCTACAAGATGAACTACGCGCTGATGCTGGCTGACCACGTGGCCAAGGGGCGCGACTGCACCGTCGGGTGCATCGCGGTGCCGCGCATGGAGGCCACCGCATTCGGCGTGATGGCGGTCGACGAGAACGACCTGATCCTGGACTTCGTCGAGAAGCCGGCCGACCCGCCGCCGATGCCCGGCGACCCGGACCGCGCGCTGGCGAGCATGGGCATCTACATCTTCAATGCGCGCTTCCTCTACAAGGAGCTCGAGCGCGACATCAACGACCCCGGGTCGAGCCACGACTTCGGCAAGGACATCATTCCGCGCGCGGTCAAGAACGGCAACGCCGCGGCGCACCCGTTCGCGCTCAGCGCGGTGGGCACGCGCGTCAACGAAGAGCCGTACTGGCGCGACGTCGGAACCATCGACGCCTACTGGGACGCGAACATCGACCTGACCGCGACCGATCCGCTGCTCAACCTGTACGACACGCGCTGGCCGATCTGGACCTACCAGGCGCAACTGCCGCCGGCGAAGTTCGTGCACGACCAGCCGGACCGGCGCGGCATGGCGATCGAGTCGGTCGTGTCGGGCGGCTGCATCGTCTCGGGCAACGTGCACCGCTCGGTGCTGTTCTCGAGCGTGCGCGTGCACTCGTATTCGACGGTGAGCTGGTCGGTGCTGCTGCCGGGCGCGCAGGTTGGCCGCCGGGCCCGCCTGACGCGCGCGGTGATCGATCGTGGCTGCCTCATTCCAGACGACATGGTGATCGGCGAAGACGCTGCGCTCGACGCGCAGCGCTTCTACCGCTCGGAGAACGGCATCACGCTCGTGACGCGCGAGATGCTCGACGCGCTGACGCAAGCATGAGGGTCCTGCAAGTCGGGGCCGAGATTTTCCCGCTCGTCAAGACCGGTGGCCTGGCCGACGTGCTGGGCGCACTGCCGCAGGCGTTGATCGGGCAGGGCGCCGACGTGCGTCTGCTGCTGCCGGGCCTACCGGCAATCGCCGACGCGGTGCTGCACCAGAAGATCGTCGGCGAGATCGGCCCGGGCTTCGGCGCCGCGCGCATCACGCTGCGGCTCGGCCAGATGCCGTACAGCCGCGTGCCGACCTATGTGATCGACGCGCCGTTCCTGTACCGCCGCCCGGGCAGCCCATACCAGGCCAGCGACGGCAGCGAGTGGCCCGACAACGCGCAGCGCTTCGCGCTGCTGGGCTGGGTCGGCGCGCACCTCGCGTCGGGCGAGCTCGACCCGACCTGGCAGCCCGAGCTGCTGCACGCGCACGACTGGCACGCGGCGATGGCCTGCGCCTACCTCGCGGCGCATCCGCCCGTCAGCGCCGCGACCGTGTTCACGGTGCACAATCTCGCGTACCAGGGGCTGTTCCCGAGCGGGGACTTCCCGTTGCTGGGGCTGTCGTCGCGCTTCATGGCGTCGACCGGGCTCGAATACCACCAGCAGGTGTCGTTCATGAAGGCCGGCCTGAAGTTCGCGCAGCGCATCACCACCGTCAGCCCGACCTACGCCCGCGAGATCGGCACGCACGAGTTCGGCTTCGGCCTGGACGGCGTGATCCGCGGCCGGAGCGGGGACGTGAGCGGCGTGCTGAACGGCGTCGATGGCGCGGTCTGGGATCCGGCCACCGACACTGGCATCGTCACGCGCTACAGCGCGACCCAGCTCGCCGGCAAGGCACGCTGCAAGCAGGCGCTGCAGGCCGAACTCGGCCTGGCACTGCGCGCCGATGCGCCGGTGTTCGGCGTGGTCAGCCGCCTGACCTCGCAGAAGGGACTGGATCTCGTGCTCGGCGCCTTGCCCGGCCTGCTCAAGCGCGGCGGCCAGCTCGCGCTGCAGGGCGCGGGCGACGCGGCGCTCGAGGCGGCATTCGTCGCCGCTGCCAAGGCCCACCCGGGCGAGGTCGCGGTGCGCATCGGCTACGACGAAGCGTTCGCGCACCGGCTGATTGCCGGCGCCGACGCGATCCTCGTGCCCTCGCGCTTCGAGCCCTGCGGCCTGACCCAGCTCTACGGCCTGCGCTACGGCACGCTGCCGCTGGTGCGCCGCGTCGGCGGCCTCGCCGACAGCGTGGTGGATTGCTCCCTCGAGAATCTTGCCGACGGCATCGCCACCGGCTTCGTGTTCGACCGCTTCGACGGCGACGACTATCGCGCCGCCGTGCGTCGCGCCTTCGCGCTGTACCGGCTCCCCGAGGACTGGCGCATCGTGCAGGAGCAGGCGATGGCCCAGGTGTTCGACTGGGACGCGGCCGCCACGCAGTATCTCGAGGTCTACCGCTCCATCGTCGCGGGGTGAAGTCCCATGGCCAACGACGAACTGCAACAGCGATTCGCCGCCGCATTGCGGCGCGAGCTATCGCAGCACGGCGCGGCGCCGGGCGCGGACGCCGCGATGCGCGCCGCCGCCGAGGCTGCACGCGAGCTCCTGATGCAGCGCTGGGCAGACACCCAGGCCCAGGAGCGGGCGCTGCCTCCCGGCTCCCCGCGCCGGGTGCACTACCTGTCGATGGAGTTCCTCGTCGGGCGTTCCCTCGGCAACGCGCTGGCGGCGCTGGGCCTCGCGCCGCACCTGCGCGAACTGCTCGCGGGCAGCGGGACGACGCTCGCCGACGTGCTCGAGCACGAGCCCGACGCGGCACTCGGCAACGGCGGGCTCGGTCGACTGGCCGCCTGCTTCCTCGATTCGTTCGCCGAGCTGGGCGTGCCGTCCTTCGGCTATGGGCTGCGCTACCGCTACGGCATGTTCTCGCAGCACGTGCACGAGGGCCAGCAGGTCGAGCTGCCCGACGACTGGATGCGCGACGGCAACCCGTGGGAGATCGCGCGGCCCGAACTGCGCTACACGGTCGGCTTCGGCGGCCGGGTGCAGATCGAGGGCGACCGCCGGCGCTGGCTGCCGGCCGAGCACCTGGTCGCGCGCGCCTTCGACCTCGTCGTGCCGGCGCACCATGGCGAGCACGTCTCCACGCTGCGCCTGTGGCAGGCCTGCGCGGACGGCAC
>Ga0070667_100001299_pt1 | contig 22554 bp, 13 predicted proteins | sample KBSS33metaG_FD_64659 | JGI IMG/M metagenome (GOLD analysis project Ga0070667, IMG submission 64659) | Switchgrass rhizosphere microbial communities from Kellogg Biological Station, Michigan, USA - KBS S3-3 metaG | ecosystem: Host-associated > Plants > Roots > Rhizosphere > Soil ... | reverse complement strand
CAGCTCGAGGGCGGGTACATCTCGAGGTCGGTGACGAAGTCGAGCCGGTGCGGCGGCCGGCAGCGCCACATCGCGAGCTTCTCGCGCAGCGACTCGGACACCGAGCGCGGATCGGCGTTGTCGCGCCAGAACGGCGTGTCGGTGCGCTGCGTCAGGCAATAGTGCATCTTCACGAAATCGACGATGCGCTCGTAGCGCTGCCGCATCAGCGCGTTGAACAGCTTCGCCACCGGCACGGTATCGCCGTCGGCGGGGAACAGGTAGCTGATCAGGTAGGCCGCGGTCTCGATCAGGCCGATGCCCGATGATTCGAGCGGCTCGAGAAAGCCGCCCGACAAGCCGACCGCAACGCAGTTCTTCACCCACTGCGTCTCGCGGTAGCCGACGTTGAACCTGAGCAAGCGCGAGCTCAGCGACTCGCTGGACGGACCGATGTAGTCGCGCAGCACGCGCTCGGCACGCGCGTCGTCGGTGTGGCGGCTCGAGTACACATAGCCGACGCCTCGGCGCTGCTGCAGGCCGATGTCCCAGGTCCAGCCGGCCTCGTGCGCGGTCGAGATCGTGTACGACGCGATGGGCGTGTCGGGCCGCGCGTACGGCACCTGCACCGCGACCGCGCGATCGACGAACAGCAGGTCGTCGATGCTGCGAAACGGCGAGGCCAACGCGTCGCCGATCAGCGCAGCGCGAAACCCGCTGCAGTCGATGTAGAGGTCGGCGCTGAGCGTGCCGGCCTCGCGCGTCACGACCGAGGCGATCGCGCCGTCCGCATCGAGCGCGACGCGCTCGACCGTCGCGATCACGTGCGCGACCCCGAGCGACTTCGCCTGTTCGGCGAGCAACGCGGCGAATCGGCCCGCATCGAAGTGGTAGGCGTAGTTCATCGGCCCGAGGAAGTCGCCGTCGCTCGTGCGCTTTGGCGCGTGCGACGCATCGGCGATGCGCTTCTGCATCGTCGCGACGTCGGCGAACGCGGTGTCGGGGCCGGCCGCACCGAGCAGCCAGTACGGCAGCAGGTCGGGCCCCCCCGGCCGTTGGCTCGGCAGGCTGAACGGGTGGAAATAGTGATCGGCGCCGGGCGCGCCGTGCGGACGAACCCAGTCGACGAACTTGACCCCCTGCTTGAAGGTGGCGTTGCTCTCGCGGATGAAGCGCGCCTCGTCGATGCCGATGGCCGCCAGCGTGCCGCGGATCGACGGAAAGGTGCCTTCGCCGACGCCGATGATGCCGATGTCGCTGGACTCGACCAACGTGACGCGCACGCCGCTGCCGGACGCCGTGCCGAGGGCGCGCGCGAGGAACGCCGCCGTGAGCCAGCCGGCCGTTCCGCCACCGACGATCAGGACACTCTGGATGGGCTTCATGGGCTGCTTTCTGGTCTGCGCAGGCCGATGCTACTTGGAAATAGACACCGTTGTCATCCCAATTGACAGCGCTGTCTATGCTGTGCATGATGCGCTCGACCTGAGAGAACAAAGCGTCGCCGTCGAACGGTCGATCGCGCCCCATCACCACAGGAGACAACATGCGGATTCATGCCACCCGGGCCCACCTGAACAGGCTGGCCACCCCGATTCACGTTGCCGTGCTGACGCTCTTCGCGGGCGCCGCGCAGGCCCAGGCACAAGCGCCGGCGCCTGCAGCGGCGGCATCGACTCCGTCGTCCGCGCGGACGGCGACCGAAGCCCCGACCACCGCGCTCGAGACCGTGACGGTCACGGCGACCAAGCGCGCCACGCCCTTGCAGCGCACCCCGGTGGCGATCACGTCGCTGAGCGCGGCCGATCTCGACAAGGCCCACGTCCAGACCATCCAGGACGTGGTGCATCTGGTCCCGAGCTTCCAGGCCACGAGCCAGGGAGATCACGGCGTCATCACGATGACGCTGCGCGGCATCGGCAACGACAGCGCGAAGACCGAGTACGCCGACCCGGAAGTCGCGCTGTTCGTCGACGGCATCTATGCGCCGCGTGCCGAGGGCGCGGCCGCACTGCTGTTCGACATGGAGTCGATCGAGGTGCTGCGCGGACCGCAGGGCACGCTGTGGGGCCGCAACTCCACGGTCGGTGCCGTCAACATGCAGACGGCCAAGCCGGTGCTGGGCGAGAAGTCGGGCAACCTCGAGATCGGCCTGGGCAACTACGCGCGCTTCGGCGCGCGCGGCGCCTTCAACATCCCGATCGCCGACAACGCCGCGCTGCGCTTCTCGTTCGCGCACGAACGGCACGATGGCTACGTCGACTACCAGGCGGCGCCGAGTCCGTCGCTGGCGAGCCAGCAGGCGGCGGTCGACGCGTACAACGTGACGCGCGCCGGTCAGACTCCGCCGGCCGCCGCAGTGCCGTTCCAGCCCATCAACCCCAACCTGTTCACGCAGGGCGGGCAGCGGTACAACGCGCAGGACCAGACCGCCGCACGCCTGAGCCTGCTGTGGAAGCCGACCGACCGGCTGACCTGGAACGTGTCGTATGAGAACTTCGTCGACCGCGGCACGCCGAACATGAACCTGATGCAGGATCCGCGACCGGGCCAGGACTTCTGGTCGGCGCTGATCGACACCGCGCCCTCGCTCAAGCGCGACGTCCACACCGTGCGCAGCCGGCTCGAATACGCGGTCAGCCCCGACCTGAGCCTGGCCTATGTGGCGGGCTACTCGCGCTTCACCGGCTCGGGCACTTTCGACCAGGACGGTGGCGCCGGCGTGCCCACCAGCTACACCACCGGCGCGACCTACCAGGAAGACCGGACGAACTGGTCCAAGTACACGAACTACAGCCACGAGCTGTCGCTGCAGTCGGTCGGCCAGAAGCAGATCGACTGGATCCTCGGCGTCTACTACGCCGCCGAGGACAACGGCATCCGCTTCGACATCCCGATCATGAACGGCACGCAGCAGGGCACGGTCGGCTGGCAGGGCTCGTTCATCCAGCCCAAGGAGACCGTGAAGTCGACGGCAGGATTCGGCCAGCTCACCTTCAATGCCACCGACGCGCTGCACCTGACCGGTGGCCTGCGCTACACCTCGGACAAGCGCGCGAACATCGGCGGCACCAACAACGGCTGGGCCAACGACCCGACGGTGCCGGCGGTGCCCGTCGGCATCGGCTCGAACCCTCTGGCCGCGGGTTCGGGGTTCAGCACCTATCAGCACAACGACGGCACCTACTCGGCGAGCAAGCTGACCTGGCTCGCGCGCGCCAACTACGACTTCTCGCGCGACATGATGGGCTACGCGAGCGTGTCCACCGGCTACAAGTCCGGCGGCCTGCAGGACGGTGGCGTGCCCTACGGTTCGGAGACGCTGACCAACTACGAGCTGGGGCTGAAGAGCACGTTCATGGGCGGCGCGGTGAAGTTCAACAACGCGGTCTACTACCAGGACTTCAAGGACTTCCAGTTCAGCGCACCGGTCACGAACCCCGACGGCACCCACTCGCTCGCGACCTCGAACGCCGACGGCGCGAAGGTCTACGGCTTCGAGTCGGAGATCGCGGCCAAGCTGACCGCCAACGACAGGCTGCAGCTGACGCTGGCCTACACCAAGACCAAGCTCGGCCACCTGATCGGCGGCAGCAACGACTATGCGCTGCCGGTGTGCACGGTCCCGGGCATCAGCAACTGCCTGGACGTGACCGGCCACGAGATGCCGCACGCGCCGCGGTTCTCGGCGCAGGCCCTGTACGAGCACAGCTTCCGGATGACCAACGGCGACACGGTCACGCCGCGCGTCAGCGTGCACTACGAGACGAGCAGCTGGCTCAGCGTGTTCAACCTGGGCGACGGCGACCGTCAGAAGTCCTACACGCGCGCCGATCTCGGCCTGCGCTATTCGTCGCACCGCGACTGGTACGCCGATGCGTATGTGCGCAACGTGGCGGACGGCAAGGTCAAGACCAACGCGCAGAATTCGTTCGGTGTCTGGCAATCGCAATACCTGCCGCCACGGACCTTCGGGGTGAACGCCGGGGTCTACTTCTGAGTCGTGACGACGGGCGACGGCGACTCCGCCGTCGTACCATCTGCCAGCCGTGCAACGACGCCACTTCATCGCTTCAGCACTCGCCGGCGCCGTGGCCCCGTTGCGGGTGCGGGCCGCGCAGACGGCGATCGCGGTGGCGACCTTCCCCGATCTGGACCGCGCCGCCAAGGCCGCCGGCGCGCGCTGGACTGCGCTGCATCCGGACGTCGCGCTGCGCGTCGTTTCGCTGCAGTACCCTGACCACCACACCGCGATGACGACCGCACTCGCGACTGGCTCCGGCCTCCCCGACGTGATGGCGGTCGACTTCCGCTTCATCGGCAAGTTCGCCGCGTCGGGCGGCCTCGAGGACCTGGCCGCGCCGCCCTACAACGGCATGGCGCTGCGCGACCGCTTCGTGCGCTACAGCTTCCCGCAGGCGATCAACGCAAAGGGCGCACTGGCCGCGATCCCGACCGACATCGGCCCCGGCACGCTGCTCTACCGCCAGGACATCGTCGACCGCGCCGGCGTGACCGAGACCGAGCTCACGGGCAGCTGGGAGTCGTTCATCGAGGCCGGCAAGAAGATCCGCGCGAAGACCGGCGCCTACCTGCTCGCCAACGCCGCCGACATCCGCGACATCGTGCTGCGCAGCGGCCTGGCCGACGGCGACGGCATCTACTTCGATGCGCAGGGCAAGGTGTTGGTCGAGAGCCCGCGCTTCGTGCGCGCGTTCGAGCTCGGCCGCGCCGCGCGCGTCGCCGGCCTCGATGCCGGCGCGCCCGCGTGGACCAACGAATGGACGACCGGGCTGCGCCAGGGCCGCATCGCCACCCAGATGATGGGCAGCTGGCTCACCGGCCACCTGAAGAACTGGATCGCCCCGGCCAGCACCGGGCTGTGGCGCTCGACCGTGCTGCCCGGCGGCATCAGCGCGTCGTACGGTGGCTCGTTCTACGCGATCCCGAAGCAGGCGTCGAACAAGGCCGCGGCCTGGGAGTTCATCCGCCTGATGACCACCGACACGGCGACGCAGGTCGACTCGCTGCGCGTGCTCGACAGCTTCCCCGCGCTGCTGGCGGCGCAGACCGATCCGTTCTTCGACGAGCCGATCGCGTACCTCGGCGGCCAGCGGGCGCGCCGGCTGTGGCGCGAGATCGCCGCCAAGGTGCCGGCGATCAGCGTCAACAAGCACGACGCGATGGCAACCGACATGATCCGCAGCGAGTTCGAAGAAGTCCTCACCGAGGGCAAGCCGATCGCGGCGGCGCTGGCCGACGCCAGACTCCTGATCGAGCACCGTGCCCGCCGCTGACCCGACCGCCGCCGCGCGCCCGCCGCGCCGCCGCACGCGCCACCAGCGCGCGCGCGAACTCGCGCCCTACCTGTTCATCGCGCCGTTCTTCGTGCTGTTCCTCGTCTTCGGGCTGTTCCCGCTGGCGTTCTCGATCTACCTGTCGCTGCACCAGTGGGACCCGGCCGAGGGCCTGGCGGCGATGCGCTGGGTCGGCCTGGAGAACTACTGGTTCGCGCTCACCGACCCGTGGTTCCAGCGGTCGCTGTGGAACACGCTGTGGTTCTCGGTCGTCTGCGGCGTGCCGCAGCACCTGGTCGCGGTGCCGCTCGCGTACTTCATCCACACCAGCTTCAAGCGCGGCCGCGACGCCGTGGTCGGCGCCTATTTCGTGCCCTACATCACCTCGAGCGTGGCGATCGCGCTGATCTTCACGACCCTGTTCTCGAAGGACTACGGCGTCGTCAACAGCGTGCTGCACGGCCTGCTGGGCATCGACCCGATCAACTGGCTCGGTGACGCGCACACGACCAAGCCGGCGGTCGCGTTCATCGTGTTCTGGCGCTTCCTCGGCTGGAACCTGGTGCTCTACCTGTCGGCCCTGCAGGTCATCGACAAGGAGCTGTACGAAGCCGCCGCACTCGACGGCTGCGGTCGCTGGCGCCAGTTCTGGCACATCACGCTGCCGCTGCTGCGGCCGATGATGTTCTTCGCGATCACGCTGACGATCATCGGCAACCTGCAGCTGTTCGACGAGCCCTTCATCCTCGTCGACCCCGAGAGCGGCGTGAGCCTGTCGGTGATGACGACCGCGATCTTCATGTACCGCCTCGCGTTCTCGGACGGCGACTTCGGCACGGCCTCGGCCGTGTCGTGGCTGCTGTTCCTGATCATCGCGCTGCTCACCTGGGGCAACAGCCGGCTGTTCGGCCGCAGCGAGGGCTCGCATGCGGCCTGAGCCGCGCGCGTCGAACCCGCGCATCGTGGCCTACGCCATCGTCGGCGTGGGCGCGCTGCTGCTGGTCGCGCCGTTCTTCTTCATGTTCGTGTTCGCGACGCACACGCGCAACGACATCTTCAGCGCACCGCCCCCGATGTGGTTCGGGCGCGCGCTCTGGGCCAACCTGCAGCTGCTGGTCGAGCGCATCCCGTTCTGGAGCAACCTGTGGATGAGCGTCTACGTCGCGGGCATGACGACGGCGCTGAACCTGCTGCTGTGCTCGCTCGCCGGCTACGCGTTCGCGGTGCACGAGTTCCGTTTCAAGCGGCCGCTGTTCGCCTTCGTGCTCGGCTCGATGATGCTGCCGACCTTCCTGAACATGATCCCCACCTTCATGGTGGTCAACGCGCTCGGCTGGATCGACCAGCCGCGCGCGCTCTACGTCCCCGGTGCCGCGGGCGCACTCGGCATCTTCATGATGCGCCAGTACATCGGCAGCGCGATCCCGCGTGAGCTGATCGACGCCGGCCGCATGGACGGCTGCGGCGAGTTCCGCATCTTCCGCAGCATCGTGCTGCCGCTGCTCGGGCCGGCGCTCGGCACGCTCGGGCTGATCACGTTCATCGGCTCGTGGAACAACTTCCTCGCGCCGCTGGTCGTGATGCGCAGCGCCGAGCACTACACCGTGCCGCTCGCGCTGCGCAGCATGCAAAGCCCCAACAACACCGAATGGGGCGCCCTGATGGCGGGCAGCGCGATCGCCGTGCTCCCGCTGCTCATCGCCTTCGTCTTCAGCGCCCGACGCCTCGTGGCCGGTCTCACCGCCGGCGCGGTGCGCGGCTGATCGCCTTCTCCGCTTCTTGTCTTTTGGCTACCCTTCGATGAACCTCACCGACAAACCCGCCGCGTCGAACCCGAGCGACGCCCAGGCCTTCCCGCCCGACTTCGTCTGGGGTTCATCCACCAGCGCGCAGCAGATCGAAGGGGCCGCCGCCATCGACGGCCGCGGCGCGTCGATCTGGGACGCGTTCTGCGCCGTGCCCGGCCGCATCAAGGACGGGTCCAACGTCGACATCGCCTGCGACCACTACCACCGCAGCGCCGACGACGTGGCGCTGATGCACTGGCTGGGCCTGAACGCCTACCGCTTCTCGATCAGCTGGTCGCGCGTGCAGCCGCAGGGCCGCGGCGCGTGGAACGAACCCGGCTTCGCGTTCTACGACCGGCTCATCGACCAGCTGCTGCAGGCCGGCATCACACCGCACGCGACGCTCTACCACTGGGACCTGCCGCTCGCGCTGGACCGCGAGATCGGCGGCTGGCTGTCGCGCGACATCGCCCGGCACTTTGCCGACTATGCGGCCGAGGTGGCACGCCGCTTCGGCGACCGACTCGCCTCGATCGCGACGCTGAACGAGCCGTGGTGCGTGGCCACGCTGGGCTACGAGACCGGGCAGTTCGCACCGGGACACACGAGCCGCGCCGAGGCCGCGCAGGTCTCGCACCACCTGCTGCTCGCGCACGGCCACGCGATGCAGGCGATGCGCGCGCGCACCAGCACGAGTCTGGGCATCGTGCTCAACCACACACCGCCTTACCCGGCCGAGCCGACCGAGGCCGATCGGCGTGCCGCGCGCCTGAACGATGGTCTGACGACACGCTGGTACATGGACCCGGTCTTCCTCGGCCAGTACCCGGCCGACGTGCTCGAGCACCTGGGCGCCGATGCGCCGCGCGTCGAGGCCGGTGACCTCGAAGCGATCCGCCAGCCGCTGGACTTTCTCGGCATCAACTTCTACACCCGCAAGCTCGTCAGCACGCGTGTGCCGCCGCTACCCGCGCCCGGTGCGCTGGGTTTCACCGACATGGGCTGGGAGATCTATCCGCAGGCGCTGACGCAGCACCTGCTGCGCATCACGCGCGAGTACACGCCGCCGCCGATCTACATCACCGAGAACGGCATGGCCAACCCCGACGTGTTGCTCGCCGACGGCCGGGTGCACGATGTCGGACGCATCAACTACCTGCGGCTGCACCTTCAGGCGATCGCCCAGGCAATCGCGCACGGCGCCGACGTGCGCGGGTATTTCTACTGGAGCCTGCTCGATAACTTCGAGTGGGATTCGGGCTACGCGAAGCGCTTCGGCCTGTTCCACACCGACTACACGACGCAGCAGCGCACCGCAAAGGACAGTGCGCACTGGTACCGCGAGTTCATCGCCACCCATGCGAAGCAGCGCGCCGGGGGTGCCTGACATGAGCGAGTTGGGCGTCAGCCTGCGCGGCCTGCGCAAGACCTACGCGGGCGGCGCGACGGTCGTGCGCGATGTCGACCTCGACGTGCGCCAGGGCGAGTTCATGGTGCTGGTCGGCCCCTCGGGCTGCGGCAAGACGACGACCTTGCGCATGATCGCCGGCCTCGAGCACATCACCGACGGCCAGCTGCTGATCGACGGGCGCGACGTGACCGACCTGCCTCCGGCCGAGCGTGGTGTCGCGATGGTGTTCCAGAGCTACGCGCTGTATCCGCACATGACGGTGGCCGAGAACATGGGCTTCGCGCTGCGCGTCGGCGGCATGCCGCGCGCCGCGGTCGACGCGGCGGTGCGCAAGGCGGCCGAGGTGCTGCAGCTCGGCGCGCTGCTCACGCGCAAGCCGCGCGAGCTGTCGGGTGGGCAGCGCCAGCGCGTCGCGATCGGCCGCGCGATCGTGCGCGAGCCCAAGGTGTTCCTGTTCGACGAGCCACTGTCCAACCTCGACGCGGCGCTGCGCAATCAGATGCGCTTCGAGCTGGCACGCCTGCACCGCACGCTCGGTGCCACCATCGTCTACGTGACCCACGACCAGGTCGAGGCGATGACGCTGGGCGAGCGCATCGCGGTCTTCAACGCCGGGCGCATCGAGCAGGTCGGCCCGCCGATGGCACTGTACGAGCGGCCGGCGACGCGCTTCGTCGCGGGCTTTCTGGGCTCGCCGAGCATGAACTTCCTGGCCGCGCGCATCGTGCCGAACGGCGCGGAAGGCAGCGTCGAGATCAATGGCACGCGGCGCATCGCGCTACCTGCCGCACCGGGCTTCGATCCGACGCTGACCGTCACGCTCGGCGTGCGGCCCGAGCATTGGCGAATCGTGCAGGACGGCGGCCTGCCGGCGCAGGTGGAACTCGTGGAGCTGCTCGGCGACTCGGGCGTGGCGCACCTTCGCCTGGACGGCAGCGTCGACGTCGTCACGTTCAAGACGCACGACGGCGCGGGCGCCGAACTGGCAATCGGTGCGCGCGTCCAGTTGCTGCCCGACTTCGCCCGCGCCCTGTGGTTCGGTGCGGACGGGCGCACGCTCACCGTGAGGTAGCGGCCACAAAGGCCGATCAGCCGGACGACCTAGTCGCCCGCTGGATCGCGTGCGGCCCGAGCAATCCGGCCGCCGGCGGTGTCTGCTGGGCGCACCCAGCGCGCAAGGGTCGCAAACAGTTCTTCGACCTTGATCGGTTTGGCGATGTGGTCGTTCATTCCGACCGCGAGCGCCCTGTCGCGATCGCCGACCATGGTGTTGGCGGTCAACGCAATGACCGGCAGGAAACTCAGCCCCTGACGCTGGCGCAGCGCCCGGGTCGCCTCGTACCCGTCCATGACGGGCATCTGGCAATCCATCAGCACTGCATCGAAATGCTGCCGATCCAGCATTTCGAGCGCCTGCCGACCGTCGCAGGCGACGCCGACGACGACGCCGGCATGGCCCAGCATCGCCAGGGCGAGTTCCCGGTTGATGGCGTTGTCCTCGACGAGTAGAACGTGTGCACCTTTCACGACGGCCTGATCGTCAAGCAGGGTCCGATCGTCTCGCACGGTGGGCATCGCAAGGGGCGGGCCTGCCGGTTCTTCGCGAACCCAGGTCAGCCGCAGGATGGCGGCGATCGCGTCCAGAAGAGCCGACTGCTCGACGGGTTTGCCGATGATGGCGTTCGCGCCTGCCTCGCGAGTGCGCGCCTCCGTCTCGGGCGTCGCATGGGCCGACACCGCGATGACGGGAATCTCGGCCCCTGCCGGCGACATCCGCAGCCGCCGCGTCGCCTCATAGCCGTCCATCACCGGCATCACCAGATCCATCACGACGAGCTCGGGGCGGAACCGCGCCGCCACGGCGAGCGCCTCTTCGCCATTGCATGCTTCCGCCACCTCGAAGCCCAGCGTACCCAAGGCGTCGAAAAGCATCGCGCGGTCCTGCGACACATCGTCGACCACCAGAATCTTCCGTCGCTCGCCTTCATAGCCGATCGGCGCGCCACTGGCGGACGGCGCGTGGATCTGTGCCTGCAATGTGGGCGCCTCGATCTCGAAAGAGAAGACACTGCCCTCGCCCTGCCGACTGCGCACCTGGATGTCCCCGCCCATCAGGCGCACGAGCTGGCGGCTGATGGCCAGGCCGAGCCCTGCACCTCCTTCGCGCCGCCGCAGGTCGGCCACCTGCTCGAACGGCTGGAACAGTCGCGCCAGCTGCGCCTCGCTCATCCCGATGCCCTTGTCTTCCACGTCGAAGCGCAAATCGACTGCGGCACCGGCGACGGGCGGCTGCAAGGGCGCTGCGCGTAGCGTCACCCGGCCGGTGTCGCTGAACTTGATCGCATTCGACAGCAGGTTGAGCAGCACCTGGCGGAGTCTCTTCTCGTCGATGAAGACCGTCTCGGGCAGATCGGGTGCCGCCTCGTAGACAAACAGCAGGCTCTTCTCCTCCGCCTTGACGCGGATGATGTCGCACACCACGTGCAGGAACGCCGGCAGGTTGACCTCGGTCGGGCACAGTTCAAGCTTTGCCTCGTCGATGCGGGCCAAATCGAGGATGTCGTTGATGAGCATGAGCAGATGCTGCCCGCTTTCCTCGATGATCTTCAGTCCCCTGGCTTGTCGTTCGGTCAGGGACTTGTCGCGCCGCAGGATCTGCGCGAAGCCGAGAATTCCGTTGAGCGGCGTGCGCAGTTCGTGGCTCATGTTCGCAAGGAAGATGGCCTCGGTCGCTCGGGCGGCCTCGGCAGCGTCGCGCGCCGCGATCAGATGCTGCTCGGCTTCCCTGCGCAAGGTCGCGTCGCGGATCACGAGAACGACCAGACCGCCGTTGCCGGAAGCCACGGGGTTGAGCGACACCTCCACCGGAATCGTTCTCCCGTCGCGGCTGCGCGCGAACGCGTCGCGCAGAATGCCGGGCACATCGCCGGGACTCCAATCGAACTCGGGCATCAATACGTCCCCGGGCTGACCGGCGGCTTGTGCACTGCGCATGCCAAACATGCGCTCCGCGGCACGGTTCAGCTGGAGCACCATTCCTGCCTGCAGCACGACAATGCTGTCCGCGGTGTTGTCGATGATCGCGGCCAGCCGCCGTTGCTCCTCTTCCAGCAGTGCGCGCGTCCTTGCCAACTGGCGTCGATCGGACAGGAAGCGCTCCACGGAGCGCGCCATCGCGCCGATTTCGTCGTCACCAAGCACGGGGACACGCGGCTCCGATTCGCCGTAGGCATCGGCCGCGAGCAGGCTGCGGCTGACTTGCTGCAGCCGCGCAATGACGTGCTGCCCGAGAAACACGCGCGCAATGAGCCCGGCCGCCAGCAGGCTGAAGGCGAGCCAGGCGACGACCCAGTAGGCGCTCGTGTGCGAGGCGTCGACGACGCGCACGACGGCGGTCTGGGCTGCGCGTGCGAGGTGGTCCGATTGCTCGCGGGCGGACAGCGCCATGGCCTTTGCGTGAGCCTGCATCTCCGCCCGATAGGCCTCCAGAGCGGTCGATCGGGACGCACCCGCAGGACCAGGCCGGGCCGCCGCATCGCGCAACTGTGCGAGGACATGGGCCGAATTCCGGAACAGCTGGCTGGCCTGATGCAGATCCAGCACCGACACGTCCTCGTCGACCGCGAGCCGTGCGGTGAGCTGCTCGAGCGCGTCGAGCTCCCTCAGTATCTGTGTGTAGGTCTGATGCGCGGCGACTTGAGAATCGGCGGCGACCATGCGTTCGGCCAACAGCTGAATCTGCAAGGTCCTCTGTTGAAGGTCCTGCGCGTTCTGCATGCGCTCGAGTTGTGACTCCGAGAATTTGCGCGCCGCCTCGCCTGTCGCATGAAGGGCGTAGACGGCCGTTGCTCCGCCGGCGACGATGAGCAGGCCCATGGCGGACAGCGCGACAGCAAACTGCGCCCGCAGCGAGTTCGGCGCAAGCCGCCGCAACCACGCAGCGCCGCGCCGCGCCGAGAAGATTTCCGAGGCGACGAGGCGTCGCATGGAGTCACCTGTGCTTCCAGATCCGCAGGTAGGAATCCCGATAGCCATTGTCCGGGTCGTAAACAAACCGTGAGCCGCCATCGGAAGCGATGTTCTCTCCGGAGACGAGATGGACCGGGGCGACGAAGCCGCTCACCGGCTGACCGGCAATGAGCCGGTTCAACTCGTCCACGACTTGCCAGCCTTGCATGTTCAGCGGCTCGGCCACCGTGCCTGTCTGATAGGTTCCTGCCCGAATGCGCATAAAGGCAGGCGCACTGCCGTCGCCTGCCGAGATCAGGCTGATCGCCCCGTTGGCCACGCCCAGTTCGATGAACACGGGCACCGCGTAGTCGAAGTAGATGTCGTTGATGGCCAACGCGTGGGTCCAGCGCGCCCCGTGCGCGGCGAGCAGTTCGCGGGTCACGGTGGGCACGCGAGCGGCGCTTTCGGAGATGGGCACGTCGCGGACTTCGAGCAGGGTACAGCCGCTGCACTGGCGAATGACGTCCGCCATCACCTGCGCCTTGGCGGTGGCGATGGCGAATCGCGAATCGGTGAACACGACCACGCCGGCCCGCCCGCGGGACTGCGCTACCGCTGCAAGCGCTGTCGTGCGCGCGACCGCAATCGGATCGGTGGTGACGTTCATCGCGACGCGCGTCCCCGGTATGGCGCCGGCGACCGGCCCTGCGTGCCAGCCGACCATCGGCGGCAGACGAGCGCTCGCCGATCGCAGGGCGGGTTCGAGTTCGTGCGCGTCGGAGCCGCAGATCACGAGGCCATCCGGCCGTGACTTCAGCGCATCGGCGACCGCCCGAGTGCGACCGGCCGCCGTGCCGCCTGCATCGACGATGCGCACCTTCCAGCCAATCTCGCGCGCAGCCTCGCGGATGCCTTGTGCGACCCCAAGCACGCCGCCGTTGCGAAGGTCTTCGGCCAACACCGCGATGGCCTTGCCAGGTTCGGCACTCGGGCCGGCGCTTGGTCCGGTCCATGCCGGTGAGCGACTGGATGAGCGTGCGACGGCTCGACCGGCTTCGTTGACAGGGTCGGCGACCGACAATCCAGGGAGCAGCGCGGGCAGCGCGATCACGAGGCCCGCGAAGAGAACGGCGTGCCTGCGGCCGGTCGCCACGCTACGATCAATCGTCACGCCACTACTCTCCTTGTGGGGTAGCCGCCGAGGGATGGTGCCGCGCACGGTTGGGCAGCAGTTGCATCGCCGGTGGCCAGAATAGCGTACCGATTTGGACGCAACAAGCGGAGTTCCACCGCCGGTCGCGACGGCCGTGCGTCAAGTCAATGCGCGCTCCAGTGCGTCGATGAACATCTTTGCCACGTCGAAACCGCTCTGCGCCGTGATCTCCTGAAAGCCTGTCGGACTCGTCACGTTGATCTCGGTCAGGCAGTCACCGATCACATCCAGCCCGACCAGCAGCAGCCCGCGCGCCGCCAGCACCGGGCCGATGCCCTCTGCGATCTCGCGGTCGCGCGCCGAGAGCGGCTGCGCCACGCCCTTGCCGCCGACCGCGAGGTTGCCGCGGATCTCGCTGCCCTGCGGGATGCGCGCGAGCGCGAACGGCACCGGCTTGCCGCCGATCACGAGGATGCGCTTGTCGCCCTGGACGATCTCGGTCAGGTAGCGCTGCGCCATCACGGTTTCCGCGCCGTGCTTGTTCAGCGTCTCGACGATGCTGCCCAGGTTCAGGCCGTCGGGGCCGACGCGGAAGATGCCCATCCCGCCCATGCCGTCCAGCGGCTTGAGCACGATGTCCTGGTGCTCGGCGTGAAAGCGCTTCACGTCGGCCTCGCTGCGCGTCACCAAGGTCGGCCCGATGAACTGCGGGAACTCGAGGATCGCGAGCTTCTCGGGGTGGTCGCGCAGCGCGCGCGGGCTGTTGAAGACGCGCGCGCCTTCGCGCTCGGCCTGCTCGAGCAGGTGCGTCGCGTAGAAATACTCGCTGTCGAACGGCGGGTCCTTGCGCATGAGCACCGCGTCGACCTCGGCGAGCGCGGTCAACTGCGTGTCGCCTTGCTTGAACCAGTCGTGTTCGTCGCCGGTCAGCGTGAACGCGCGCAAGGGCGCGCTGACCCTGCCGCCGCGCTGCCACATCAGGTTCTCGGGTTCACAGGCCAGCAGTTCGTGGCCGCGCGCGGCGGCCTCGCGCATCATCGCGAAGGTCGAATCCTTGTAGGTCTTGAACTTCTCGAGCGGGTCGGCGACGAAGAGCAGTTTCATGATCGGATCACACAGGAGCGCGGGGCCGCCACTGTTGCACAAAAAGCGCGAGCGCGCCGGCGACCACGCCCCAGAACGCCGAGCCGATGCCGGCCAGGCTCAGGCCGCTGAGCGTGACCAGGAAGGTGATCAGCGCGGCCTCGCGGTGCGCGTCGTCCTTGAGCGCCACCGCCAGGCCGCCGCCGATGCTGCCCAGCAGCGCCAGCCCGGCGATCGCGACGACGAGTTCGCGCGGGAACGCGGTCAGCACCCCCGTCACCGCGGCGCCGAACAGCCCGACGACGCAATAGATCAGCCCGCACACGGCGGCCGCCACGTAGCGCTTGTCCGGGTCGGGATGCGCTTCGCGGCCCATGCAGATCGCCGCGGTGATCGCCGAGAGGTTGAGCGCGAACGCGCCGAAGGGCGCGAGCAGCAGTGTGGCCACGCCGGTCAGCGTGATGATCTTCGAGATCGGCATGGCGTAGCCGGCGGCGCGGATCGCGGCGACACCGGGCAGGTTCTGCGAGGCCATCGTGACGACGAACAGTGGCAGCGCCAGGCTCACCATCGCGCGCACGCTGAACGTGGGGCTCGTGAACACCGGCAAGGTCAGTCCCCATTGCACGCCGGCCAATTGCAGTTCGCCGGCGAGCGCCGCATACAGCACGCCGGCGAGCAGCACGCCCGGTACCGCATAGCGCGGCCACCAGCGGCGGCCGATCAGGTACGCCAGCAGCATCAGCAGCACGAGCGTGAACGCCGACTTCATCGCGACGAACGCGTCGAGCCCGAAGCGTGTCAGCACGCCGGCGAGCAGTGCACTGGCGATCGGCATCGGGATGCGCCCGAGCAGCCTCTCGAACCAGCCGGTGACGCCGAACAGGGTGATCAGCAGCGCGCAGGCGATGAACGCGCCGGTCGCCTCCGCCATGCCGAAGCCGCCGGCCACGCCGGCCGTGGCGAGCACCGCCGCCCCCGGCGTGCTCCATGCCACCATCACCGGCTGGCGCAGCCACAGCGACGGCAGCAGGGTGCACAGGCCCATGCCCAGACCGAGCGCCCACATCCACGAGCTGATCTGCGCCGGCGTCGCGCCGAGCGCGGTCGCGGCCGAGAACACGATCGCCACCGAGCTGGTGAAGCCCACCAGAACGGCGACGAAGCCCGCGGTGGCGGCCGACAGGGAAAGATCGCGAAGCGGTGAACGCATGGCGCGAGGATAGCCGCGGGCAACCCTCAGATCTCCAGCTTCGACCCCAGTTCGACCACCCGGTTCGTCGGCAGACTCAGGAAGTCTGCCGCACCCGCGGCATTGCGGTGCATGCTCGCGAACAGCTTCTCGCGCCAGTCGGCCATGCCGCTGCCGATCGTGGGCATCACGATGTCGCGCGACAGGAAGTACGAGGTGTCCATCTCGTCGATCACGCAGCCGCGGCTTTCGAGCAGCGCGAGCGCCTCGGGCACGTCGGGCTCGTTCTTGAAGCCGAAGTTCAGCGTCACCTGAAAGCAGTCGTGGCCCAGCGCCTCCATCTCGCAGCGCTTGTCGAAGCCGATCCACGGCACCTCGTGCTGCTTGACGGTGACGAACAGGTTGGTCGCGTGCAGCACCTTGTTGTGCTTCAGGTTGTGCAGCAGTGCGTTCGGCGTGATGCCCTGGTCGCTGACCAGGAATACCGCGGTGCCCTGCACGCGCGTCGGCGGACTGACGAACACCGCTTCGAGAAAGCTCTTCAGGTCGATCGCGTCCTCGCGCAACCGCACCGTCATCAGCTTGCGGCCCTGCTTCCAGGTCATCATCAGCGTGAACATCACCAGGCCGATCGCGACCGGGAACCAGCCACCGTCGAGCACCTTGACGACGTTCGCGCTGAAGTAGACGAAGTCGACGACGAAGAAGAAGCCGGTCGCCGCGAAGCACAGCGACCACGGGTACTTCCAGCCGAAGCGGATCACGAAGAAGGTCATCGTGGTGGTGATCAGCATGTCGATCGTCACCGCGATGCCGTAGGCGGCCGCGAGCTTGTCGGTCGAGCCGAACACCAGGACCGCGATCACGATGCACACGTACAGGCCCCAGTTGATGAAGGGCACGTAGATCTGCCCGGCCTCGCGCACCGAGGTGTGCAGGATGCGCAGCCGCGGCAGGTAGCCGAGCTGGATCGCCTGCTTCGTGACCGAGAAGGCCGCGGTGATCAACGCCTGCGACGCGATCACCGCGGCACAGGTCGCCACGCCGATCAGCGGGTACAGCGCCCACTCCGGTGCCATCTCGAAGAACGGGTTCTTCACGCGACTCGGGTGCTCCAGCAGCATCGCGCCCTGGCCGAAGTAGTTCAGCACCAGCGCCGGCATCGCCAGGCCGAACCAGGCCAGCCGGATCGGCTTCTTGCCGAAGTGGCCCAGGTCCGCGTACAGCGCCTCCGCGCCGGTCACGCACAGCACGACCGAGCCGAGCGCGATGAAGGCCACGTGCGGGTTGCCGACCAGGAACGCGAGCGCGTAGTGCGGGCTCAGCGCCCACAGGATCGCCGGGTTCTCGACGATGTGCAGCAGGCCCAGCACGGCCAGCACGGCGAACCACAGCACCATCACCGGGCCGAAGAAGCGGCCGATGTTCGCGGTGCCGTGGCGCTGCACCATGAACAGCAGCGTCAGCACGAGCAGCGTGACCGGCACGATGTAGTGGTCCAGCCCCGGCGCAGCAACCCGCAGGCCCTCGATCGCGCCGAGCACGGTGATGGCCGGCGTGATCACGCCGTCGCCGAAGAAGATCGCGGTGCCGAAGATGCCCAGCAGCAGCAGGCGCCGGCGCAGCCCGGGCTTGCCGCGCACCGCGGTGGAGGCCAGCGCCAGCATCGCGATCAGGCCGCCCTCGCCGTTGTTGTCGGCGCGCAGGATCAGCACCACGTACTTGACCGAGACGACGACGGTGAGGGTCCAGAACACCAGCGACAGCACGCCGTAGATGTTCTCGGCCGTCAGGATCACGTGGCCGTGCGCGAACACCTCCTTCAGCGCGTACAGCGGGCTGGTGCCGATGTCGCCGTAGACGACGCCGACGGCAGCCAGGGTGAGCCCGGCCAGTGCGGACCGGGAGGACGAAGAAGTGGTGCTCAAGCCGAGGGCCGCAGGTGCTGATCGAATCTCATTGTGCGCCGGCGCTGCGCGCGCACGCCTAGATCTGGACCTTGGTGCCGAGCTCGACCACCCGATTCGGGGGCAGGTTCAGGAAGTCCGCCGCCGAGGCGGCGTTGCGGTGCATGTTCGCGAACAGCTTCTCGCGCCACGGCGCCATGCCGGCGCCCAGCGTGGGCACGACGGTGGCGCGCGACAGGAAGTACGAGGTCATCATCGGGTCGAGCTCGAAGCCGTGCCCCTGCAGCAGCTCGAGCGCGGCGGGCACGTCGACGTCGTTCTTGAACCCGAAGCTCAGGCTCACGGCCCAGCAGCCCTTGCACAAGAGTGCGGCGCGCGCGCGCTGCGCGAACGGCACCCACGGCACGTCGAGCGTGGTCACGGTGACGAACAGGTTCGTCTCGTGCAGCACGTTGTTGTGCTTCAGGTTGTGCAACAAGGCGGTCGGCGTCAGATCGGCCTCGCCGTTCATGAACACCGCGGTGCCGGGCGCGCGCATCGGCGGGTCGGCCAGCACACTCTTCAGGAAGGGCTTGAGCTCGATCGCATCGGCACGCAGGCTCGCGCCGAGCAGCTCGCGGCCGCGCGCCCAGGTCATCATCACCGTGAACACGAAGCCCGCGATCAGGAGCGTGAACCAGCCCCCCGACAGCACCTTCAGGATGTTCGACGCGAAGAACACCAGCTCGATTGCAAGGAAGAAGGCGGTCGCGCCCACGCACAGCCACAGCGGGTAGTTCCAGCGGTAGCGGATCACGAAGAAGGTCATCACGGTGGTCAGCACCATCGTCGCCGTCACCGCGATGCCGTAGGCGGTGGCCAGCGCGCTCGACGAGCCGAAGTGCAGCACCGCGGCGACGATCGCCGCGTACTGCAGCCAGTTCACGCCCGGAATGTAGATCTGCCCGGTGTCGCGCACCGAGGTGTGCAGCACGCGCAGGCGCGGCAGGTAGCCGAGCTGGATCGCCTGCTTGGTGACCGAGAAGGTGCCCGAGATCGTCGCCTGCGAGGCGATCACGGTGGCCAGCGTCGCCAGCACGACCATCGGCATCAGGAACCACGCCGGCACCATGTTGAAGAACGGGTTGTCGGCCTTGCCCGGCTCGATCAGCATCAGCGCGCCCTGGCCGAAGTAGTTCAGTACCAGCGCCGGGAACACCAGCGCGAACCACGCGAGCTGGATCGGCTTGCGCCCGAAATGGCCCATGTCGGCGTACAGCGCCTCGGCGCCGGTGACGGCCAGGAACACCGCGCCGAGCACGAGCAAGGTGACGTGGCCGTGCTCGACGCCGAAGCTCAGCGCGTGCCACGGGTTCAGCGCGGCGAGCACCTGCGGTGCGCGCACGATCCAGACCAGGCCCCAGAAGCCGATCACGACGAACCAGATGATCGTGAACGGGCCGAACCAGCGCCCCATCGCGCCGGTGCCGTAGCGCTGCACCGCGTAGAGCAGCGTGATGACCGCCAGCGTGATCGGTACGACATAGGGCTTGAACGTGGGCGTGGCAACCTCCAGCCCCTCGACCGCCGACAGCACCGAGATCGCGGGCGTGATCACGCCGTCGCCATAGAACAGCGCCGCGCCGAGGATGCCCATCACGATCAGCGCGTGGCGCAGCCGCGGCCGCTCGCGTGTGGCCTGCGACGAGAGCGCCATCAGCGCCATCGTGCCGCCCTCGCCGTTGTTGTTCGCGCGCATGATCAGCAGCACGTACTTCAGCGAGACGATCACCGTCAGCGTCCAGAACACCAGCGACAGCACGCCCAGGATGTCGGGCTCGGACAGCGTCGCGTGCTTGGTGGCGAAGACCTCGCGCAGCGCGTACAGCGGGCTGGTGCCGATGTCGCCATAGACCACTCCGAGCGCGCCCAGCGTCAGGGCGGCGAGACTGGAACGGCCGGATTTGCTGCTCACAAGTACTGACCCCGCGGCAAGGCGCGGGGCGTCGGTCGGTAGGAAGGGGATTCTGCGCCCGGCCCGGCGCCGCCCGGCAAGTTCCGCGGGCCGATGTTGCGACGCAACAACCGCGCCCGGCGTCGCCTACTCGTAAACCTCGGCGTTCGGGTCGGTCGCTTCCAGCTCGTAGCTGGCCGCCACCATCGCCAGGCGCGCGATCACGCCGTACATGTAAAAGCGGTTCGGCGCGCTCGCGCCCGGCTTGGCGCCGGGCTTGGGCAGCTGGTTGTGTTCGGCGAACGCGAGCGGCGCGAAGCTTGCGCCCGGGGCGTTCAGGTTCTCGTCGATGCCGCGCTCCGCGTTGACGCGGTAGAAGCCGCCGACGACGTAGCGGTCGATCATGTAGACCACCGGCTCGGCGACGGCACCGTTGACGCGCTCGTAGGTCGGCACGCCTTCCTGGAGGATGACTTCGTGCACTTCCAGGCCGTCCTTGCCGGTGCTCATCCGGCTGCGCGTGCGGCGCGACAGATCGGCCAGGTCCTTCGGGTCGCGCACCGTCATGATGCTGGTGCCGCCGGTGCCGGTGTCGGCCTTGACGATGATGAACGGCTTCTCCTGGATGCCGTATTCCTTGTACTTGCGGCGCACCTTGCCGAGCAGCGTCTCGGCGTTGCTCATCAGGCATTCGTCGCCGGTGCCGTCCTCAAAGTTGACCTGGCCGCAGCGCGCGTACATCGGGTTGATCAGCCACGGGTCCATGCCCAGCAGCTTGGCGAACTTCTTCGCCACCTCTTCGTAGGCGTGGAAGTGGTTCGACTTGCGCCGCATCGCCCAGCCCGCATGCAGCGGCGGCAACAGGTACTGCTCGTGCAGGTTGTCCAGCACCTTGGGCACGCCGGACGACAGGTCGTTGTTCAGCAGGATCGTGCAGGGGTCGAAGTTCTTCAGGCCGAGGCGCCCGCGCGTTCGCAGCAGCGGCTCCAGGGTCAGCGTGCTGCCGTCGGGCAGCGTGACTTCGGTGGGCTGCTCGATCGATTCGTCCAGCGTGCCCAGGCGCACGTTCAGCCCGGCCATGTGAAAGATCTGCATCAGGCGCTGCACGTTGGCGAGGTAGAAGGTGTTGCGCGTGTCCTTGTCGGGCACCAGCAGCAGGTTCTTCGCCTCCGGACAGATCTTCTCGATCGCCGCCATCGCCGCCTGCACCGCCAGCGGCAGCATCTCGGCCGTCAGGTTGTTGAAGCCGCCCGGGAACAGGTTGGTGTCGACCGGCGCGAGCTTGAAGCCGGCGTTGCGCACGTCCACCGAGGTGTAGAACGGCGGCGTGTGCTCCATCCACTCGAGCCGGAACCAGCGCTCGATCGCCGGCAGCGATTCGAGGATGCGCTGCTCTAGCTCGTTGATCGGGCCGTTCAGGGCGGTGATGAGGTGCGGAACCATGAGGAGGGTCTCGGCGGGCGTTGCAGCGCAAGCTGGATTCTAGGCATCTGGGGGTCGCGCCCCGATGACGCAAGCGCCGCGCCGGACGAAAAAAAGGGCCGCGTGTGCGGCCCCTTCCCCTTGCAACGGTCGCCGTAGGCGACCCCGTTCGGGCTCAGTTGTGATATGCCGTCTCGCCGTGGGCGCTGATGTCCAGGCCCTCGCGCTCGTCTTCCTCGCTCACGCGCAGACCGATCAGCTTGTCGACGATGAAGTAGGCCACCACCGAGACCACACCCGACCAGACGACTGTCAGGCACACGCCCTTGAGCTGGATCAGGAACTGGTCCCAGATGCCGTTGGACGTGACCGCCGCGGTGACCCAGTCCGACACCAGGCCCGGACCGCCGAGCGACTGGTTGTTGAAGATGCCGGTCAGCAGCGCACCGGTGATGCCGCCGACACCGTGCACGCCGAACACGTCGAGCGAGTCGTCCGCGCCGAGCAGCTTCTTCAGACCGGTCACACCCCACAGGCACAGGAAGCCCGCGACGCCGCCGACGACCATCGCACCCATCAGGCCGACGTTACCGGCCGCCGGCGTGATCGCCACCAGACCCGCCACCGCACCCGACGCGGCACCGAGCATCGAGGCCTTGCCCTTCATCAGCGATTCACCGATGCACCAGGCGAGCACGGCGGCCGCCGTGGCGCTGAAGGTGTTCATGAACGCCAGCACGGCACTGTTGCCGGCCTCGAGCGCGGAGCCCGCGTTGAAGCCGAACCAGCCGACCCACAGCAGCGAGGCACCGACCATCGTCAGCGTCAGCGAGTGCGGCGTGAACGCCTCCTTGCCGTAGCCGACGCGCTTGCCGATCATGTACGAACCGACCAGGCCCGCGACCGCCGCGTTGATGTGCACGACCGTGCCGCCGGCGAAGTCGAGCGCGCCCCACTGCCAGACCAGACCGGCCTTGGCGTTCATCGCATCGACCACGCCCTTGCCGCTGTACGCATCCGGCCCCATCCAGAACCAGACCATGTGCGCGATCGGCGCGTAGCTGAAGGTGAACCACAGCGCCATGAACAGCAGCACCGCCGAGAACTTGATGCGCTCGACGAACGAGCCGACGATCAGGCAGCAGGTGATGCCGGCGAACGTCGCCTGGAACGCAGCGAACAGCAACTCGGGAATGTAGACGCCCTTGCTGAAGGTGGCCGCCATCGCGAACGAACCATCGGCCGGGTTGAACAGGCCCTTCATGAAGAGGCGATCGAAGCCGCCGACGTAGGCATTGCCTTCGCTGAACGCCAGGCTGTAGCCGTAGATGCACCACAGCACGACGATCATCGAGAACGTGACCATCACCTGCATCAGCACCGACAGCATGTTCTTGCTGCGCACCAGGCCGCCGTAGAACAGCGCCAGGCCCGGCACC
>Ga0070667_100001298_pt1 | contig 22558 bp, 14 predicted proteins | sample KBSS33metaG_FD_64659 | JGI IMG/M metagenome (GOLD analysis project Ga0070667, IMG submission 64659) | Switchgrass rhizosphere microbial communities from Kellogg Biological Station, Michigan, USA - KBS S3-3 metaG | ecosystem: Host-associated > Plants > Roots > Rhizosphere > Soil ... | reverse complement strand
ACCGAGATCGTGCGTGCCGTGCTGAACGGCCATTCGGTACTGGGCATCGCCTTTGCGGCGGCGATCTATATCGTATGCCTGAGCGGCACGCTCAGCGTTTTCGTACGCGACTTCGAGCGGTGGGAACAGCCGGTCGCGCCGACGTTTCGGGTGGCCAGCGATGCCGCGATCGGACGCGCCGTTGCCGAGATGGGAAACAGGGCCGGGGCCAACAGGAATTTCTACGTCCTGCTGCCGAGCGACGACTTTCCGCGTCTCCTGCTCTCGTCGGGCAACGATGCGGCGGGCGAGGCGTGGTATGCCGATGCCAACGGACATCTCACCACCCGCGCGAAATCGCCGTGGACCGACTTCCTGGTCGATCTGCACACCCGCTTGCACCTGCCGCAAACCCTGGGCCGCTTTCTGGTCGGCCTGACCGGGGTTGCGCTTCTCTCGTCCCTGATCTCCGGCATTCTTGCCCATCCCCGCATCTTCCGCGACGCCTTTCACCTGCGGCTTGGCGGATCGCGGCGGCTAGAGCAGGCGGATTTGCACAACCGACTGGGTGTTTGGCCGCTTCCCTTCCATGTCATCGTTTCGCTCACCGGCGCGCTCCTGGGGCTGAGCACGGTGATCGTCGGCATTCTCGCGCTGCTGGTGTTTCGTGGCGATAGCCAGCAGGTCTATGCGTTGCTGGCGCCACCCCCGGCGCGTGAAGATGCCCGGCCAGTGCCGATGCCCGATGTTGCAGGCTTGATCGCCATGGCCCGCGAACGCGCGCCGGGCGCGCAACTGCGCCAGATCGAGGTAAGCCACTGGAGCCGCGCCGATATGCGGCTGGAACTGTCGGCATCGCGTCCGCGGCTGATCGCGCAGCAGGACAGTATCACTTTCGATGCTGCCGGAAGGATCGTTGCCGAAAAACGTCCCGCCGGCCTGACCGTCGGTGAGCGTATCCTCGGTGCGCTTGGCCAGTTGCACTTCGGCTGGTTCGGCGGGAGCGCGGTTCGCATCGCCTATGGCTTGCTGGGGCTGGCGCTCTGTGTTGTCACCGCATCGGGGATAACCATCTGGCTGGCGCGGCGACGCGACAAAGGGCGGGCAGCGCCGGCATGGGAGCGGCTATGGGCAGCGATCTGCTGGGGACAGCCTGTCGCCATGGCCACCACAGTGGCGCTTGCCCTGCTGGTCCATGGCCGGATGCCGGATGGGACATTGGTGACGGTCTGGGCCGCAGTAACGCTCCTGTCGGCGATCATCGCTTCGGCACTGGCGTCGAGATCCGCCGCCGACCTGGCCAGGGTGGGGCGCTGTGCCACCGGCCTGCTGCTGCTGGGCGCGGCAGGAATGCATGCGGCCATCTCGATGCGCGGAGCAACGGACCTTGGGGGTTTTGCCGTCGATGGCGCCATCGTCATGATCGCGATCGTGCTGCTGCGATCAATCTGCCCTCGTCGCCTTATCCCGGCACCAAACCGCTAGCGCTACGTCAGCAGATTGTGTTGTTGCGGGTCCTTTCGCATCGGGCCGACGTTCACGCGTAACTCGGCACTTTCTCTATCAACGGCGTCCATCTCGGCCGTGCGCCGCTCGACGCTCCCCGCACCACCGCGCGCGGCGCGATCGGCTGCGATACACGCGGTGAGCGCCGGCATGGGCGCGCGCAATGAAAACGTATCAACCGCGCGCGCCCTGCCTCATGTCTGCCAGCCGCCGCCCAGGGCCTGGAACACCGCGATCTGGCGTTCGGCCACTTGCGCATCGGCAAGGGCGAGATCGGCTTCGGCGCCGGCCAGGGTGCGTTCGGCATCGAGCACGACAAGGAAATCCACGCGGCCTTCGCGCAGTTGCGCCTGGCTGATCGCGGCGGCCCGGCGCGCCTGCTCCGCCGCCGTGCGCAAGGCGTCCTGGCGTTCCAGGCTGTGCGCATAAGCCGAGAGCGCCGTTTCGGTTTCCTGCAGCGCGCGCAGCACGGTGCCATCGAAGCCCGCGAGCGCGGCCTTGGTCGACGCCTGGGCTTGGGCCACGCGCGCGCGGCCGCCTTCCATGTTGGGGAAGGCCCAGGAAACCAGCGGGCCAGCCAGCCAGCGCAGCGGCCCCGCGCCGAACATGTTGCCAAGCGAATTTCCGGTGGAGCCGAACGACCCGCCCAGGCTGATCTGCGGATATAGCTCTGCCGTTGCCACGCCAACGCGCGCGGTTTCGGCGGCGAGCCGGCGCTCTGCCTCGCGCACGTCGGGCCGGCGGGCGAGGAGCGCGCGGCCATCGCCGACTGGAATGGGGCGATCCAGTCTGAGCGTGGCCGCGCGCTGGCCGACCTCGGGGGGCAGGTCGGCCGGAACACGTGCCGTAAGGAAAGCAAGACGGAACAGCGCTGCATCGCGCTGGGCCTGAAGCGTTGGAATCGTCGCGCGTTGCTGTTCGCGCAGCGCCTCGACGCGGGCCACGTCGAGCGCGCTGGTGCGGCCCGCTTCAAAGCGCTTGGCGGTCAGCACCGCCGTCTTGTCGAGCAAGGCGAGCGTGCGCTGGGCAACCGCAATGCGCTCAGCGGCCGACGATGCGTCGGCATAGGCACGCGTGGTCTCGGACACGACCGCCACCCGCACCGCATCGGCTGCGGCCTGGGCGGCGTCTGTATCGGCACGGGCCGCCTCGATCGAGCGACGCACCCGGCCGGCGAGATCGACCTCGTACGACACCGACAGGCCGGCGTTGATCTGCCAGTCTTCCTCGCGCGCGCCGGGCGGCCTTTGGCCCACGGGCAGGCGGCCATAGGTGGCCCCGGCGTCGATCGAGGTCTGCGGCAGGCGGTCAGACCGGCTTTCGCGCAGCAGGGCACGGGCCTTTTCGATGTTGGCAAGAGCCACGCGCACATCGGTATTGGCTTTGAGCGCATCGGCCACGAGCGTGTCGAGGACCGGGTCCTGGTAGAGCCGCCACCAGTCGCCCTGCGGCTCTTGTTGCGCCAGCACGGCAGGAGAGGAACTGCCGATGAACGCCTTTTCAGCCGATGCGGACACGGGTGGACGGTGGTAGTCTGGCCCTGCGGCGCAGGCGGCAAGGGCCAGGCTGCCGACGGTGGCGGCAAAGAAGGTGCGCAAGCTGTGCATGGGCTTACTCCGCGGGTTCGAGCTGGGGAGTGGCCGGGCCTTCACCGCGCCGCCGCCGCCGCGCCATCCGTTCGGACAGGGCGCGGGTCGCGACGTAGAACACGGGCGTGAAAACCAGGCCGAAGAAGGTGACGCCAAGCATGCCGGAGAACACGGCCGTGCCCAGGGCCTGCCGCAATTCCGCCCCCGGACCTCCGGCGAGCACCAGCGGCAACACCCCGAGGATGAACGCGAACGAGGTCATCAGGATCGGACGCAGGCGCATTTGCGCAGCCTGGACCACGGCATCGACCGGGCCGAGGCCGTCCTGCTCCTCGGCCTGCTTGGCAAATTCCACGATCAGGATCGCGTTCTTGGCAGCCAGGCCGATCAGCACGACCAGGCCGATCTGCGTGAGGATATTGTTGTCCATCCCCCGCAAGTTCACCCCGATCATCGCCGCCAGCAGCGTCATCGGCACGATCAGGATGATCGCCAGCGGCAACATCAGGCTTTCGAACTGCGCTGCCAGCACCAGGAAGACGAACAGCGTTGCCGCCCCAAAGACCACGATCGCGGCATTGCCGGCCAGCTTTTGCTGGAACGCCACTTCGGTCCATTCGGTGGTGACGCCGGCCGGCATCTTGGCCGTCAGCTTTTCCATCGCGGCGATCGCCTGGCCCGAGGAATGGCCGGGGGCCGTATCGCCCTCGATATCGATCGACGGATAGAGATTGTAACGCATGGCGCGATAGGGGCCGGTGCGATTCTCCAGGTTGGCCACGGCTCCGATCGGCACCATCGCGCCCGAGTTGGAACGGGTCTTGAGCTGGGCAATATCGCCCACGTCGTCGCGGAACGGCAAGTCGGCCTGGGCAATCACCCGATAGGTGCGGCCAAGCAGGTTGAAATCGTTGACATAGGCCGAGCCGAGATAGACCCCGAGCGTTTCGAACACGCGCGACGGCGGCACACCGATCATGTCTGCCTTGGCGCGATCGATATCGGCAAAGACACGCGGCGCCGAAGCTTCGAACTTGGTGTGGACCATGGCCAGGTTCGGGTCCTTGTTGGCTTCCCCGATCACGCCCCAGACGATCTGGTTGAGCTTATCATAGCCAAGGCCCGCGCGGTCCTGCACTTCCAGCTTGAAGCCGCCGCCGGTGCCGATCCCGCGGATCAGCGGGGGCGGGATCACATAGATGCGGCCGGCATCCACCCCGCCAGCGATCTTGAGCGCCTGGGCCATGATTTCCTTTTCGGTATAGCCGTGCTTCTCGCGTTCCTCGAAGCTGTCGAAGACGAGGAACTCGGCCGCCGCGTTGGAGGCCATGGTCCCGGTCGGCGCGTGGTAGCCGGCCAGCATCACCGCGCCTTTCACGCCGGGAATCTTGAGCATCTTGGCCGAGGTTTCGCGCAGGACCTTGTCGGTCTGGTCCAGCGCGGTGCCCGGCGGCAGGAATGCCGCAACCAGCACATAGCCCTGGTCTTGCTGCGGAATGAAGCCGCTGGGCGTTGCCGAGAAGACCAGGCCGGTCAGCACGAGCAAAACGCCGTAGGTCGCCAGCACCGGGGTGCGCAGCGCCAGCAGGCGGCGCGTGGTGCGGGCATACCAGTTCGACAGCCGGTCGAATCCGGCATTGAACCGGCGGCCGCCCCAATAGGCCATGCGCGCCCAGCGTCCGTCCGGCTCACCCTCCTGCTTGGGCCGCAACAGGATGGCAGCCAGCGCCGGCGACAGCGTGAGCGAGAGCAGCAGCGAGATGATCGTCGCGCTGGAAATCGTCACGGCGAACTGGCGGTAAAACTCGCCCGTCAGCCCGGTGAGGAACATCGTCGGCACGAAAACCGCGCAAAGCACCAGGACGATCGCGATCAGCGCGGTCGAAACTTCGTCCATCGATCGGAACGCAGCCTCGCGCGGGCTGAGGCCATGCTCCAGGTTGCGCTCCACGTTTTCGACTACGACGATCGCGTCATCGACCACGATGCCGATGGCCAGGACCAGCCCGAACAGCGACAGGTTGTTGAGCGAATAGCCGGCGCCGGCCAGCACCGCGAAAGTGCCGATCAGCGAGACCGGGATCGCCAGCACCGGGATGATCGCCGCGCGCCAGCTTTGCAGGAAAACGAGGATGACGATGACCACCAGCACTACCGCCTCGAACAGCGTGTGCTCGACGGCATCGATCGATTGGCCGATGAACTCGGTCGGATTGTAGAACACGTCGTGCTTCATGCCGGCGGGGAACTGCTTGGCAGCATCGGCCAGTTCGGCCTTCACCGCTTCGGCTGCTTCCAGAGCGTTCGTGCCTGGGCGCTGGAACACGCCGATGCCGATCGCCGGCTTGCCCGAGAAATAGAAGTTGATGCCATAGTCGTCGGCGCCCAGTTCCACGCGGGCAACATCGGAAAGCCGCGTCAGGCGTCCCTGCGCATCGGTCTTGATGACGATGTTGGAAAACTGCTCGGGCGTGGTGAAACGGCCCTGGGTTTCCAGGTTCAGTTCAAAGGCACCGCCGCCGGCCTGCGGCGGCTTGCCGATCGAACCGGCGGCAACCTGCACGTTCTGGTCGCGCAGCGCGCTGACGATTTCGCCTGCCGTCAGGTCGCGCGCAGCGGCGCGGCCGGGATCGATCCATACGCGCATGGCATAGTCGCGCGCGCCAAAGATGCGCACGTCGCCCACGCCATCCAGGCGCGCGATGCGGTCGCGCAGCTGGGTCAGCGCATAGTTGGAAAGATAGGCGGTATCGAGCGAGTTGTCGGGCGAGGTCAGGTTGGCAACGAGCAGGAAGTCCGGCGTGGACTTGCGCGTCACCACGCCTTGCCGCCGCACTTCCTCGGGCAGCCGTGGTTCGGCCAGCGCCACGCGGTTCTGCACCAGCACTTGCGCTTCATCGAGCTTGGTGCCGAGCTTGAACGTGACGGTAATGGTCAGCTTGCCGTCGCCGGTCGATTGGCTCGACATGTAGAGCATGTTGTCAACGCCGTTGATCTCCTGCTCCAGCGGGGCGGATACCGTGTCGGCGATCGTTTGCGAGGATGCGCCGGGGTACGACGCGCTGACCGTGACGGTCGGCGGCACGACATCGGGATACTGCGCAATAGGCAGGCCGAAGAAGGCCAAGGCGCCAACGATCGTGATCACGACGGCGATGACGCCGGCAAAGATCGGCCGCTGGATAAAGACATGGCTGAGGCGCATGGGAATGCCCTTTGTGGTCTAAGCGTGCTCGTTGCGCGCAGGGCAGGGCCGCCCACCCGACCTGTCGATCGGGGGGCAGACGGCGGGAGCCGGGCCCCTGCCAGTGCGGCAATGAAGGTTCTTGAAAGCTTGCGTTATTTCGAGAGCGTTGCCTGCGAAGCGATCGGTCCACTCGGCGGCGCGGCGGCTTGCGCAACCACTGGCGTGATCTGGCCGCGCACGGGCGTGACCTTGGCGCCCGGCTGGGCAAACTGTGTGCCGGTGATCACCACGCGGTCACTCGGTTGCAGCCCCGATCGGATTACCCGCAGGCCATCGGCCAGTGCGCCAACCTCGACCGGGCGTGCGGCCACCGTGCCGTCCTTGGCCACGACATAGACAATCTTGCGCGCCTGGTCGGTAACGACAGCGCCATCGGGCACCAGCAGCGCCTGATGCGCAGCGCCGCCGTTCATCCGCATGTTGCCGAACATGCCGGGCACCAGGAAGTAATCCGGATTGGCAATCACCGCGCGGCCACGGATCGTGCCCGAGCCGTTCTCGATGGCGTTGTCGGTAAAGTCCACCTGTCCGTGCCACTTGTAATCGGCTTCGTCCTGCAGCCGGATTTCCACCGCCTGCGCGCTGGCTGCCTGGCGCTTCTGCTTGAGGTACAGCGCCTCTGACCCGTCGAACGAGAAGTAGATCGGATCGAGCGCGTTGATCGTGGTCAGCACGGTTGCGCCAGTGGGATTGTCGCCGGCGACCTGGTTGCCCACATCGACGCGGCGATCGGAAATGCGGCCGGTCACCGGCGCAACGACGCGGGTGAACTCCACGTTCAGGGCGCGGCTGCGAACCTGGGCTTGCGCTGCGGCAAGCTGGGCCTGCGCGGATTGGACTTTGGCGCGCAGCGTATCGATCTCCTCGGCGCTGACGGCCTGGTCGGGGATCAGCTTGCTGGCGCGGGCCAGTTCACGGTTGGCAAGATTGAGCGCGGTTGCCGCGGCATTGGCCTGGGCGCGCGCCTCTGCCAACGAGGCTGCAAAGGGCCGGGGGTCGATCGTGAAGAGCAGCTGCCCTTTCCGAACGATTTGCCCGTCCTTGAAATGCAGGCCGACGAGCTGGCCGGACACGCGCGGGCGCACCTCGACCGCCTGGCTTGCCTCGAACCGGCCGACATAGTCGTCCCAATCGGTGACCGTGCGCGAGAGGGGCGTGGCCACGGTCACGACGGCCGGTGGCGGCGGCGCGGCCTTGCTGTCGCCCGTCCAGTGGCTGATCCCAAAGAACAGAGCGAGCCCGGCAATCGGCAAGAGGACATAGGCCAGCCGCCGCCGCCGGCGAGGCTGGGCGGAGGGTTGCGACGGGCCGTCGCCAGGCTCGGTGTTCAGCGCGGGTTTAATGTCGGAGAGATACATGGGGGGACCGCCGTTTGACCTTGGTAATGTTACTGACCGGTACGTTGCTTGCAGGGTACGTACCGATCTGTTACATCGATTGTCAAGCGGGGGAGATTGGGGTCGAGCACGAATGACCGTAAATGCTGGAGAGAATGCCGTCGTCGAGGTCGGAACCGCAAGGAAAACAGCGGCTTCAAAGATTTTCGATACAGCCAAGGAGCTTTTCTATCGCCGCGGCGTGCGCGACGTTGGCGTGGACGAGATCGTCCACGAAGCAGGCGTTACCAAGCCGAGTCTCTACCGCGCCTACAAGTCGAAGGACGAGCTTGTTGCCGCGTGCTTGCGCGAAAGCGGCCGGGAAGCGCGCCAGTCGATGGCGGCTGCTCTGGCTGGTGCGGGCGAAGACCCGCGTGCCAGGATGGATGCCTTCCTGCGCGTCTATGTCGAAAAGTTGAACCAGCCCGACTTTCGCGGCTGCCCGATGAGCAATGTTGCCATCGAACTGCCCGAACGCGGCCATCCAGGGCGGGAAGTGCTGGAGGAATGCAAGTCGGAATCGCGGGCGCTGGTGGTCGACCTGGCTCGAAATCTTGGTGTGGCAACGCCCGAAGCGCTAGCCGATGGACTGATCCTCATCATCGAAGGCGCTATCGCCTCACACCACGTGTTTGGCAGCCAGGGCCCGGCGCATGCCATGCTGGCAACCTGCAATGCTCTGATCGACAGCCACGTGGCGCAGCCGCGCCGGAAGCGGCATTTAAGCGGCGGCGCTGGATGTTGTTGACCCACTGGCGCGTCAGCCGGCACAGCCCTTTGCGCGGCCGTGCGAAGGGATCACGATGACGTTGCGCCACCTGGTCGCGATGTTCCTTTGTGCGCTCACGGCTACGCCCAGCCTTGCACAGGACAAGCCGGATGCCGGCAACGGCAAGGTTAGCGTGGATATCTATGCGATCCCCTCGCCGGAAATCGTGGCGGAAGCGGCGCGAGCCAGCGACGAACTCGGCAAGCTGGGGATGAAGACCTTCCACGCGCGCGGGCAAGCGGTTCACGCCACGCTCTATCTCACCCAGTATTCGGCCAGCGCCTTGCCCCGGTTGAAACGGGCCGTGGCCAGCCTTGCTCGCGCGCATCGGCCTTTTTCGCTCATCGTGGATGGGGCACAGCGCAGCCCCACCAACTGGCTGTTCCTGCGCATCGCGCTCAGCGCCGCCTTGCAGCGCCTGGCCGATGAAACAACGCTTGCCGCAGAGCCCTTGCGCGATCACGATCTGGCGCCGCCAGCGTGGATGAAGGATTATCCGGCCAAGCTGCCGGCCTTCGAACGCTATGGTTCGCCCAATGTGTTCATGCAGTTCGATCCGCATCTCACGCTGCTGGCCAATGAAACGTCGCCGGCGCTGGCCAGCTACATGGCCAAGGCCGCGCAGCAGCCGCCGCGCGCGCAGGGGCAAGTGCAGGGCATCGGCATCGCGCTGGTCGATGCCAATGGCCAGATCATGCAAGTCCTTGCCGAATATCGGTTTGCCCCGCGCCATCGCCAGCCGGTCGGCCATCGCTGATCGGCCGTAGCGGTTTATCCGGGATCGCATTGCGGTGCCGGAGTGTTGTGTGGCCATCGGATCGGCTGCGCACATCGCTGCGGCTGCGCACAAGGGGGACATTGATGATCGTCAGGCAGCGCGTGGAAAACGGTGGCCTTATCCTTTTGCTGGTGCTGGTCACCGTTGGCCTGGGCCTGGTGGTATGGAGTTTTGCCAGCGCTCTGCTGTGGGCCGCGCTGGCAGCGCTGCTGTTCCAGCCGCTCAACCAGAAGATGCTGGCCCGCTGGCCCGAAAAGCGTGGCTGGGCGGCGGCGCTGACGCTGCTGATCATCACCGTTGCCGTGATCATTCCCGCACTCGTCATCGGTATGCTGGTGGTGGACCAGGCCACGGGCGTCTATGCCCAGATGCGCAGCGGCCAGATCAATTTTGCCCATTATTTCCAGCAGGTTCACGATGCAATGCCGCTGCGGCTGCAGCACGCCATGGGCAATGCCGGCTTTGGCACGTTCGAAACGGCGCAGGCCAAGGTTTCGCAGGCTCTGGAAAACAGCGCCAGCATGTTGACCCAGCGCGCGCTGGCGATCGGCGCCAATGCGGCGGCTTTCCTGCTGGCCTTTGCCGTGGGTCTTTACGTCACGTTCTTCCTGCTGCGCGACGGTCCAGCGCTGGGGCCGGCGATCGTGCGGGCGCTGCCGCTCGAAGCCTCGGTGGCTGAGCGCGTGGCCCAGCGGTTCGTGACCGTGGTGCGCGCAACGATCAAGGGTTCGGGCCTGGTTGCCCTGGTGCAAGGCGGGCTGGGCGCGATCACGTTCTGGGCGGTGGGCGTTCCAGCCGCGCTGTTGTGGGGCATGTTGATGGCCATCGCCGCGCTTTTGCCCGCTGTCGGGCCGGCGATCATCTGGGGGCCGGTTGCCATCTACCTTTTTGCCACCGGGGCGATCTGGCAAGGCGCGGTCGTGGTGGGGTCGGGCGTGTTCGTCATTGGCCTGGCCGACAATATCCTGCGCCCGATGCTGGTGGGCCGCGATACCGGCATCCCCGACTGGCTGGTTCTGGTCACAACCCTGGGCGGCATCGAATTGCTCGGCCTGAGCGGGATCGTCGTTGGGCCGCTGGCTGGCGCCCTGTTTCTGACCTGCTGGCAAATCATGACCGAGCAGCGCCTGGCCAGCCGGGCAGAGTAAACCAAGTGGCCAAAAAGCGGCGCGCACGGGTTGGAAGCCAGGGCGCGCGCGATTTCTCCTTACGGCAATTCGCTATACTCGCTCCGCTCCAGGATTAACGATACCGCTGCATGGCTTCCGGCGAGCTTGTCTTGCCGGAGTCCTCAATGAAAAGCCTGAAGTTCGTTGCGTCGATCGCCGCTGTCGCAATGCTTTCGCCAGTCATGGCGCGGGCCGACGAAATGCCCGCCAGCGATGGCGCCGGCCACGGGGCGGCAGATGCCGCGCCACCCAAGTCCGACATGATTTCAACCGGTGTTGCCAAGGGGCGCGATCGCCTCGACAGCGCCGTTTCCACCAGCACGCTTCACCAGGACGATATCGAGCGGACGTCCGCGCGCAACATTGGCCAGATTCTGCACACGCTGGCCGGTATCCGCGCCGGGGATACGTTGGGCGATGGCAATGCCGATATCACCGTGCGCGGTCTGCCGCTCACCAGTTCCGGCGCCAAGTACCTGCAATTGCAGGAAGATGGGCTGCCGGTGCTCGAATTCGGCGATATCATCGGCGGGACGTCCGACCTGTTCCTCCATTTCGACAGCAACGTTGCGCAGATCGAGGCGATCCGTGGTGGCTCTGCGTCCACGTTCGCTTCCAATTCGCCTGCCGGGATCATCAATTTCATCTCGCGCACCGGCGATGTCGCGGGTGGCTCGCTCCAGGCGTCCACCGGTATCAACTACGACGAAAAGCGGCTGGATTTCGAATATGGCCAGCCCATCGACGAGCGGACGCGGTTCCACGCCGGCGGCTATTGGCGCCAGGGTGAGGGACCGCGCCATACCGGTTTCAAGGACACGGTCTATGGCGGCCAGATCAAGCTGAACGTCACCCGTGACCTGGCGATCGGCTATGTCCGCCTCTATCTCAAGGTTGCCGACGATCGCTCTCCGATCGTCATCGGCGTTCCCATGCAGCTTTCGGGCAGCGACGCCAATCCAACGTACAGCGCCCTGCCGGGTAACGACCCGCGGCGCGATACGCTGCTTTCGCCCTATACCGCAACGTTGCCGCAACTGGGGCCGGACGGCTCGCACATCGTCAACGACTTGCGCAAGGGCCAACATGGCGTGGCCAAGTCGGTGGGCCTGGAAACCCAGCTCAACTTTGGCGAATGGACGCTGATGGAGCGCTTCCGCTATTCCGCGCAAAGCGGCGACGTCCAGGCCTCGGGCGCGCTGTTCATGGGCACGCCCGACATGTTCGCGGCTGCCGCCGGTCTTGGCCCGGTGCAGCTATCCTTTGCCAGCGGCCCGAACAAGGGACAGGCGATCACCGATCCGGCGGCGCAGCTTGGCGCCGGCGGCGTCCTGACGATGAACGCCCTGACCGGAATCCGTGCCAACGACCTGGGCAATGTCACCAACGATCTGCGCGTCAGCCGGGTGTGGTCGCTGGGCGATGGAGAGCTGACCACGACGGGTGGTTTCTACACCGCGCGCCAGGCGGTCCGCATCTACTGGACGACGACCAACTATGTGACCAGCTCGACCGGGCACGGCAACAACGTTCTGGTCGACCTTGCCGATGCCGATGGCCCCGTTACCGAACGCGGCGTCTTCAGCTATTACGATCCGCTGTTCACGTTCCAGGGCACGCGGGTGATCGACGTGGACTATGGCGTCAACGCCGGGTTCGGTTCGCTCAACTTCCGCAAGGGCAAGTTCGCCGTTGGCGGATCGGTGCGCTATGATTTCGGCAGCGGGCGGGGCACCTACTGGGGCAACGAACTGGCGCCCCCCAACCAGGGCTATGGTTGTGGCAACATCGTCCCCGGCAGCACGGCGCGGGCGGCCTGCACGGCGCCCGTCAACACGCTCGCGTGGTCGGCGCCGGTCAACTACAACTATCACTACACCTCGTATTCGGCCGGCATCAACTATCGCCCGGCGCAGCAGCTTTCGATCTTTGCACGTTATAGCAAGGGCGGCCGCGCCAATGCCGATCGCATGCTGTTCACCTCGCTGCTCGATCCGGCATCGGGCGGCCTCACCAGCGTTGGTGGCGCGGTCGGCACGGTCAAGCAGGCAGAAGCCGGGTTCAAGCTGCGCCAGCGCGATTATCTGGTCAACGCCACGGTGTTCTGGGCCAAGACGCGCGATTACGACGCTTTCTTCGGGCCGTTGAACATCCGCGACTATACGGCCTACGGGCTGGAGCTGGAGGGAGAAATCCACCATGGCCCCTGGGCGCTCAATGCCAATGCGACCTATACCCACGCCCGGGTCGACAAGGATTTCCGCCAGCCGCAATACAACGGCAACAAGCCCTTGCAGCAGCCGGACTGGATGGTGAACCTGGTGCCGCACTACGATAGCGGCAAGATCAGCGCGGGTGCCTACATCTACCTCACCACCAAGCGGTATTCGGATATCACCAACACGCTGGTCCTGCCGGCCTATACCACGGTCAATCCCTATGTTCAGTTCCGGCCAACCGCGGCCATGAGCGTTTCCGTCAATGTCTACAACGTGTTCAACACGATGGGCATCACGTCGCTCCTGGCGCCCAACATCGCTTCTACCGTGGGTGGAATCGGTACGGGTACCACGATCCTGGGTCGGACGGGGACAGCGAGCGTGAAGTTCGCGTTCTGATCAAGCGCGACGTCAGGCAAGCGCGTGCAGCAGCCATCCCGCTGCTGCCGCGCCGGCCAGGACCGGAATGATCGGTTTGCGCGCGCCGATGATCGCCCAGCCGGCCAGCGCCGCAATCACCCCGGCCCGCCAATCGAAGCTGGCCAGGACAGGCAGCGGCACCGCTCCAAATCCCAGCGGCACCGGGCGCAGCGTGTGGAACAGCACCTGCAAGGCAAACCATGCGGCGATATTGGCGACGATGCCGACCACGGCCGCCGTCACCAGGGCCAGCGCGCCCTTGAGTGCCGGCGCGCGTTCCAGCCGCTCGATCCAGGGGGCCAGCGCGATGACCCACAGGAAGCATGGCGCAAACGTTACCCAGGTGGTGAGCAGCGCACCCAGCACGCCCGCCACCACCGGGGTGAATGGCGCGGGTGCGCGAAATGCGGCGAGATAGCCGACGAACTGCGTGACCATGATCAGCGGGCCGGGCGTCGTTTCGGCAAGGCCCAGGCCATCGGCCATCTCGCCCGCCGTCAACCAGTGCTGCGTGGTGACGGCCTGCTGCGCCATATAGGCCAGCACGGCATAGGCACCGCCGAACGTCACGATCGCCAGCTTGGCAAAGAACAGGCCGATGCGCCACAGCACATGCCCCGTGCCCAGCCATGCCAGCACCGCCACCATCGGCATGGCCCATGCCGCCGCGCCGATCGCCGCCGCACGCAGGCTGTGCCGCCACGGGCGAGGGGCGTTTTCGGGTGCCGGGCCTGTGGGCGACAGGCCCAGCAGCGCCGGCCGATACCGGGCGACCAGCCATCCCGTTGCCGCCGCAAGCGCCATCACGGCGGGGAACGGCGCGTTGAACACGAACAGCGCAACGAATGAAAGCACCGCCGCCCCCTTGCGCAGCGGCGTCGTCAGCGTGCGGCCGGCCAGCCGCAGCACGGCCTGGACCACGATCGCCAGCACCGCCGCCTTGATCCCCAGGAACAGGGCGGAAAACCAAGCCAGATGGGCGGCAAAGCCATAGAGGATCGACAGCGCCAGGATCACCACGGCACCGGGAATCACGAACAGCAATCCCGCTGCCAGCCCACCGCGCACACCGTGCAGTTTCCAGCCGATCCAGATCGCCAGTTGCTGCGCCTCTGGCCCGGGCAGCAGGTGGCAGAAATTGAGCGCATGGAGGAATTGCGCTTCGCTCACCCAGCCGCGCTGGTCGACCATGTCGCGGTGCATCAGCGCAATCTGCCCCGCCGGCCCGCCGAAACTGAGGCAGCCGATGCGGGCAAAGGCCCGCCACAACTGGGCGAACGAGGGGCTGGTGCTTGCGGGGGGAGGGGCCTGCGTCATCTATGCCTACGACCTTTCGATCCGCACCGGGCGGATGGATGAAAGGCAACGCTTGGGCCTGCGCCTGATCGGGAGGTTGCTTGATCCCGTGCCCGCAGAATTAGCGAGCAGCCTGGCCTTGCGCAACTGGCGATGTTTGCCCGGACCCCGACATGGGTGCCAACCTCTTGGCAGATCGAGACGAATGGTGTAATGGAACGGGGCAGGGCCGTTTGGCTCGCAAACCCTTTGGAGGATGCAATGGACCGGAAGACGCGCTGATATCGCCCGTCGTTTTGCTTGTTTCCGGTACCATCATGTCATCCTTTCTCGTTCTCGATCATGTGGCCCTGGCCACGCCCGCCGGCGTTCCGCTGTTCTCCGGCCTCTCCCTTGCCGTGGGGCGCGAATGCGTCGGCCTGGTGGGGCGCAATGGCGCGGGAAAGTCCACGCTGTTGCGCGCTATCGCTGGCGAAGTTCGCCCAACGGCTGGCACCATCTCGGTTGCCGGCCGTGTCGGGAGGCTCGCCCAGACCGTGACGCCCGGTGAGGAAACCGTGGCGCAGGCATTGGGAATTGCCCCAGCGCTTGCCTGCCTGGCCCGGATCGAGGCTGGCTGCGGGACGGAGGCAGACTTTGCCCAGGCCGATTGGACATTGCCGCAGCGGATCGAAGCCGCGCTGGCCGCTGCCGGATTGGCCGCACTCGATCCGCAGCGCCTGCTGGCCAGCTTCAGTGGCGGGGAGCGCATGCGGATCGCCATTGCCGGACTGCTGATCGACCCGCCCGACTTGCTGCTGCTGGACGAGCCGACGAACAATCTCGACGCGGCGGGACGCGATGCGATCGCGCAGTTGCTGGCACAGTGGCGCGGCGGGGCGCTGGTGGCCAGCCACGATCGCGCGCTGCTCGAAACGATGGACCGGATCGTCGGCCTCTCGCCCACTGGGGTGAGAGTGCATGGTGGGGGCTGGTCATCCTGGGTTGCGCAACGCGATGCCGAGCGGCTGCGTGCCGACGCAGACGTGGTCCGGGCAGAGCGCCAGGCCCAGGCCGCGCGCCGCGATGCCCAGGCGGCCAGCGAACGCCAGGCGCGCCGCGACCGCGCCGGGCGCAGCTTTGCCGCCAGTGGCAGTGCGCCCAAGATCCTGATGGGCCGGCAGCGCGAGCGGGCCGAGAATACCAGCGGGCGCGGGCAGGGACTGGCAACGGCCCGCGTGGACGCGCAGGATGCCACGCTGGCCGCCGCCCGCGCGCATGTGGAAGTGGTGGCCCCGTTCACCCTGGCCCTCCCGCCCTCTGGGCTCGCGCCGGGGCGGCTGGTTCTGGAGTTCGACCGCGTGGCAGCCGAGGTGGGTGGCCGTCGCCTGTTCGAGGGCCTGTCCTTTGCCCTGCGCGGCCCGACACGGGTGGCATTGGCCGGCGCCAACGGCGCGGGCAAGTCTACCGTGTTGCGCCTGGCCGCCGGGCTTGCCGCCCCCGCCGCCGGCACGATTGCGCGGCCGGTGCCTTTTGCATTGCTCGACCAGACGCTCAGCCTGCTCGATCGCGGGCAGACGCTGGCGCAGAACATGCGCGCGCACAATCCCGCCCTCACCGAGAATGCCGCGCGTGCAGCGCTGGCGCGCTTTGCCTTTCGCAACCGGGAAGCCGATCGGCTGGTGGGCGAACTGAGCGGCGGGGAAACCCTGCGCGCCGGGCTCGCCTGCGTGATGGGCGCCGCGCCGTGCCACAATTGCTGATGCTGGATGAGCCGACCAATCACGTCGATATCGCCGGGCTGGAGGTGATCGAGCAGGGCCTGCGCGGGTTTGACGGGGCGCTGTTGGTCGTCAGCCACGACGCGCCGTTCCTGGCTGCGCTCAATATCGATCAAACCGTTGATGTGCTTGCCAAGCCAGCACGCCCAGCAGATAGAGCAAGGCAACCCGATGATGGAGAGGATTGCCGATGACCCTGGCTGACATGCTCGTGCCCACCTATGTCCAGATGCTCAAGGCGTTGTCCGCCTGGCTGGACAAGGCGCAGGCCCACATGCCGGGTGAGGCGGCCGACGGCTTGCTGTCTGCCCGTCTGGCGCCCGACATGTTCCCGCTTGGCACGCAAGTGCGCTTTTGCTGCGTGCAGGCGCTTGAGGGCGTCTACCGGTTGCAGGGCGAGGATTTCCCGCCAGCTGTCCAGGCCATGCTGGATGAAGGGCGCCATGCCGGCGAGGCCCCCGGCACCCTGGCGCAGGCGCAAGAGCGGATCGCGCAGACTATCGCCATGGTCGAGGCGGTCCCTGCAAAAGCCATGGCGGAGGACGCGCAAGCGCCGCTGGCGCACGCCCTGCCCAATGGCATGATCCTGGATCTGACGGCTGGGACCTTTGTGCGCGACTGGGCGCTGTCGCAGTTCTATTTCCACCTGATGGCCGCCTATGCCATCCTGCGCGCGCAGGGCGTGGCATTGGGCAAGGCCGATTACGTCGCCCACCTGTTTCCCCATATTCGCCCCGGCACGATGCCGCAGCAACCGGCTTAAACGCCGGGCAGGCCCTGCTCGGCAAAGCCCCAGCCGCGCAAGTTGGCGGCGCGCTCCAGAAGGGTGGCGGCATCATCGATGGTAAAGGGATGGGCACTGTCCATGCCATCAAGCTCGTCCCATGCCACCGGCACGGCCACCGGCGCCCCTTCGCGGGCACGGGCGGAGTAAGGCAAAACGGCCGTCGCCCCGCGCTGGTTGCGCAGCCAGTCGATGAAGATGCGGCCCTTGCGTTTGGCCTTGCTCATCGTGGCAACGAAGCGGTCTGGCTCGGCCAGGCTCATCGCTTCGGCAAAGCGGCGGGCAAAGTCCTTGTGCGCGTCCCAATCGTGTCCGCGCCGCAAGGGCACGATTACATGTACGCCTTTGCCACCCGAAAGCATGGCAAAGGAAACAAGGCCCAGGTCAGCCAGTTGCGCGCGGATGTCCTGGGCCGCGCGCTTGCAATCGGCAAAGTCCAGCCCTTCGTCGGGATCGAGATCGAAGATCATGCGGTCGGGCCGTTCGGGATCGTCGATCCGCGCACCCCAGCCGTGAAACTCGATCGTGCCCATCTGGACGCAGGTGATCAGCCCGGCGGCATCGGTCACATAGAGATAGTCTTCTGCCCCGCCGTCTTTCTCCTTGATCGGAACGTGGTGCACATGGCTGCCGAACGTGCCGCTGTCGTGCTTCTGGAAAAAGCAGTGCCGGGCACGCCCTTGCGGGCAGCGCACCAGGCTGATCGGGCGATTGGCGGCAAAGGGCAGCATCAGGGGGGAAACTTGCGCATAGTATGCGGCCAAGTCCCCCTTGGTCTGGCCACTACCGGGAAAGATCACACGCTCGGGGTGGGTAATCGCCACGTCCGGCTCGTCCTTTGGCGCTGGCGCCGCCTTTTCGGGCTTGACCGTCTTGGCCGGCTTGTCGGCGCGCAGGCCCAGGAAGCTGCCGTGGCGAACCAGGCCATCGGGCGTCAACTCGGCAAAGGCCACCTCGGCCACCAGTTCGGGCTTGGCCCAGCGCGCGCCGCGCGCCTGCGTGCGATCCACCGCCACAGAAGGCTTGTCGCGTTCCAGGCGGCTCAACCGCTTGGACAGGTCGGACAGCGTATCTCCATCGAACCCGGTCCCGACCTTGCCGCGATAGACCAGCGTGTCACCCTCGTACTGCCCCAGCAGCAGCGAGGAAAATGGCCGGCCACGCGCGCGCGATGGCAGCCACCCGACGATCACGAACTCCTGCCGCCGCGTGCATTTGATCTTCACCCAGTTGGTCGTGCGCCGCCCCAGATAGGGCGCATCCACCCGCTTGGCGATGATCCCCTCCTGCCCGGCGCCGCACACCGCATCGCGCAGCGCTTCACCCGTGCCGATCACATGGTCGGCCACAAAGATGGGCGGCGGCGCATTGTCCAGCAAGGCTTCCAGCCGGGCCTTGCGTTCGATATTGGAAAGCGGCGCCAGATCCTCGCCATCGTTTTCCAGCAGGTCGAAGGCGTGGAATTCCAGCGCGTCCTGCTCGGTCTGGCTGCCGTGCCCGCGCTTGAGCACGGCCTGCAGGCTGGCGAACGAGGGATTGCCCTCGGCATTGCGCGCGATCACTTCGCCATCGATCAGGCACGGCGGCAAGTCCAGCGTGGCGATATGCGCGGCAAGCGGCCCGAACTTGTCGGTCCAATCCAGGCCGTTGCGGGTATAGACTTTCACCGTGTCACCGCTTGCGGCGATCAGCGCGCGATATCCGTCGAACTTGATCTCGTGCATCCACTGGTTACCCGCCGGCACGTGATCGACGAGCGTGGCCAGCTGCACTTTGCGGAAGGCCGGCGGCTTTCCGTTGGACCGCTGGCGTGCCTTGCCCGCATTGCGCTGGCCGGCCTGCTCCATAACCTTGGCAAAGGCCTTGCCCTTCTTGCCTGCCAGCGACACGGTGCCGCCTTCGTCGGCGGCGATCGCGGCCATGGTGCGGCCGGTGGAAACGCTGGTGAGGTTCTGCTCCACCAGGGTGTCACCCGTGCCGGCATGGGCATCTGCCACCTTGCGCAGCAGCCAGTTCTCGCGCTTCTCGCCCGGCCGACCTTTCATCCGCACCAGCAGCCATTCGCCGTTCATCCGTTCGCCATGCAGAATGAAATGCAGGTGCCCGTCCTCCAGGTCCTTGGCACTCTTGCCCGGTATCGGTTCCCACGTGCCGCGATCCCACAGCATCACCGTGCCGCCGCCATATTCGCCCTTGGGAATGCCGCCTTCGAACGTGCCATAGGACAGCGGGTGGTCTTCGGTGCGCACGGCCAGGCGCTTGTCTGCCGGGTCGATGCTGGGGCCGCGCGTAACCGCCCAGGATTTGAGCACCCCGTCGATTTCCAGGCGAAAATCCCAGTGCAGGCGGGTGGCCGCGTGCTTTTGCACGACAAAGCTGTTGCCGCGCTTAGCCTTGCCCGCCCTTTTGCTGCCCGCCTTTGTGCTGCCCGTCTTTCCGGCGGGCTCGGCCGTCTTGCTGAAATCCCGCTTGCGGTTGTATTCGGCCAGCAGGTCTGTGCCGGGGTTGCGCTTGGCCATGGCTTCAGGCCCGCTTTGCTGCGCGCTTGCGCGGTTTGGCAGCTGGCTTGGCGGCTGATTTGCCGGGCGATTTGGCCGGCGATTTGGCGGGCGCGGCGCCGCCCACCGATTTCTTCAGCGCGGCCATCAGGTCGATCACGTTGGTCTTGCCGCTGCCTGGTTCCTCCACATCCTCCAGAATGCGGCGGTTGCTGCGCGACTTGGCCTTCTTGTCGATCAGGCGGTGGAGCGCGTCGATATAGCGGTCATGGAACTCGGCCGGCTTGAACGGGGCGCTGCGCCGCTCGATCAGCGTCTTGGCCAGATCCAGCAGGTCGGGATCGGGTTTGCTCTCCGGCAGGTCATGAAAGCAGCTTTGCGCCTTGTGCACTTCATCGGCATAGCGCAGCACTTCCATCACCAGCCCGCGGCCGCAAGGCTTGATCGAGACCAGTTGCTCCCGCCCGCGAATGGCAAGCTGCCCAAGGCCCACCTTGCGGGTCTCGCGCAGGGCATCGCGCAGTACGGCATAGGCTTCCTCGGCCAGGTCTTCCGCCGGTACGACGAAATAAGGCTTTTCGTAATAGAGCACGTCGATTTCGTCTGCATCGACGAACTGGACCAGTTCCAGCGTGCGGCGGCTTTCGATCTTGACGGCCTCGATTTCCTCGTCGTCCAAGAGGACGTAATTGCCCTTGGAAACCTCAAAGCCCTTGAGGATGTCGTCGCGGTCTACCGGGCCAACGCCGGGCGCCACCTTTTCATAGCGAATGCGCTGGCCGCTGGGCGCGTGAATCTGGTGAAACGCGATGGCCGCGCCCGATCGGGTGGCGGGGTACACCTCGATCGGGATCGAGACGAGCGCCAGGCGGATCTGGCCTTTCCAATATGCGCGTGCGGCCAAGGGACGGCTCCTTCCTTGCCGCATCAAAGCGCCGTGCAAACCTTGGTTCCGTGTGATCAGCGCGTGCAAGCCGATACGGAACGATGCCCGATGGCAAACGTTCTGGTCCAAACACTTCCATCGAGAAAGGGCGCCTTCGTGATTGGCAAGATCGTTTCCGCAATGGTCGGCAAGAAGATTGCCGAACGTACCCCCGGCTTGAGCGAAGGCGGCGGCGCGCTGATTGGCCTTGCAGCGGCAACCGTGATGCGCCGCATGGGCCCCTTGGGGTTCGTTGCCGCAGCCGGCGGCGGTTGGCTCGCCACCCGCTACCTCGCCAAGCGGCAGGAGCGGCAGGCCCAGGCCTACTGATAACTGACCATGGCCCTGCGCTTTCCCGTGCAGGGCCACTTTAATTGAACAACGAGGTTCCATTTTGCGCACCACCGGACTGGCGATCCTCGCTGGCCCGGACGCAGGCGTGTGCCCGAAATGGTGAGGAGCACCTGAAATGGCCAAGAGCAGCAAGCCCATCCATTCGCCCGCGCGTGACAATGCCTTGCGAGATCACCAGCCCGGCGCCGCCCAGACGGCGTATGACACCGAGATTGGCGCGGGCGGGGAAACGCACCAGAATGCAACCGCAGGCGCAGATGCCGCAGGCTATCTCACCGATAATTTCGGGCATCGCCTTGCAGACAACCAGAACAGCCTGAAAGCCGGCACAAGAGGGCCGGCGCTGCTCGAAGACTTCATCCTGCGCGAAAAGATCTTTCATTTCGATCACGAGCGCATTCCCGAGCGCATCGTTCACGCGCGCGGTTCGGGCGCACATGGTGTTTTCGAAGTGACCAAGGCCATCCCTGAATTGACCAAGGCCGGCCTGTTTCAGGAAGCGGGCAAGACCTGCCCGGTATTCGTGCGCTTTTCCACGGTGGCCGGCGGCGCCGGATCGGTGGATACCCCGCGCGACGTGCGCGGCTTTGCCGTCAAGTTCTATACCGAGGAAGGCAACTGGGACCTGGTTGGCAACAACATCCCGGTGTTCTTCATCCAGGATGCCATCAAGTTTCCCGACCTGATCCATTCGGTCAAGATGGAGGCGGATCGCGGTTATCCCCAGGCGGCCAGCGCACATGATACTTTCTGGGACTTTGTGGGGCTGATGCCCGAATCCATGCACATGATCATGTGGGCCATGAGCGACCGCGCCATTCCGCGCACCCTGCGCACCATGGAAGGCTTTGGCGTTCACACGTTCCGTCTCGTCAACGCCAAGGGCGAGGGCCATTTCGTCAAGTTCCACTGGAAGCCGGTGCAGGGGATGGAATCGCTGATCTGGGACGAGGCCGTGAAGATCGCCGGCGCGGACCCGGATTTCCACCGCCGCGACTTGTTCGAGGCGATCGACAGCGGCGCTTTCCCAGCCTGGGACCTGGGCGTGCAGGTGTTCGACGAAGAATGGGCGGCCAAGCAGCCCTATGACGTGCTCGATGCGACCAAGCTGGTGCCCGAGGAAGACGTTCCGGTGCAAATCGTGGGCCGCATGACGCTCAACCGTAATGTCGACAATTTCTTTGCTGAAACCGAGCAGGTGGCCTTCCTGCCGTCCAACGTGCCGCCCGGCATCGATTTTTCCAACGACCCGCTGCTGCAGGGGCGGCTGTTCTCGTACCTCGACACGCAGAAATCGCGTCTGGGCACGACGAACTTCCACCAGATCCCGGTCAATGCGCCCAAGTGTCCGTTCCACAACATGCAGCGCGACGGGCTGATGCAGACGCTGGTGCCCAAGGGCCGCGCCAACTACGAGCCCAACACGCTCAACGAGGCCGGCGAGGATAGCGGTCCGCGCGCCGATCCGGAAACCGGCTTCACCTCGTTCCGCGAGAATGGGGAGCGCAACGATCCGACCGAGAAGGTGCGCGTGCGCGCCGAACTCTTTGCCGATCACTATAGCCAGGCGGCACTGTTCTTCCGCTCGCAGACGGACAGCGAGCAGGCGCACATTGCCTCGGCACTGGTGTTCGAGCTTTCCAAGGTGAGCCTGGAGCATGTGCGCCTGCGGGTGCTCTCGCGCCTGCGCAACGTGGACGAGGCGCTGGCCAAGCGCGTTGCCGACGGGTTGGCGATGGACCTGCCGGAAAAGGCACCGGCCGCGCGCAAGCCTGTGGATATGAAGCCGTCCGATGCACTGTCGATCCAGAAGCAGGCGAAGAACACCTTCGAGGGCCGCAAGGTGGGCATCCTGTTTGCCGAAGGATCGGACAAGGCCTCGATCGACA
>Ga0070667_100001297_pt1 | contig 22594 bp, 26 predicted proteins | sample KBSS33metaG_FD_64659 | JGI IMG/M metagenome (GOLD analysis project Ga0070667, IMG submission 64659) | Switchgrass rhizosphere microbial communities from Kellogg Biological Station, Michigan, USA - KBS S3-3 metaG | ecosystem: Host-associated > Plants > Roots > Rhizosphere > Soil ... | reverse complement strand
ACCATGCTCATCCCGGTCCGCAGCACCGAACGCAGGCGACCGAAGTCACCATGGGCCACCCATTGCAGGTATGCGTGGCGGCACGCCTGAATGATCAACTGCGCCGGTAACTCCCGCGTCATCGGATCATCGTCCAAGCCGATGCGGGCATCGAGAAACTCGGTGATCGGCCCGACAAGTTCTTGCCCCCAGTCCAGCCAGCGCAATCGATATTGAGGCGCACTGACCACCAGCGCCATGAACGTGCGGTCGAACTCGACTTGTCCGCGTCTGGGCACCTCGGTGCTGAATGCCTCCACGAGGACGTCCACGACATCGCCGTCTGGCGGAGCGTCTGCCAAGACCTCGACGCTGAGTGTGCCGAACTGACGAAAAAGGGGCATGACGACGTCTTCTTTGACCGGAAAATGCCGATGAAAGGTCCGTGGCGCGATACCGACGGCCTGACAGATGCGCTCCACCGTTGCGGACGTCGAACCCTCCGCGAGGAAGATGTCGCGCGCGGCAATGGCGATATCCAGCCGGAGCTCTTCGGCACGTCGCTCCGTCAATGTCGCCGGCCTGCGCTCAGCCCGCACGTGTGCCCCTCTCCCGAGCTTGGCGCTTCATCGTATTTCCTTCGTCGACAACATGATTTGCATCCCGATCACAGGGAAAACCTGCAGTGATCCACGTCTCTCGAATACTACAGTCAGATGTGTCAGATTCTGCCATGTTTGCTGAATCTGACTGCGGGATGCCGCCGCGTCGCCGGCCGCGAAACAGTTGGCCGCAACGCGTCCCGCGCCTATTGATGCTCACGCAGCACAGCCCACCGAGGAGGAACCATGACCGCCGAAACCGAGGAAACCACCACGGAGACCGAGGAATTGAACTACGACGACTACACCCACGACTTCATGGGCAAGGTCGGCAACATCCAGGACTTCTCCCGCGACTTTCTGGTCGGTCTGGCACGCGTGTTCGAGGATGTTCTGAACTTCATGCCGTATGCGCACGTGAAGATCTATTCGGAGAAGGTTGGTATCAACGCCGCGATGGACGTGACCGCCCAGGTCTCGCGGGCTGGGATGCGCCAGGTCATGCCCATGGGACGTTTCATCGCTCCTCCCGGCTGGGATTGGAAAGAGGCGCAATACCAGGTTATTCCGTTCGACGTACAGACCGAGGACCTGACGAAGCCGGCTCTGATCCGTCTGATCAAGACCTACTGGGATCAGTACCTCAAGGGGCACAACTACCTCATCGACCAATGGACGAAGATCATTCCCGAGGAAGAGGTCTGGCTCGGGCTGCCCGACATGTACCAGCTCATCATCGACTACCAGTACCCAAAACTGGCGAAGGTCCTCAAGATCGAGCCGGTGCATGTGGTCGACTTCCTGAAACTGGCGGTGTTGAGCATCGATGGCACCCTGGGCTACGGCGGCGAGTACATCGTCTACAACCCGGATCACGTCGTGCTCAATATGCGCCGTTGTGAAGTGCTGCAGAAGTACACCGACGAGGGTCTCTATCCTCCGGCGCGCGCGTGGATGAACTGCACGTTCGAGCAACGTATCTCGGCACCGTTCTTCCCCGGCTGCAAACTAGCTATCAACTTGCCGCCCAAGGACTTCAAGTTCGCTCAAGGTGAACCGTTCTGCGTGTGGACATACACCCGAGGCGACGAGAACCACGAGGCCGCCGCGGCTGCGCCAGACCCACGGGCTACGGCGATGGAACGGATTCCACTCATGGATGTGACGGTGTCCGGCTAGGAACCGTTGGGCTGCGCCGTGACTGACGGCGCAGCCCATTTCATCCACCGTCCGGGCAGGTGTCGTCGACGATCGGCAGTGTTCCTGCCCGCACGGCATCAATGATCGCTCTGTTGAGCGCCGAACACGCCAGAAACAGGTCACGATCTCCGTGCCCTGCCAATTGCGCTGCTGTGCAGCGCTCTTCACAACGCCCGAGGGCCGTGCCGGTCCACTGCACACTGGTCTGACTCAAGTAACTCTTCCGGACCAGCACAGCAGCTCCGCACCGCCGGCAGTCCACCGGCAGCATCGGAGTCTCGTCGAGGCGGTTGTCGGACCGGACCGCCATCGTCACCTCATCGAATCGGACTTTGCGGCCCGTGCGGCCACATTGGCCTCGACCTCTTTCATCCACGCTTCCCGAGGTCGCGTCGTGTCGAGCTCGAACTCGAACCGGTCGACCATGTCCGGCGTGACATCGGCGGCGTCGACATAGAACTGTTCGTACCAGCGCCGCAGCTGGTACACCGGTCCGTCTTCTTCAACCAGCAGTGGATTGTCGATACGGGTCTTGCTGCGCCAGATTTCAACGTCCTGCTCGAAGCCCATCTTGACGAAATCACCCAGCGCAACAGCAGTCTGGACGGCGAGTTCATCGGGCAGCGACGGATTCTTCTCCACGACGATGCCGTACTGCAGCACAAAGGAATTCTCGTCGATCGGATAGTGGCAGTTGATCAGCACAGTGCGCTGATCGAAGTCCTCATAGTGGTAGGTCAGGTCATCGACCATGAATGACGGGCCGTGATAGGCGGCCAGGGAGGTCGTCCCGAGAATCGCCACTCCCTCCTCGGGGTCGCCAAGATCGGGCCGTCCCGCGCTCCTCATGTATTGGGTCGCCACGTGACCTTCAAAAATGTTCTTGAAGTGCGTGGGCATCGAGCCATGGATGTAGAAGAAGTGCGCCATGTCGACGACGTTGTCGATGATCTCGCGGCAGTTGGTGTGCACGACCGTGGTGTACCAGTGCCAGTCGGTCCAGCTGTCGCTGGTGGCGCCCTCGATTCGAGGGATGGTCACATCCTGTGGTGGTTCTTTGTGCTCCGGGTCATTCCAGACGAACAGCATGCCGTCCTGCTGCAATGTGGGCCACGCTGCGGTTCGGGCCAGCCGCGGTGTGCGCTTGGCATAGGGAACCAGCTTGCACCGGCCGTCCCCGCCCCAGCGCCAATCGTGGAAGGGGCACGCGATCTCATTTCCTTTCACGGTGCCCTGCGACAGATCGCCACCCATGTGGCGGCAGTAGCCGTCCAAGACGCTGATGGCGCCGTCCTCGCCGCTGAACACGACCAGCTTCTGCCCAAAAGCATTGATCTGATGCGGTTTTCCGTCAGCGAAATCACGGACGAGCCCCAGGCAGTACCAACCCCTGGCAAACCTGGTCGGCACCGAGCCAGCTTCGATCAACCGGACGTCGTCGGTTTCAGGTTGGGCTGTCATCTGTCGGTCCGTCCTTCAATTGGTGAAATCGCCATAGTGACAACATCATTGAACTGTGCGAACCACCCGCCGCGAGATCGGCGTTCCCGCTGACAGGAATTTCCCGGCGAGAAATGTGTCCCTGCAGTTTTAATGTCGTTGACCGTGACCGACTCGACGCACACGACAATCCCCGCTGGTCTGACCATCGCTGACACCGAGGTCGACCTTCTCGTCGTGGGGTCCGGCACCGGTCTGGGCGCCGCACTTGCCGCGCATGAGCAGGGCTTGTCGGTGCTCGTGATCGAAAAGTCGTCCTACGTGGGCGGTTCAACAGCCCGCTCCGGCGGTGCCCTGTGGCTGCCCGCGAGCCCTGTCATCGAAGAGTGTGGCGGCCTCGATACGGCGCAGCGGGCGAGCACATACCTCGATGCGGTGGTTGGCGACTCAGCTCCGCAGGATCGTTCGACCGCCTATCTGCGCCACCTGCCGGCGACGGTCGACATGCTGCGCCGGACCACGCCGATGAAGCTGTTCTGGGCCAGGGACTACTCCGACTACCACCCCGAGGCACCTGGCGGTTCAGCCGCCGGTCGCACGTGCGAATGCCGCCCGTTGAACACCGCGATTCTCGGTGAGTACCTGGCGGACCTGCGGCCCGGGGTGATGGAAGTCAGCATTCCGATGCCGACTACCGGCGCGGACTACCGCTGGTTGAACCTGATGAGCAGGATTCCCCGCAAGGGGCTGCCCACTGTCATCAAGCGACTCGCGCAAGGACTCGGCGGACTCGCACTGGGTCGCCGCTACGCCGCCGGCGGCCAGGCCTTGGCCGCCGGCCTGTTCGCAGGAGCAATTCGCGCCGGCATCCCCATCTGGCTGGACACCGCACTGACCGGCGTCGTCACCGATGACGGTGGCAAGGTGACCGGCGCGACTGTGGTACATCGAGATGCCACGTTCACGATCACCGCCCGACACGGCGTCGTACTTGCTGCGGGCGGATTCGACCACGACATGGACATGCGGTGGAAGTTCCAGTCCGAATCCCTCGGGCGCAATCTCAGCTTGGGCGCCCGATCCAACACCGGCGACGCCATCCGAATGGGCCAAGAGGTCGGCGCCGGCATCGCCTTGATGGACCAATCGTGGTGGTTCCCCGCCGTGGCCCCGCTAGCCGGAGCGGCCCCCGCAGTAATGCTCGCCGAACGCTCTCTGCCCGGGTCATTCATCGTCGATCAGACCGGCCGCCGCTTCGCCAATGAATCGGCGGACTACATGAGCTTCGGCCAGCGGGTGCTGGAACTGGAGGCTGCGGGCACCCCGATTGAGTCGATGTGGATTGTGTTCGACCAGCAGTACCGCAACAGTTACGTCTTCGCCGCCGAGCTGTTCCCCCGGATGCCCATTCCCCAGCGCTGGTATGATGCCGGAATCGCCTTTCGCGCAGACAATCTCACCGACCTCGCCAGCCAGATCAACGTTCCGGCCGGCACCTTCCGTGCGACGGTGGACCGGTTCAACGAGAACGCTTTCGCGGGCGAGGACCCCGATTTTGGGCGCGGCCGGAGCGCCTATGACCGCTACTACGGCGACCCGACGATCACCCCGAACCCAAATCTGCGTCCCTTGATGAAGGGTCCGTTCTATGCCGTGAAAATGGTGCTCAGCGATCTCGGCACCTGCGGCGGGCTGCTCGCCGACAGCCATGCGCGCGTGCTACGCGAGGACGGCACCGTCATCGACGGCCTGTACGCGATCGGCAACACCGCCGCCAATGCGTTCGGCCGCACGTATCCGGGTGCAGGCGCGACGATTGCACAAGGCCTGGTTTTCGGCCACATAGCCGCTCAGCATGCCGCGCAGAGCAGACTGGCGGAACAGGCGCAGTGAAGCGCCCGTACCTCACTCACCAGCGTCTTCGGCGGCCGCTCTGCGTTCGGTCTCGTACCAAAAGCTGAGGTCGGGCCACGCGATGGCGGCTCCCTTGCTGGTGTTCGGCAGGGTCGCCTCCGCCTCCTCCAGATCCTTGATCAGGTTCAGGGCAAGCTCGCGCTCAGACGTGTAGTAACGGTCGGCCCAAATCAACGCAAGTTTGGCGTATGCCCAAGTTGGATCAGCGCCAGCCCATTTCGCTTCCTTGGCGGCTTCGCGTTGCATCTCGTCGATTTGTGCAACGTGCTCATGCAGAAGCTGTTTGAGTGCGGCCGGATCACTCAGGTGGCCCAACATCACGCGCAGGATCGCGGGATGCTTCAACGTTGGCAGCTCAATCGGCGCTTCCTTGGCCCACCGGGAAACCGCATCCAATCCCTGGTCGGTGATCTTGTAGAGCCGCCGGTAACGAGCGCCCTTACCCTCCACTCGCGAGCTCAGCAGTCCGAGCTTTTCGAGCTTCTTCAGCTCTGCGTAGATCTGGCTGTAGGCAGGGCTTCCGAAGAAGAAACGCATACTCCAGTGAATCCACTTGCGGACGTCGTAGCCCGACAGTTCCCGCTCGTACGACAGCATCCCCAGCAGGGCCCAATTGAGCGCGGGCAGCGATGGTATGTCTGACGTCTCGGGTTCTCCCACACCCTCAGGTTAACAATCGGGCCTGCCAAGACGTCGCACCTCGACCGCTAACCGGGATTTTGCCTTGCCCGACGACGACGGCCGACGGACAGTGGTTGCACTGCCCTACGTACGCGAAGGAGAAGCATGGGACTCGGCATTCAAGGGCTGCAGGCGAGTTTCGTCACACATAGTGCGCGACCGAACCTCGCGATCCGGCCCAAATGACCGACACCCATGGAACTCACGTCCCCGAAGCGCTCTACAAGTCCCTTACAGACTCAGTCCGTCGACTCGTCGATTTCACCATTCGCAGCCAATGCGATGCCACGACCATCGAATTGGTCCGCACCAAAGTCGACGCTGCCGCAGATGAACTCGGCCGCGCGCTGATTCCGGGATCCTTTGGCGTCCAGCAGGAGATCAACGGGGCATCAGTCGCTTGGGGCAACGCGGTCATCGGCTTGCGGAATGCCCTCGCTCCCCCGTTGGACGTTCATCATGAGGACGACGGAACGGTGTGGGCCGAAACCACATTGGGTGCAGCGTACGAAGGACCTAGTGGTCAGGTCCATGGCGGCGTCTGTGCCTTGCTGCTTGACCATGTCCTGGGCGCTACCGCGCACAAACCCGGCCAGCCCGCAGTCACCGGAACGCTGACGATCCGCTACGAGAAGGGCACCGCACTGGGACCCGTCAGGATCGCAGCCCATATCGACCGTGTCGAGGGTGTGAAAACATTTGCCGTGGGGCAGATCGCGACGCCGGACGGTACGACGGTCCGCGCGGAAGGAGTCTTCATCCATCCCCGTAGGCCCACCACGTAAGAGGCGCCGCCACCAGGCCACCAACCCAGCCGGCTAGATAGGCGTCAAGGTGAACGGCAGCCAGTAGGTACCGGCACCATCACCGGGACAGCCCGGCGCAGCCACCGTGAAAGTGCGCTCCCCGGTGAAGCTGCCGTCACCGTTGGGCTTCAGGAAATCGGACCGGAATGCCGTCACCGCCGCGCCGTTTGGCCCGCAATGGAACGGGTAGTCCCCGGAGGACTCCCAGCGGTCACCCGTCCACCGGTAATCGAACAGTGCCGGTGCGTTCGGATTCTCTTTGAGTTCAGTTACTCTCAGCCAGTGCGCGACGCAACCTCCGGCATCGCACATAGTCTGGAACAGGGCCGCCTGGGTCGACGGGTCCGACGTGTCGGGGCGGCCGTTGAAGGTCTGACGGGAATGGTCGAGAAACGTGTCATAGCTTCCGTAGAGTGGCACGGGCTCCGCGCGGTCGGCGTGCGCCTGCGGGAACGTCAGCAACAACGCCATAGCTGGGACGGCACAAATTCTCGGCAACATGGTTTTGAATAGCACACTGGCCGAGGCATCGGGGGCGTTCGGGCTCAGATCATCACGGCTCAGCGCGGCCGATGCTGTTCAATCCACCCACGGATCGTCGGAGTAGTACAGTCCCGCATCCGGTGGAATTCTCCGGCCGGCTACCGTTCCGCCGGGTTTACGAATGGTCGCCACGATCGCCGCCCCGATCCGCGTTGGCACTGACACGAGACATCGCAAAACCTGCGGTATGTCACGAAACATCCTGTCCCCCTCATAAAGTGAAGGCGCGCGACTTGCCCCAGAGCTGGTCGCAGCACTGCAGTAGATGCGATCGCACCGTGAGCGCGATGCCACGTCTCCACCCGTGGCGTCGTAGCCAGGCTCAGATGTCTCTCGGCGGCAGCGGCTTCCGCCAGTCGCGGATCTCTAAGCAGACGCGTTCGTGTCGTGAACCGGACCATTGCGCCGTGAGGCCATGGTTCCTCGCTGCGGCCACGATCTGTTGCCCCAGCAGAACTTCGGTGCGCTCAAAGGCTTCCTTCGCGGCGGATTCCTCACCCCGCGAAGCGGCATCGACCAAGTCTCCCGGCAATTGCGAGTGGTAGGTCCACGCACTGTACGCGAGGTACAAGTGGGGATCTGCGGCACTGAGACGGTCCGCGTCCTGAGCATGGAAGTAGACATATGCCCACTCGCGGTAGGGATAAGGACGATCCGCGACATCGGCGGGTGTGCGTTCGTCATCGATGGCGTCGAAGGCGCATGTGTTGCAGCAGGTGAAGCACATCCGGGGAAGGACGCCCTCGGATTCCAGCTGCGCGAACATCTGCTCCAGCCGACCGAAATCACCTGTGTCCGGCCATGATTCTTGTTCGGCGACTCGTTGGTCCCACATCGCGTCCAAGAGAGCGGTGGCCACATCAGCGGGGATATCGCTGTCGTCTTCGATATGAGACAGCACCGACTCCCGAACGTCGTCATAGGTCCAGAAGCCACACACGAGCTGTTCTCGGATGTACTCTGCGAGGTCGCTCTGTTGCGCGTCGGGGTTGATCATCGCGACAGCGGCTCCTTTCGTAAGCGAACGTGAGTCACGCGCTACTCGAAATCGATAGCGCGGCCGCAAATTCGAGAAGTCGTCCCATTTCGTCCTGACCATCGTCTGTGTTCTTGTCGAAGAGGTAGCACTCGACGTAGTGCTGGCTGTCCTCGGGAGTGGTTCGGGTTGTGCTGTTGACTATCGGCGTGTACAGCCGCAGGCGCACCGACACCAGCTCGTGAGAACCGTCGGGCAACACGTCGTAGTCGGTGTGCAGAGCCTGATCGCTGAGCCGCGAGAGCAGAACGGTCCGTACTGAGGACTGGAACATCGGGTGCGGCAATCGAGTATCGTGACCTGCGCATTCAGTGTCCGAGCCGTGCCACAGGACCAAACGCCGACCATCGGTGACCGCAACTTCTTGCCACGTCGGACGCTGCGTGAGCACGAATGAGTAGGCAGTGTCGAAGTTGATGAAAGCGCGCAAATTGTTCAGCGCCGCTTCGTGATTGCGGAGGCCGAGAACTACCGCCTGCTGAAGATGCCTGTGTGCTGTCCAGTCAGCCATGTGCGGCGAGTGCCCTTCCGAATTGAATCAGCCGTTCCATCTGTGCTCGTCCGCCGTCGGTGACAGACTTCGCGAATAGCAGTTCTTCACTGAAGGACTCGGTCCTCGATGGGGTCTTGGCGAGGGTGTAGTCGGCCGTTGTCGTCACCAGCCGCAGTTCTACGCTGTGCAGTGACCGTCCGCCACTGTGGCCGATGCGATACCCGACCTTGAGATTGCGGTCGGTCAACGCGGACAACGGAATCGAGCGCAATGTGGATGTCAGCAGGGGCGCGCCAGGCTCAGGATCGTCGTCGTCGGTGAGTTCGTCGTCACCCATCCACAGCAGCAGTGTCCGGCCGTCGGTCACAGCGATCTCCTGGTACAACGATTCGCGCGAGTCCTTCTCCTCGAGCGTGCGTTCCATGACGAACGCCTTGATCGCCGCCGGATCGATCACTCGGTACAACGCTTCCAACGCGATCGCTGGATCACGCAGGTACGCCTCCGCCGCTTGTGCCAAATCCGAATAGGGCGCCCAATCCTGGTGTTTGTCCGGACCGGCGGGTCGGTTAGGTGAGAGTTCGGTCATCGATATCAGCTCCTGGACGGTCCCAAATCCCGCGGAGCGGGCGTCACCGTCGTCGGTGAGAAATCACCCATGACCATTACCCCCTGTCCAACAGAACGACCCTTACACCCCGTCAACGCTGACGAGCTTGTTACAAGGTGTAGTCGGGAATCAGCCGCGGATCCGAACGGTGATCTAGCCCACAAGATGCGATAGATCTGACACGACACCTGCGCGGAAGCTGGGAGCTTGGTTCCTAGTCATCGAATTCGTGCCCTGCTGACGTGGCGGTAGTGATGAGTGCTCCGACGACATCAGAGTCGGTCACCGCAGGACGCATCAAAGCGGCCAGCGCCAGCAGCTGATCGCGATCACCATAGGCAGCGAATGTTCCTGCCTCAGCATCAAATTCGAATACATTAGAAAGATCTGGCCGATAGCTGCTGATCAGGTATTCGGCTACCTCTGTCCAGAAGTAGCCGTTGGGCAGATGACCGCACTCCTCCACAGCTGCGTCCACGGCTAGATCGCCCGTACTCAGCACCAGCTGCACCGATGCGGGGTCTTCATCGTCAAGGAAAAACGGTTCCACCAGCGAAACCTCTCATTTCGTTGTTTATCGTTCACTTCTGATGCGCGCAGCCAGACGCCCTCTGGCAGGACGGGGCCAGACACGTTCTCAAGGTGTAGTCGGAAGCCTGTCCGAAAACCGAATGCCGCTTGACGGTGATCTAGCGCACAGCGAATAGTTCGGGCGCCCAGCACGCCAACATGACCGCGACAACGTTTTGCGAGAGCGCCGCAGGCGAGCAACCCGGCGTGCTCGGAGGCTAGGGCCCGGACGGCAGCTACATGGAACCCGGGGATGCAAGTAGGTCGCCCGACAGGCGCTGCCGCACAACGTCTCTGCGCTGGTAGATGAGAGCTCGCAGTGCGCGTTTCACGTCTTGGTCGTCGATCTCACTGATCGCGCTGTCGAGCTCATCAGAGTCGAAAGCTATGCCTCGCGTGGACATGAGGCCTTCCGTGTCGTTCTGTCGATCCTCACCCGGGGCAGCTTCCCTGGAGCATTGGGCGAACGATTGCCAGCAGCCGAGCTCGGCGGGGCTCATTGCCCCTCAACGACATTCGAGGCGACGCGTCCCCGCCGCCAGGAGATGCGGCCCCACCGCGTGCTGTTGACCGTGCGGGTATGCCAGGTTGCTCCGTGCAGTAGCAGGGTGATCTCACTGGGGCCTGATGTGGGGTAGCTGACGCCGGAGTCGTCGAAACAGACAGCGTCGATGTCGTTGGCGACGAACACGCTGACGCGTATCACTCCCGGCGGGCCGACAAGTAGTTGACGGTCGGGGTTTCGGCGTTCGCCGATCGCCAGAAGCCCGCTGATGATGTTGAGGTACCCATCGAAGGCAAGGACGCCGAGACCGCCGGTGTCCGAGCCGGAGAGCACGCGTACATAGACGCGTCGTCCTACGACGTCGCATTCGTGGAAATTCATGGTGTGCACCCACAATGCCCGGTGCACGGTCTCAGGAGCGGGGGCGATTTCGGCGTGCACATAGGTGCCTGAAACGCCCGCCGTTCCAGCATCTTCGATCACGACGATGCCGCCGTCGGGTGCGATCGTGGTTTCGCACAGCAGCCTGTTTGTTACCGTTCGCACAGCCAAAACCCCTCTTCCAGCCACCACGCGTGGCGGCCACATTTCCTGGACAGATTGCGGTCCGGCCGTCGACTCGGACAGTGGTTCCCCCGATGAAACGTCCTCAGTGACATCAGGAGTAGGGTGCGCGACGAGTGATGTCGGCGGTCGCACGAATGGTTCCGTGGCAGCTCCCACATGGCCGGCCTACCGGCCACATGTTGAGGATCTACGATCTTGCAGCAGTCCGCGTAGTGCGCCCTACATCGCCGATCGGGTATTGATACCAGCCATCACCGCGGCGACAGCGCTACCCCGTCCGCCCGCGGATTGCCAGTGAAGTAGTTCCTACGGTCCCGAGCAATTCGCCGGGCAGCAACCACTGAACCCGGAGTCCGAAGAGTAGCCGGAATCGGCACAGCGATTATCACCGGTATCGATGCGAGAGACCGCACAACGCGCGGCATGCCACGAAACACTGCTTCCCCCTTGCGAAAGCCCGTCCTAAGCCCCCCCGGCTCGACTGGCACTGCAACTGCTGCTGACGAGAATTCCACGAACTAACCGACTCGTCAACTCATAGAGATAGGTAGCTGTCAACACCTTGACCGAACTTTGAGTTAATGTTCATGCCGCGGACTTGCATGCCCAAGCAGCGTCGGTCTGCGATCAGCCACGTGATGCCGCACCCCCGGGCGGCCACCACCAGGCGGTTACACGCCGCACACACCAAGCACTCCCGCCTAGTAGGCGGGACGAAAGTCTCTGCATCACAATCGCATTCAGGGGGATGGCATGGCCGGCAGGAAACGCTCCAGAATATTGGTGGATGCCGACGCGTTCACCGAGCGACTGAATCGATTGTTCGCTGTTGTCTACCCGCCCGGGCGCGGCCCCTATCGCAATGTCGAGGTGACGGAGGCGCTGGCCGGCCGCGGATATCAGCTATCTGCGCCGTACCTGTCGCAACTGCGCAGCGGAGTTCGCAGCGGCCCATCCGCCAGGACCGTGGAGATGTTGGCCGAATTCTTCGGTGTTCGAGTCGAGTACTTCGACACCGACAGCAGCTATGCCCGCGCAGTCGATGCGGACCTCGACTGGCTGGACGTCGTCCACGACCAGAGCGTGCGCGCACTCACCACAGCGCTCATGACGTTGGCGCCCACCGTGCGCGACCAGCTCATCGACTCAGCACTGCGCGCCACGAGCCCTGACTCGACAGCGGTCGACTGTCCCACCAACACGCGTGCCGGGAGCTAAGCACGTGAAAACCCCAGAACCGTTCAGCAGCAACACCGATGATGACGATCACAACCGCGGGGTCTCAATCCCGCTGCCGGACAACGAATCACCACGCCAGTGGCGGCGGTACCTGCGGTGGGTGGCCCCACGCGCAACCGATTCACCGGCCACCCCACGGGACGGAAGGCGCACCGCCATCAGCTGGATGTTCAGCGTGCTCGACGCAATGTTCGTCGTCGCAGTGATATTCCTGTGCTGGACACTGGTGTGGTGCGGCGGACCGTTCGAACGCATGGGATGGCCGGTGTTTGCAATATTTGGCGGAATGGTGCTCATGCCGATCGGCTGGGTCTACTTCTTCATCTGCTCGGGCCGCCGGCCGATCATGACACCGCTTCTGACGATCGCTGCTGTGGTTGGTCTTTCGGCCCTGTCGATCACAACCGGCGTCGTGCAGAAAGTGCGGTGGGCCCAGGCCCGCCCGGCCGTACAGGCCATCGCCGCACACCCGCCAGCGCGCGGCCAGACACAACATCTGCGGCTCGGCACCTTCTCCGCTAGCGTATCCGGGCTCCTCGACGGGACAGTGCTCGTCGCGTTTCACCCCAGCTGGGACGGTCTGCTGTATGTGCCGGTAGGGATGCCGGAACCCGATGCGCGCAGAACCGAAATCGGGCCCGAAGTGATGCCTCGGTGGTGGTATTACGACACCGATTAGAAAAGCCCGATCGCAAACCGCGGCTCCATATGTGGTCGATAACGCGGACTCCGACGCCACCGTGCAAGGAATAGGAGCATGACACCTCAGCAACAGCCGAGCATCGGGCCCGTGTGGAGATCGTTCGTCGACCATGTGCAGAGGTCGATCACCGACCACGGCCAGACTCTGGACGTCGAGATCATCGGCATGGACGGCATCGAAGGGCTGGAAAGACTACAGTCCCAAGCCGGCATGGTTGCGTTCGCGGACCGCCATTGGACCGAGGTGATGAGCTGGACGCGAGAGCCCGACCCCGCGACGGTGGCCGCGCTGCTGAGCCATCCTGGTGCGCGGTGGTGGTTCCAACCGATCCACCACGAACATCTCGTCGTGCAACCTGAACACCCCGCCTGGCTCAGAGGCGGATGGTGGCTGGAACCCAACGACTACCCCACGATCTCCCAGGCGTTCGGCGGCGACATGCAGATCGTGCGGCACTACTGCGCCGACGAGCACTCGGACAACAAACCCATTGCAGTACATCGACTTCCGTCCCAATACCGCGGCGATCGACGGTTCACCATCAACAGTCCCGAGGACTGGACGACTCTGGTCGACCGCTACCCCACTCAGCACAGCGTCTTCCGCAGCCACGTGTTTCAGCAGTTCGACCAGCTATGGATACCCAACTGGCAGTCCGTGGCCGCAGATATCGACCTGGTCACCCTTACCGTAGGCGGATTCGCACACACCGCGTACCTGCCACTGGTTACCCCAGCCGGCCGCAACACCATGCTCTGCGGATGGAACCCCGGCGAATCGGTTGTCCTGAACCCGTGGTGGCAACAATGAGAATTTCAAACACGCTTGCCACTCAAATCACTGCATCCGACAAGGGAATCGGGCTTTTGAGCTCATCGATGCGTATTGGGTACCCGCGCCCGGAGAGGGGACCTAGACATGGGGCCTGAACGTCTCGCGGCAACGTCTATCGCCGCGATCTTCATCGTCGCCGAAATTTTCGTCACAGTGGTCCTGGCCGTCGTTAGCTGGCGAGCCGCCACCGGACGTCTGGCCCGCAATCAGCTGACGGGCATCCGCACTCCGTCGACGATGCGCAGCGATCAAGCGTGGGTCGCCGGCCACCAGGCAGCATGGCGCCTGACACCGCTATACGCGGCGAACGCACTGATCGCATGCAGCCTGCTGCTAGCGGCCATTGTGCGCACTTGGCCAGCGGAGTCGGTGATAGTCCTCGGAATCGTTTGCCTCGCCGTTTTCATCGGCATGGCGCTGTGCACAGCAGTTGTCGCAGGCAAGGCTGCAAGGCGAGCTACGGCACACCACGACGAACGGCCAGCCGGATAGCCCAACCGTCGGCGGCCGCCGATCCCGTGCACACCGCCTGCCAAGCCAGCGGATGGAACCCCGGAGAATCAATTGTCCTGAACCGGTGGAGGCAACAAGGGATCCAGCCGGATGAGCGGTTCGCCAGTAATCGGGCTGCAGCTCAGTCGATCTCGGGCAGCGGTACCCCGACCACAAGCTCCGCATACTGACGCATCAGCCGCAGCGCGGTCTCCCGGCTCAGGTCCGGGTCGCGTGCGGCGATCCGGTAGCCGAAGTAGTCCTCCATCGACATCAACGTCATGGCGATATCACGCGCCGGGTGCCGCAGCCGGAACACCCCGCTCCTCTGGCCGCCCGACAGCAGATCGGCATACAGGCCGACCTGCCGGTGATAAATGCCCTGCACGTCGCTGCGCTGGTCCAGTTCGAAGCCGGCCGACAGCACCGCACGCCAGATCGCGCGCCACTCGGCGTCCTCGGGCCCGGTGGGCAGGCCGGCAGCCATCGTCCTCACCAGCTGCTCGCGCACATCGGACGATGAGCTCTGCAACTCAAGCCGCGCATCGTAGAACCGCACGTCGGAGCGCAGCGCCAGCTGGGAGAGCAGTTCCGTCATGTCCTTGAAGTAGTACCGCACCGCATTGGTGGTCAGCCCCAGTTCTTCGGCGACATCGGCCAGCTTGAGAGTGGCGAGATCGTGTCGCTCGATCAGGGCGATCGCGGCGTCCATGATGTCGCGACGCCGCTCCTGCTGCTTGTTGGGCCGGGCCATGGCACCAATCTTGCCCGTTCTATTGCGAGAAGTAACACGCGGGCGCATAGTTCTTTTCCAATTAGGAAAATAACTCGGGAGAAGCAATTGCGTGCCAGAGATCTCGGCGTGGTCATCGGGGAGCACCCCACCGGCCCGGCCAACGCCATCACCGACGTTGTGGGCGTGCGGGTCGGGCACACCACCCTGCAGGACGGCGGCATCAACACCGGCGTCACTGTCGTCGTTCCCCATGACGGCATCTGGACCGAGCCGGTGTTCGCCGGTTCGCACCGCCTCAACGGCAGCGGTGAACTCACCGGCCTGGAGTGGATCCGCGAATCCGGCGAGCTCACCAGCGCGATCGGGCTGACCAACACCCACAGCGTCGGCGTCGTGCGCGACGAACTGGTGGCCGCTCAGGTCCGCGCCCGCGGCGCAGGCCTCTACTGGTCGCTGCCGGTCGTCGGCGAAACATACGATGGCCTGCTCAACGACATCAACGGCTTTCACGTCCGTCCCGAGCACGCCCGCCAAGCGCTTGAGGCGGCGTCCACCGCACCGCCCGCGGAGGGCAACGTGGGCGGTGGCACCGGGATGATCTGCCACGGCTTCAAAGGTGGCATCGGTACCGCATCGCGCAGCACCGAGACAGCAGTCGGGCAGTACACCGTCGGGGTGCTCGTCCAGGCCAATCACGGCCGGCGGGAACGACTTCGGATCAACGGCGTGCCGATCGGCGAACTCATCGGAGCCAGCCACGTGCCGCTGCCGGACCTGCCTGAGCAGTACGCGCCCGGATCGGGCTCGATCATCGTCATCATCGCCACCGATGCCCCGTTACTCCCCCATCAGTGCACCCGGTTGGCGCAGCGCTCGGCGCTGGCAGTGGGTCGCCTCGGCGGCACGGGCGAGCAGTACAGCGGCGACCTGATGCTCGCCTTCTCGACAGGTAACCGCGGCATCCCGCCGTACGCGTGGGACGAAGACTCCTCCACCGCACACCCGGAAGTGCCCCTGCGGATGGTCGCACCGCAGCTGATGACCCGGCTGTTCGATCTCACGATCGAGGCCACCGAGGAAGCGATCGTCAACGCGATGGTCGCCGCCACCACCATGACGGGGCACAACGGCTTCACCGCCCACGCCATCGATCACGATCTGCTGCGCCGCGCTTTGCACCCCAATACCTCCGCACCCGAGGAGATCTCATGACCACTGCACCGGCCCAGACGCAGGGGCGGCGCCTTTCCGGGCGCCTGGGTCCCGTCGGCATCGTCTTCATGGTGGTCGCGGCGGCCGCCCCGCTGACTGTCATCGGCGGCAACATGCCACTGGCGATGGGCCTGGGCAACGGCGCCGGCGCACCCGCGGGATTCGTGATCGCCGCCCTGGTGCTGCTCGTCTTCAGTATCGGATTCGTGACCATGACGCCACACGTCCCCGAGGCCGGGGCGTTCTTCTCCTATGTGACCGTCGGCCTGGGCGAGCGCATGGGCAAGGGCATCGCGGTCGTCGCGCTCATCGCCTACACCGCCATCCAGATCGGCATCTACGGCTACATCGGCTGGGCCATCTCCGACACTGTCGCCCACTACCACGGCCCAGTAATCCCTTGGCCCGTCTACTCATTCGTCGTGCTGGCGATTGTCGCCGTGCTCGGCTACCGGCACATCGAGCTGAGCGCCAAGGTCCTGGGCGTCGCGTTGGCCCTTGAGATCGGCATCGTGGTCGTGCTGGACGCGGTGATGGTCGCCAACCCCAGCCCGGCCGGTGTTACCTTCACCTCCTTCGAACCCGCCACCTTCACTCAGGGCACCATCGGCATCGCCATCCTGTTCGCCCTCACCGGGTTCATCGGATTCGAGGCCACCGCCGTGTTCCGCGATGAAGCCCGCGATCCCGAGCAGACCATCCCGCGCGCCACCTACGCCGCGGTGATCATCATCGGCGCGTTCTACGCCATCACGGTGTGGGCGTTCGTGGTGGCCGTCGGGCCGGATCAGGTGACCGCCGTGGCACAGAAAACCCTTGCCGGCGAAGGCAACATGCTGCTGGACACCACTGGCGACATGCTGGGCACCGTCGGCCGCGACATCGTCAACGTCCTCCTGCTGAGCAGCCTGTTCGCCTGCGTGCTGTCCTTCCACAACGTCATCGCGCGTTATCAGTTCGTGTTGGCCGGCAAGGGCCTGTTGCCCGCACGGCTGGCCAATGTGCACGACCAGCACGAATCACCGTCGTTCTCCTCGCTGGTGCAAACCGCCACCGCCGCAGGCATTGTCGCCGTACTGGCGATCTTGGGCATCGATCCGCTGGTCGGGGTGTTCGGCTCGATGGCTGGCGTCGCAACGGTCGGTATGGTCCTACTGATGCTGACCACTTCGGTGGCAGTGCTGGTGTTCTTCCTGCGTAACCGAGAGCTTGCGACGGGCCAGTTGTGGACGACGCGCATCGCCCCGGCGTTGGCGGTGCTCGGTCTACTGGGCAGCCTGTGGCTGGTGCTGTCGAACTTCACCCTGGTCACCGGTGGCAGCGCGACGCTCAGCACGATCCTGGCCGCGATCCCGTTCCTCGGGCTCGTCGTCGGATTTGCGGCCTGGCGACCGTCGCGGGCGCTGTCGGCCTACTAGACAGCAGAACCCGCTCGGCGACACCCAGTTCGGAAGTCTGATGACCGTCGGAAAACGTTGGTTGTCAATGGCTTCAGCGATGGTCGTCGTTGCCGGCGATGCCTCGAGTACCGCAGGTTAGGTATCTTCCCGGCAGTTTTCGAGTGCCTGGCGCGCTTCGTCATACATGTGGTTGAGGAGTGCCAGGTAGGCGGCCTCGCGCTGCATGGTCTGCAGCTCGGACAAGTTGGGGGTGGTGCGGGCGTCACGGATGAGGCCGACTGCTTGGTGGGACAAGTCAGCAAGGCGCTGCATGTGGGGGGCTGCGGCGCCGGTCGTGACGCGACGCGCCTGCTGTTGGATGCGGTTCGACCAGTCTTGGGCGGCGGTCACGCTCGGCCCGCCGGGCAGGACGGCCGAGCTGTTAACAATGTCTTTGGGCTCGGTGAAATCTCGCACTCCGTAAGAGGCATGGGTGCAGGACCATTTGGGCCGTTCAAACACGTAGCGCCCGGCGCCCATGACGAGGGCGAAGAGCAGCCCGAGGACGGCGACGAGCAGCAGGCGCCGGCGCATGGACATGGGTGTGGGATATTCGGCATCGGTCAGGACGACGTCGGCGCCGCGCGGGCCGGCAGCCGCGCGCAGCAGCGGTAGTCGGGTGCGCATCTGGCGCCGGACATGCGCGGCCCAGGCGAGCATCAGAGCCATCAGCCCCGAGAGGGCGACGTAACCCAGCGCGCGGTGTCGATCCCCGGCGGTGAAGCTGATGGCCGCGTTGGCGACGAAAACGAGCGGGAGGATCGGCTCAAAACGTTTGGCCCACCGAGGTTGTCGATCGCGGAGCGCTTTGTTGATCAGGATCAGTCGTATTGAACATTCCAATACGCCAGCATCGGTAGGGATGGCGCCCCGCCACATGGCGGTCGCCGCATGCTGCTGTTGAATTCGGTTCAATCCGGCCAGCGCCGCGGCGTAGGAGCGGCGAACCCGCCACTGGAGCAGGAGCACGACCGTTGCCACCGCGACGCTCAGTCCAACCACGTTGAACACAAACAGCGGCCACCCATCGGCGGCACCGTCCATCAGCAGCCACACCGGACCGTAGACGCCGACAATCGTGGCTACCAGGGCTATCCAGGTGAGCCACCATGAGGCTCGGGCCAATCGTACGAACATTGCTGCGTCCCTAGGTTATTGGGGCCGTTGTCGGCGGTGTGTCGGTTGCGGGGTTGTCAGTGTTCAGGCGCTCGGTCAGTCGCGCTACGGACACCGCACGCGCCAGAGTCAGCCCGCACCGTGATCATCGGTGCCGTCTTGTGCACGTTTGTGTTTGGCGGCACGCCGTTGTTGCTCAGCCCGTTCGCGGCAGCGCCGCAGGAATTCCTCGTCAGCGGCGGCATCCTCGGGAATGAAGCGGCCCGGTTTGTCGTATTCGGGGAACCTTCGATCTCCAAGCGTGCGATTGCGCGGCGTCGCAGCGGCCGGACGCCCGGCAATAAACCATGCGATCGAACCAGCCAACGGGAGCAACAGGACGATAAAGATCCACAGCACGCGCGGCAATCCACGCACTTCATGATCATCGGTGCAAGCGATATCGACGATCGCCAGCAGCAATACGAGCACGTCCAGCAGACCGAAATACAGCATCGTTGTTACCTTTCGTTGACGCCAAGCCCCCATGGCCTTCTGTTGAGTTCTCAGTCCGTCGATGACCAGCGCAGTGTCAACGACTCACTCCATACCTGGCGGCCTCCGCTGAGAGTTGTTCGGCCAGCGGGGTATACGCAGTCGTGCCTCGATCGGCCTGATTCAGGGGTGCGAACAGTGAGCCACTGCTGTAATCGCCGTAGCGACGCGGGAGGCCGTAGGAGATCATCTCCGCCAAGCCGACCGACCACGAAGACCCGCCACTCAACGCCGCCGGCGCCATGGGCGATGCCGACGATCAGGTTTCGGCGACGCCTTGGCGCGGTGGACTCATTGTCCCGCAGCGTTATCGGGGTTCCCGGCCGCGAGCCTTCCCGCTTTAGAGTTGGCCCCACCGCGGTCGGTCGCGCACTGCGCCAGCGCGCAAGATTTCTCCGCATCAGGGTGATCGCGCCGGGGTCTGACGTTCGCCCAGTCTTCGTAGGTGACGAGCTGCGTGAACCGAGCCGGGATCGGCGCAGGATCCGCGGCCGCCACTCCACTGGCGAATACGCATGGCGCGGTAGATACAGCGAACACAACAAACGCTGCCACCAGACGACGCGGCAGCCCATTGCAGCGCGGCATGCACAATCCCCCCTAAGCGAATGCAGACTTCAAGCCCCCCGGCCCGCCGGCAATTCATGCGATAGGGCAAACAATCGCATGAGCGGACTGGCGCGTCAACTCCGGCCGCGAAGTTGACGCCGGAAGTCCGGCCCGTCCCGACCTAGCCGCACCTCTGGCCGCCCTGATGGCAGCCGGGTTGGTGAGAGCCGCGGCACCTGCAACGCAGGTTGCCTGCCGCCGGAAACTAGGGCCAGAAGTCCCAACTTTCGTGGTTACGCGGTGAACAACATCACATGAACAGAGAGGTCGAGCTGTGTAACCATGCATATGCACACGCCGGGTACTGGCGCGCGCAGTCATTCTGGGGAGGATGACTGAAGCAAGGGGGAAAGTCACGTGACCATTTCTGTCCAGGTGGATCGTAATCGACTAGATACCAACCAGATTGGCTTCGATCGACGGACTGATGCCTTACCCGTGGCGGTGGTCGAGGCACCGCACGCGGACAGTGATCGGCGTGCGGTGCGTCAAAGCGATGAGTTCCGCAGCACATTCAGGAAGCAAGACCAACGCGCGAGGGAATCGATCGATCCCGACACCGTGGCAGCGCGTCTTAACCGGTTGTTCGACACGATCCGGCCACCCGGCCGCGACCCGCTGCGCAACTACGAGGTACTTAAAGCCCTGCGGGTCCGCGGGATCGAGATGTCTGCCCCGTATCTGTCCCAACTGCGCGCCGGCAGGCGCAGCCACCCGAGCCTCGATATGCTGCGCCCACTCGCCGATTTCTTCGGTGTGTCCGTCGCCTATTTCACCGAGGCAACCAGCGCCTACACCAGGTACCTGGAAGCTGAATTATGTTGGCTAGAAATGGCAAACGACCCAGAGGTTCGCAGGATCACCACGGCGCTGCTTACCCTGCCGCCTGACCTACGCGAGGACATCCTGCGGTCCGCAGAGTCGACTACCTAGTGCGCGACAACCTGTTGGGTCAGCGGCGTACCGGCCGCCGCGCCGTAGCCGAGCAGCACCCAGCCTGGACATCCAGGACCCTCATCACCGGCCGGTGACTCGCGGCTCGGTCAGAATTTGCAGGAGATCATCTCGCACGCTTGGCCAGTGCCGCTGGATCAACAATGCTGATCACCCTGCCCTGCAAACGGATCCAACCTCGATCGACAAACGAGGCCAGAGCCTTGTTGGCTGATTCGCGGCTTGAGCCGGCGAGCTGAGCAAGTTCGTTCTGGTTGAGCTGATGGTCGATGCGTAGTGTCCCGTTGTCCGATTCGCCGAATCGGTTCGCCAGGTCCAGTAGCAGGGTGGCCAGGCGCCCGGGGACGTCGTTGAACGTCTGATCGCACAGCTTGTTGTTGGTTCGGCGCAGCCGCCGTGCCAGCACGCGCAGCATCTGTTCGGCAGCATGGGGTTCCTGGCGTATCCAGGACAACAGTGCTGGACGGGTCATCGTCGCCGCACGCACCGCCGTGATTGTCGTGACGGTGGATGTGCGCGGACCCGGATCGAGGAGGGCGAGTTCACCGAAAACATCGGAGGGCCCAAGAACGGCGATCAGGCTGTCAGAGTGTCGCGTCGTGCAGGCGACTTTCACTCGACCGGCCGTGATGATGTACAGCCGGTCGCCAGCATCCCCTTCGCGAAACACGTTGTGCCTCTGCGGAAACGACACCCATTCAAGTTGCGTAAGCGCGGCGGCGAAAGCACCCGGGCCAACCTCTTGGAAGATGCTGGCGCGCGCCAACTCTGCGTTCACCGCCGGCCCATCCGAGCCGATGCCATCGCTACGCCACAGTACCTATCCATCGTCTCCCCCATTTTGCTACCGATAGGACCCTTCACGATTTACTAGGTCACCTATCGGATTTGCTGATTATTGCTGATGAGCCTACGGGTTGACGAGCCAGCGCGTCTATGCGATTGTTCGCCATATTGAGTGAAAGACCAAGCGAGCCGGGGGGCTTGGTGCTGGTCTTCACAGGGGGATTCATACATGGTCGAGTTTGGCTTGGTGTCCCTGCGTCTCGGCGCAGGAGCCATGGTGTTCGCTGTATCCGCAGCATCGGGTGTATCCGGCGCAGGTGCAGCTGCTGCCGATCCGCAGCCGATGCCGGATCGGTGGACGCAGTTCGTCACCGATGACGGCTGGGTGGTGGATGTGAACACCACCAACGAAGTGATCAACCACATCGACAACCTGGCCGGGGCATCCAACTCCTGGCAGGCGCGGGTGACGCTGCGCTCAGAGGCCCGCATCACCGGCACCGGTGGCGCGGTGATTCAGGACGCCCAGCTCGAATCCGGCTATTTCGTTGGGTGCCGCACCGACTCCTCGCCCGGTGTCGAGGTCGGCGCCGACATCGGCATCACTCCGTATCAGCAGATCAACGGCCAGGTGTACGGCGGCGGCTACGGGCAGGGCCAAGGCGGCGCCGGCGGTGGAGGCGGCGGCGGAGGCGGTTTCGCCGGGGCCTCGGCCGGAGCCACCCTCGGGGTGCAGGAACACCTCGGCGGCTACATCCGGGTACTGCTCAAACCCGGCGGGCTGGCGCAAGTTCCGATGGACCGCATCAGCCTGCGCAACATGCACGCGGTGTCGAACCTGCGGGAGCAGAACATCGAAGCCGACGGGTGCGGTGGTCAGGTGAAAATCCAGTCCTACACCACGATCCGGGTGCGCACCGACAACGGCAACGACACCCAAACCCTCTACGGCGAACCGAAGGACCTGTGATCGTGGCACCCGCATTGCGTTCAG
>Ga0070667_100001293_pt1 | contig 22631 bp, 18 predicted proteins | sample KBSS33metaG_FD_64659 | JGI IMG/M metagenome (GOLD analysis project Ga0070667, IMG submission 64659) | Switchgrass rhizosphere microbial communities from Kellogg Biological Station, Michigan, USA - KBS S3-3 metaG | ecosystem: Host-associated > Plants > Roots > Rhizosphere > Soil ... | reverse complement strand
ACCGCGGACCTCGACGGAGTGCTCGGCGGCCGGCCCGCGTACCTGGCCCGGGTCGACGTGCACTCGGCCGTCGCGACGAGCGGCCTCCGGCAGCTCGTGCCCGGCCTCGCCGACACCGCGGGCTTCTCCGCGCAGGGGCCGCTGACCGCCGACGCCCATCACCGGGTCCGGGCCGCGGCCCGCGACCTGCTCAGTGCGACGCAGCGCCGCGACGCCCAGCGGGCCGCGCTCGACCTGGCCGCCCGCAATGGCATCGTCGCGGTGCACGAGTGCGCGGGCCCGGAGATCGGCGGCCTCGACGACTGGGCCGACCTGCGCGCCACCGAACACGGCGTCGACATCGTCGGCTACTGGGGCGAGGCCGTGGCAGACGCCGCCGCCGCCCGCGACCTGATGGCCCGCACCGGTGTGCACGGCCTGGCCGGTGATCTCTTCATCGACGGCGCGCTGGGCTCCCGGACCGCCTGGCTGCACGAGCCCTACGCCGACTCGCCCAGCTGCTGCGGTAACACCTACCTGGATACCGAGGCCGTCACCGCACACCTCCTGGCTTGCACCGAGGCCGGCATCACCGCGGGCTTCCACGTCATCGGCGACGCCGCGGTCGCCACCGTCGTCGAGGCGCTGGACCGGACCGTGGCAGCTTTCGGGGCACCCGCGGTGGCGCGCTGTGGTCACCGCCTCGAGCATCTCGAGATGGTGGATTCCGAACAGGCGCGCAAGCTGGGATCGTGGGGTGTCGTCGCCAGCATGCAGCCGAATTTCGATGCGCTGTGGGGCGGCGCCGACGGCATGTACGCCCAGCGCCTCGGGGTCGATCGAGCACAGGGTTTGAACCCGTTTGCGCTGTTAGCATCGCAAGGCGTGCCCCTCGCCTTCGGTTCGGACAGTCCTGTCACCAGCATCAATCCGTGGGAATCGGTGCGCGCGGCCATCAGCCACCGGACGGCCGGTAGTGCCATCTCGCCGCGGTCGGCGTTCCTCGCGGCCACCCGCGGCGCCTGGCGGGCCGGCGGCGTCCGCGACGGCATGACGGGCACGCTGGTGCCGGGAGCCGTCGCCTCGTACGCCGTATGGAGACTGCCCGGAGGTGCCTCGACATTGGACGTCACCGCTCCGGCCGACGCCGTGCAGCGCTGGTCGACCGATCCGCGTTCGCGGGTGCCGGCGTTGCCGCCGCTGGGACCCGACGACGAGCTGCCGACCTGCCTGCAGACCGTGCACCGCGGTGAGCTGATCCATGGCTGAGGGCGTGGACGGGTTGGCAGAAGCACAGGAAGAGCCAACGGCCGAGGCGCAAGCTGAGGCAGGGCAGGAGACCCCCGAAGCACCCGAGCAGCCGCAAGGCCCCGGCCGCGGTGCCCGGATCGTCGTGGGCCTGCGGCGGTTCTTCGAGCCGCGATTGATCCGGCTGGCCGCCGCCGTCGTGGCCGGCCTGCTGTTGTGCGCGAGTTTCCCGCCGTTCGACCTCTGGTACCTGTCGTACGTCGCTCTGGCGCTGCTGGCCTGGGTGCTGGTCGACGAACGCACCACGCCCGCAGGCGGTTTCGGCTACGGAATGTTGGCCGGGCAGGTGTTCTACGTGCTGCTGCTGCCGTGGATCAGCAATTTCGTCGGTCCGTTTCCGTGGCTGATGCTCGCCGCTCTGGAGGCGTTCTTCACAGGCGTGTTCGGTCTCACCGCTGTCATCGTTCGGGGCCTACCCGGTTGGCCCCTGTGGTTCGCCGCCCTCTGGGTGTCGGCCGAATGGCTCAAGTCGACGGTGCCGTTCGGCGGCTTCCCATGGGGCGTCGTGGCCTTCGGCCAGACCGACGGCCCACTGCTGCCGCTCGCGCACCTCGGCGGCGCGCCGCTGGTGTCGTTCGCGGTGGCGCTCATCGGTTTCAGTGCGGCAGCCATCGTGCTCGAGGCGGTCAGGCATTGGCGTCACGATCACCGCACGGGTGCCGCGGCACCGCCGGAGGTCTTCATCCCGGGCATCTGCATCGCCGTCGTCCTGCTGGTCACCGTGCTGGCCTGGCCGCACGTCCGCAAGGCCGGCGCCGGTGCGGGCGACGACCCGGCGATCAACGTCGCCGCCGTCCAGGGCAACGTGCCGCGCCTCGGCCTGGACTTCAACGCCCAGCGCCGCGCCGTGCTCGACAACCACGTGCGCGAAACCAAACAGCTGGCCGAGGACGTCCGCGCCGGCCGCGCTCCGCAACCGACGGTGGTGATCTGGCCGGAGAATTCGTCGGACATCGATCCGCTCCTCAATGCCGACGCCGCGGAGCTGATCTCGGCGGCGTCCTCGGCGATCCACGCACCGATCCTGGTGGGCACCGTGCTGACGGCGCCGGAGTACACGCCGGAGCACCCGGTGACCACCAACTCGGTGATCGTGTGGAACGGGACCGACGGGCCGGGGGAGCGCCACGACAAGGCGATCGTGCAGCCGTTCGGTGAGTATCTGCCCTGGCGGAGCTTCTTCCGGCTGCTGTCGCCGTACGCCGATCGCGCCGGCTACTTCGTACCGGGCCACGGCACCGGCGTCGTCACCGCCGCCGGCGTGCCGATCGGGGTGACGACCTGCTGGGAGGTCATCTTCGACCGTGCCGCCCGGCAGTCGGTACTGGGCGGCGCGCAGCTGCTGGCGGTACCTGCCAACAACGCGACGTTCGATGAGCCGATGAGCGTCCAGCAGCTGGCGTTCGCCCGCCTGCGGGCCGTCGAACACGACCGCTACGTGGTCGTCGCCGGCACCACGGGCGTCAGTGCGGTGGTCGCTCCCGACGGTTACGTCCTCGAGCGAACCGAGTTCTTCCAGCCCGGTTATCTGGACCGTCAGGTGCGGCTGAAGACCGATCTCACCCCTGCCACGAGATGGGGACCGGTCACGGGCGGTGTGCTCGTCGGGGTCGGCGTTGCGGGTCTTCTGGCAGGCATGCTGCACAATAGGAACCTCATGCGCCGCCGCCAGGCGGTTGCGGAACGTCGGGACGGCAGCGCAGCCGCGCCTGATGCAGACACCGACACCGAGAACGAACAGGGGTAATGACCATGGGCGATGACCGTCCAAGTCAGCGCACGCTGGTCATCATTCCGACCTACAACGAGCGTGAGAATCTGCCGTTGATCGTCGGCCGGGTGCACGCCGCCCGTCCGGACGTCCACGTGCTCGTCGTCGACGACGACAGCCCCGACGGCACCGGCCAGCTGGCCGACGAGCTGGCGCTGGCCGATCCCGACCGCCTGCATGTCATGCACCGCGCGGGCAAGGGCGGCCTAGGCGCCGCGTACCTCGCTGGGTTCGCCTGGGGCCTGGGCCGCGGCTACAGCGTGCTGGTCGAGATGGACGCCGACGGCAGCCACGCGCCCGAGGAGTTGTACCGCCTGCTGGACGCCGTCGACGCGGGGGCCGATCTGTCCATCGGTTCGCGCTACGTGCCCGGCGGCGCCATCCGTAACTGGCCCCGTCGCCGGCTCGTCCTGTCGCGCACCGCGAACACCTATGCCCGTGTGCTGCTGGGCGTCAAGATTCACGACATCACGGCCGGTTACCGCGCCTACCGGCACGACGTGCTGGAGAAGATCGGCCTCGACGATGTCGATTCGAAGGGCTACTGCTTCCAGATCGACCTGACCTGGCGCGCCATCAACGCGGGCTTCACCGTCGTCGAGGTGCCCATCACGTTCACCGAGCGCGAACTCGGTGTGTCGAAGATGAGCGGTTCGAACATCCGTGAGGCCATGTCGCAGGTGGCGAAGTGGGGCATCCGCGGCCGGCTGGACCGGGCCCGCGGCGTCGTCCGCTAGTCACCATCACAGCCAGCAGAAAAGCCCCGTGCACTGCACGGGGCTTTTCTGCTGGCTCAGGCGATCAGCCGCGGCGGCGGGTCTTGATCAGCTCCAGCCGCTCCTTGAGCAGCTCTTCGAGCTCCTCGACGGAACGCCGCTCGAGCAGCATGTCCCAGTGGGTACGCGGCGGCTTGACCTTCTTGGGCTCGGGGGCGTCGCCCTCAAGCAGGGTGCCTTCCATGCCGTTCTTGCACGCCCAGGTGCCGGGGATTTCCGCGTCGTCGGCGAACGGAACGTCGAATTCCTCGCCGTTGTCGGTGCGGTAGCGGGCCACCTGCCGCGGCGCCAGGTCATGGTTCCGGTCGGTCTCGTAGCTCACAGCTCCGAGGCGACTGCCTCGCAGGACACGATCAGCCATCGTCAATCACTCCCTTGGTATAGCGACAGGGAATCAACGCAGACCAGCGCCGTGAAGTTCCCGACTCGATTGTCCATGATACCGGGGTTCGGACCGTCTCCGGATACAGTCACGACCGTGAGGCGGACATGAAGCGCTCGAAGGCCCAGCCGTGCCGGTGGTGCGGCCGGGAGGTGGCCGACGCGGGCATGGGTCGTCGTCGCCAATACTGCCGCCAGTCATGCCGGCAGCGGGCCTATGAGCAGCGGGCCATGGTCAAGGGGACCAACCTCGCCGAGGACTCGGTGGTGCTCAGCGCCGACGAGGCGGCGGCGCTCTCCGACCGCGTTTATCAGGTACGGTGTGCGGCCGAGGACGTCGCGACGGCTGTCGCCGAAGGCGCCGGTCCGACCGAATTGAAAGAGCTGTGTGAGGTGCTGCTGCAAGCCGCGAAAGACGCCGACGGTTGGCGTTAGGGCGAGCGCAGCGGCGCGGGAGCGCTGACGGCGCGCGCAGCGACAGGAAAGAACTAGTGCATGACTGACGACCGTCGGCGGATCCACAAGCCGACCAAGTTCCTGGGCCGCGGCTTCGAGGCGTTCCACGATGTCGAGGATCCTGTGCAGGACAGCCGCATCGCCCACGAGACCGCTGCGGCGCTGCTGGAGCGGGTCCGGAGTTACCCGGATCCGGACGTGGTGTCGCGGCTGGTGGCGTATACCGACGAGCACGGCATCGAGACCATCGCCGAGCTGTGGGCGGGCGCCGGGGCACGCAGTCTGCCCGGTGCGCTGTGGCGGGTCTATCTGCTGCGCGTGTCGATCCGAAACGACCCGTATTCGGCCAGCCTGATGTTCGGCCGTGGCACGGAGGTGCTGCACTCGATCGACCCCGTGGTTGCCGGTGCGGAGACGCCCGTCGGGCCGACCGAGATCCGCGAACTCGCCGACCGCATCCTGCGCGGCGTCTTCGAAGGGGATTTCGCCGTCGCGCTGGAACGGGCCGCGGCGTACTGCCGGGTGAGTGCCGCCGGCTGCACGAGCCTGGCAGAGGATGCGACGACGACGGCGCCCGAGCGTGCCGCGGAGCTCACCGACCGCGCTGTGACGTTCACCAGGATCGCCAACGAGCTGCATGCCGCGGCCGGGTTGTGGCGCAGCGATTCGCTGGACTGACGCTGTCACCGCCGATATCGGCGGGATACGGCGGGGAAGTTAAAGCCAGACCGCAGAACGCCTCTCGGCGGTAGGCCGCTCGTGGCGGCGAAATTTGGGGCCCGGGGTTACTGCGGCCTGGCGGTGTTCACTCTAGCCGAAGATCCGGCATGGCGAGCAATTCCCTGATGGCGCCGTGCGCCTGTCGCAGGTGTCCGAAATCTTCCCGGCGAACCGGGTCGGTGTGCGTACTGTGTCCGCATGACGACGGCGTTCGTGCTGTCCGGTGGCGGCAGCCTGGGGTCCATCCAGGTGGGCATGCTGCTGGGTCTGACCGAGGCGGGCATCAAGCCGGATCTGATCGTCGGCACCTCTGTCGGTGCCCTCAACGGCGGGTGGATCGCCGGGCGGCCTGACCACGACGGGGCACTGGCGCTGGCTGACCTGTGGCGGACCCTGTCCCGTCGCAAAGTGTTCCCGACCAGCCCGAGTATGGGGCTGCTCGGGTTTCTGGGACGCCGGCCGCATCTGGTTTCCGACGTTGGGATCCGCAGTCTGTTGCAGCAGAATCTGCGTTTTCGGCGACTACAGGACGCGCCGACGCCGCTGCACGTGGTCGCCACCGACGTGCTGTCCGGGCAGGACGTCCTGCTGTCTTCGGGTGACGCCGTCGACGCGATCGTCGCCAGCGCCGCCATCCCGGCGGTCCTGCCGCCGGTCCGGATCGGCGGACGCGATCTGGTCGACGGCGGCGTGGTGAACAACACACCGCTGTCGTATGCGGTGGAACTCGGCGCGACCGACGTGTGGGTACTGCCGACGGGCTACTCGTGCGCCATGCCACAACCACCACGGGCCGCGCTGGCCATGGCGATGCACGCGTTCACGTTGGCGATCAACCGGCGACTCGCCACCGACGTGGAACGGTTCGAAGGGTTGGTCGAACTGCATGTGGTCCCGCCGCTGTGCCCGGTGCGGGTATCGCCGGTCGATTTCTCCCACTCGGGCGACCTGATCGAACGATCCCTCGAGTCGACACGGCACTGGTTGCCGACCACCCGACCCGAGGTCGGGCAGGCCGAGTTGCTGGAACCGCATCGCGACTGCGGCTGAATCCTCTTTGATCCGCGCGTGCGCGGACCTACTTGAGCACGTTGACGGCGCGGGCCACCACCAGCGCGGTGGTCGACACGGCCACCATCGACTGCACGGTCATCATCGTCTTGGCCCAGCGCGACAGCGGCATGGTGTCGGTGGGGGAGAACGCGACCACATTGGTGTAGCTGGTGTACAGGTAATCGACGAAAGTCGGGCGCCAACCAGGTTTGGCGTTCTGCGGGTCGCACATCTGCGGGAACTGGAAGTCCGGGTACGGGTTGTCTCCCGCGCGCCGGGCGAAGGGTCCGCCGCGGTCCAGCTCCCAGTACCAGATGCCGAACACGATGATGTTGGTGATGAAAATCGCTGCGCCGCTGCCCAATAGGACGCCGGCATCGTTGCTCACCTTGCCGGACAGGATGTTCAAATCCAAGATGATCGCCGATGCGGTGTTGTCGAGCGTGATCGCCGCGGTCAGCACGATCATGGTCCAGCGGCCGACGGTGGTCTGGCGGGACAGCCGCACCGGATTGATGATCATCAGGACGGCCACCAGCAGCAGCTCCAGCGTGATCAACGGCCACCGGGGTATTTCCGGGACGGTGTACTGCACAGGGATCGCGCGCTGCAGCGTCACCGCGGCCAGGATCGCGACGATCACCGGCAGCCGATTCTCCGGATCGCCCGGCCGGAGCCACGACGGTACGTGGTGCTCGGCGCTGCTGGTCAGGCGGTGGGTCCGCTCGATGAACGTCTTGACCGCAGGCGGCAAGGGTTCTGGGGTGGGGTCCATGCGCTCAGTTTTGCACCGAGATGACACCATTAGACGGTGTCTGCCGAGCTGAGCCAGGGAACCCACAGGACGTCGCCGCTTACCGCGGCGGACATCGATGCGGCTGCCCGGCGAATTTCCTCGGTGGTCACCCGCACCCCGTTGCAGTACAGCGATCGGCTGTCGGCGCTGACCGGCGCCCAGGTTTACCTCAAACGTGAAGACCTGCAGGCGGTGCGGTCCTACAAGCTGCGCGGTGCCTACAACCTGCTGATGCAGCTCTCCGACGAGGAGAAGGCCGCCGGCGTGGTGTGCTCGTCGGCGGGCAACCATGCCCAGGGATTCGCGCTGGCCTGCCGCTCGATGGGTGTGCACGGCCGCGTATATGTGCCGGCCAAGACGCCCAAGCAGAAGCGGGACCGCATCCGCTACCACGGCGGCGACTTCATCGAGCTGATCGTCGGGGGCGCCACGTACGACCTGGCTGCCGCGGCGGCGCTGGAGGACGTCGCACGCACCGGCGCGACCCTGGTGCCGCCGTACGACGACCTGCGCACGATGGCCGGACAGGGCACCATCGCGGTCGAGATCCTCGAGCAGCTGGATGGCGAACCCGACCTGGTGATCGTGCCGGTCGGTGGCGGCGGCTGCATCAGCGGCATCACCACCTACCTGACCGCGCACACCACGGCGACCGCCGTGCTCGGGGCCGAGCCGGCCGGAGCGGCATCGATGATCGCGGCGCTCGCCAAGGGCGAGCCGGTGACGCTGGAGCACGTCGACCAGTTCGTCGACGGCGCGGCGGTGGCGCAGGCCGGGGCGCTGACCTACGCGGCCCTCGCCGCGGCGGGCGACATGGTGTCGGTGACGACGGTCGACGAAGGCGCGGTGTGCACCGCGATGCTCGATCTGTACCAGAACGAGGGCATCATCGCCGAGCCCGCCGGCGCGCTGTCCGTTGCGGCGTTGATGGAGAACGGTGTCGAGCCCGGGTCGACGGTGGTCTGCCTGATCTCCGGCGGCAACAACGACGTCTCGCGCTACGGCGAGGTCCTCGAGCGGTCGCTGGTGCACCTGGGTCTCAAGCACTACTTCCTGGTGGACTTCCCGCAGGAGCCCGGTGCGCTGCGGCGGTTCCTGGACGAGGTGCTCGGGCCCAACGACGACATCACCCTGTTCGAATACGTCAAGCGCAACAACCGGGAGACCGGCGCGGCGCTGGTCGGCATCGAGCTCGGCTCGGCCGCGGGCTTCGATGGGCTGCTGGAACGGATGCACGATTCGGGCATCCACGTCGAGCCGTTGGAGCCGGGTTCGCCGGCCTACCGGTACCTGACCTAGGTCCGGCGTAGCACCGCGAAGCTGTGGCCGGGCAGTGTCGTGGCGCCGGTACCGAATTCGGGGGTCTGTGAGCTCAGCATCACCGCGCCGGTGACGGGGACCGCGGCCGGCTGCTCACCCAGGTTGCACGCGACCGCGAACGCGCCGCGGTGCAAGACGATCCAGCGGCCGGCTTCATCGAACTCGATGCGTAGGTGGTCCAGCCACGGGTCGGCGAAGTCAGGTTCGGTGCGCCGCAACGCGATCAAGCCGCGGTAGACCTGCAACAACCGGGCGTGTTCGCCGGCACCGACCTCGTCCCAATCGAGTTTGGAACGCTGGAATGTTGCGGGGTCTTGTGGATCGGGGATGTCGTCGGCGGACCAGCCGTGGTCGGCGAACTCGGCCTTGCGTCCTTCGGCCGTTGCGCGCGCGAGCTCGGGTTCGGGATGCGCGCTGAAGAACTGGAACGGCGTCGACGCGCCCCACTCCTCGCCCATGAAAAGCATTGCCGTATATGGCGATCCGAGGACCAGCGCAGCCTTGATCGCCAATTGCCCGAAATCGAGGTTCTGCGACGGTCGGTCACCGGTCGCGCGGTTGCCCACCTGATCGTGCGTGCACGTATACGCGAGCAGTCTGGTGGCCGGAATCTGCGTCGTATCCAGCGGCCGGCCGTGCCGGCGGCGCCGGAACGACGAGTAGGTGCCGGCGTGGAAGAAGCCGCGGGCAAGCGTGGTGGCGAGTGTCTGCATCGAGCCGAAATCGGCGTAGTAGCCCTGCCGCTCACCGGACACGGCGGTGTGGATGGCATGGTGGATGTCGTCGTCCCACTGCGCGGTGAGGCCGTAGCCGCCGTGGTCGCGCGGGGTGATCAGTCGTGGGTCGTTGAGGTCGCTTTCCGCGATCAAGGACAGTGGGCGGCCCAATTCCCGTGCCAGCGTGTCGGTATCGGCCGACAGCTCTTCCAGGAGATGAACGGCAGTGGTGTCGACGAGCGCGTGCACCGCGTCCAACCGCAGGCCGTCGATGCCGAAATCGCGCATCCAGCGCAGGGCGCAGTCGATGATGTAGCAGCGCACGGGGTCGGAGTCGGTGGCGGCGATGTTGATCGCCTCGCCCCACGGGGTCCGGCCCACCGTCAGGTACGGACCGAATTTGGGCAGGTAATTCCCTGACGGGCCAAGGTGGTTGAACACCGCGTCGAGCAGCACACCGAGCCCCCGCCGGTGGCAGGCGTCGACGAAGCGCACCAGACCCGAAGGGCCGCCGTAGGGTTCGTGCACCGCGTACCACAGCACGCCGTCGTATCCCCAGCCGTGATTCCCGCTGAATGCATTGACCGGCATCAGTTCGACGAAGTCGGCGCCGAGGTCGATCAGGTGGTCCAGTAGCTCGATGGCGGCGTCGAAAGTGCCGGCCTCGGTGAACGTGCCGACGTGCAGTTCGTAGATCACTGCGCCGTCGATGGCGCGGCCGGTCCAGGGGGCCGCCGGTTCGGACGGCCACAGCTGCGAAAGTCCGTGCACACCATCGGGTTGCCGCGGCGACCGCGGATCGGGCAGCGGGTCGGAATCGTCGAGGATGAATCCGTAGCGCGCGTCGACCGGGACGTCGACAGTGACGCGCCACCAGCCGTCTTCCGAGCGGTTCATCGGGTATCTTCGCCCGTCGGCTGCAAGGGCGACGTCGTGCGGAACGGGCGCCCACACCGAGAATTCGTGGTCAGGCACCGGTCTTCTCCAGCAGCGCGCCGGGCAGTTCGGCGAACAGCACATCGGCGGTCACGGTGCCCGACACGGTTCGGCCCGTCAGCCGGTCGGTCCAGTCGCCGTCGGGCAGCGGGATGGTCGTATCGGCGCAATCGGATTCGTCGAGCTTCAACGTCCATCGGGGCACGACCACGAGCACGTCCTCACCCCGCCGGAACGCGATCACGTGGTCGGCGGCGGGTCCGTCGGCGACGACCGGTGTGTACGCGCCGGAGACGTACGTGGCCGGCCGCTCGCGGCGTGACCGTAGCGCTCCCGCGACGACCCGAATCTTGGGGTGGCGCAGGGTATCGAGCTCGCCCCGGCGGAGTGCGAAATCCACCGCACGACGGTTGTCCGGGTCCACCAGGCTGTCGTCGAACAGTTCGGTGCCCTGGTAGATGTCGGGGATGCCCGGCACCGTGAGGGCCAGCAGCTTCTGCGCTACGGCATCGCAGCGGGCGGCCTCGTCGAGCTGCCCGACGAATGTGGTGACCTCGCCCGCGACCGGCCCGTCGAGCAGTGCGTCGATCCAGTCACGGACCGCATCTTCGAACTCCCGGTTCGGCTGCTCCCAGTCGGTGTGCAACTCGGCTTCACGGATCGCCTTCTCGGCGTAGGCGTGCAGCCGCTCGCGAATGCTGTTATCGACATCGCCGGCGGCCGGCCACACGCCGATGATGTTCTGCCACAGAAACAATCCGGTGCCCTCGTCGGGCGGTACACACACCGTGTTCCAGCGGCGGATGCGCTGCACCCAGCGGTCGGCGCACTGCGACAGCACCGTGATTCGGGCCCGCACATCCTCGCTGCGCTTGGTGTCGTGCGTGGACAGGGTCACCATGGTGGCGGGCCAGTCCCGTGCGCGTGCTGCGGCCCGCTGGTGAAATTCGGCCGTGCTGATGCCGAATCGTTCTGGCGTGCCGCCGACCTCGTTCAGCGACACCAGGCGAGCGTCGCGGTAGAACAGCGTGTCCTCGACGGCCTTGGCCGTCACCGCGCCGCACAACTGCTGCAACCGGGACGCCGGTTCGGGCTGCGTCAGTGCGGTGGTGATCAGCTGGACGGCGGACGCGAGTTCTGGTGCCGCGGTGATGGTCTCGCTGATGGCCTCGGGTAGCACGGTGGACAAGACCCGGTAGTCGGTGCGGTACATGCCCGCCCGGCTGACCAGTTGGGCGATGGCAGCAGGGAGCGCGGGGTCGTCGGCTCTGGCGGCCCGCACGATCGCGCGGCGCAGCCGGGCAAGCTCGCTGGCCAGGGTTTCGGTGGCGGCCTTGATCTTCAATTCCCGGGCCTCGCACCGGGTTTCGCCGGCCAGCTCCGTCAGTGCCTCGGCGCCGTCCGGGTCGACGAACAGCCCACCGATTTCCCGGAGCACGTCATAACCGGTGGTACCCGCGATCGGCAGACTGGGTTCCAGTGGCTCCTCGGCGGCCAGGATCTTCTCGGCGACGATCCACGCGCCGGGCCCGGTCAGCTCACGTAGCCGGGCGACATAGCCTGCGGGATCGGTCAACCCGTCGATGTGGTCGACCCGCAAACCGTCGACCAGGCCCTCGCGGAACCAGCGTGCGATCTCGGCGTGGCTGGCGGCGAATACGTCGGGGTCCTCCTGGCGCACCGCCGCCAGCGACGTGATGGAGAAGAACCGCCGGTAGCCGCAGGAACCGGACTGCCAGCCCGTCAACCGGTACGCCTGCCGGGCATAGACCTCGGCCGCCGTGCCCGCGCCGGTGCCGGGCCGGATCGGCCAGGCGCGGTCGCCCAGCCGTAGCGCGTCACCGTCGACGGCGAGGTCGTCGGCGTCGGAGTCAGAACCCAGCACCGGCAAGACGATTCGGCCGTCGGGGTCCAATTCCCAGTCGATGTCGAAGAAGCTGCTGAAGCGTGATGCCCGGCCGTAGGTCAGGAGGTCCCACCACCACGGATTCTGGTCGGGTCGTTCGACTCCGACGTGGTTCGGCACGATGTCGATGACGAGTCCCATGCCGCGCGCCCGCGCTGCCGCGGAAAGCCGGGCGAAGGCCTCTGGTCCGCCCAGCTCCGCCGAGATCGCCGTCGGGTCGGTCACGTCGTAGCCGTGCGTCGATCCTGCAGTCGCGGTCAGCACCGGCGACAGGTAGAGGTGCGAGACACCCAGCTCATCGAGGTAGGGCAGCAGGGCCAGCGCGTCGTCGAAGGTCATTCCGTCGCTGCGCATTTGCAGTCTGTACGTAGAGATAACGGGCGAGACCGGCATCGTGTTCACGCCGTCTTACGCAACACCAGCAGTGAGCGCGCCTGCAGGGAGATCGTCTCGCCGGCCCCGGCCACCAGTTCGGTGTGGCCGTGCGGGTCCGCGGTGTCCAGGGCCGCCGCCCAACTCGCGCCGTAGTCCTTGCCGGGGATCACGAAGTCGAGTGCCTCGTCGTGGGCGTTGAAGCACAACAGGAACGAGTCGTCGGTGACCCGTTCACCGCGCGCGTTGGGTTCGGGTATCGCGTCGCCGTTGAGGAAAACCGAGATGCTCTTGCCGAAACCGGAATCCCAGTCCTCCAGCGTCATCTCTTCGCCGGCGGGGGTCAGCCAGGCGATGTCGCGGACCTGTCCACTGCTGCGCACCGGTTGCCCGGCCAGGAACCGGCGCCGCCGGAAAACGGGATGCTTGCGCCGGAACGCCACCACGGTGCGGGTGAATTCCAACATCGCCGAGTTGGTCTCGAGCGTGGTCCAGTCCATCCATGCCAGCGGATTGTCCTGGCAGTAGGCGTTGTTGTTGCCCTGCTGGGTGCGGCCGATCTCGTCGCCGTGGCTGATCATCGGAGTGCCTTGCGACAACATCAACGTGGCAAAGATGTTGCGGCGCTGCCGTTCCCGCAGTGCGATGATCTTGGGGTCGTCGGTCGGGCCTTCGACGCCGCAGTTCCACGAGCGGTTGTGGCTCTCGCCGTCCCGGTTGTCCTCGCCGTTGGCTTCGTTGTGCTTCTCGTTGTAGGACACCAGGTCGGTCAGCGTGAAGCCGTCATGGCAGGTGACGAAGTTGATGCTCGCGCTCGGTCGCCGGCCCGTGGCCTCGTACAGGTCCGAGGATCCGGTCAGCCGGGAGGCGAACTCGCCCAGGGTCGCGGGCTCGCCCCGCCAGTAATCGCGCACAGTGTCGCGGTATTTCCCGTTCCACTCTGTCCACAAACCTGGGAAATTGCCGACCTGGTAGCCGCCCTCGCCGACATCCCATGGCTCGGCGATGAGTTTCACCTGGCTGATCACCGGATCCTGTTGCACCAGATCGAAGAATGCCGAGAGCCGGTCCACGTCGTAGAACTCGCGGGCCAGCGTCGACGCGAGGTCGAAGCGGAAGCCGTCGACGTGCATCTCGAGCACCCAGTACCGCAGCGAATCCATGATCAGTTGCAGGGTGTGGGGATGGCGGGCGTTGAGGCTGTTGCCGGTCCCGGTGAAATCCTTGTAGAGGGACGGGTCGTCGTCATCGAGCCGGTAGTACGCGGCGTTGTCGATGCCGCGGAAGTTCAGTGTCGGGCCGAGGTGGTTGCCTTCGGCGGTGTGGTTGTAGACGACGTCCAGGATCACTTCGATGCCGGCATCGTGGAACGACTTCACCATGGTCTTGAACTCGGCGACGGCGCTGCCGGCGTGCTGGTTCCACGAGTACTGGTAGTGCGGTGCGAAGAAACCGAACGTGTTGTAGCCCCAGTAGTTTCGCAGGCCGAGGTCCAGCAGCCGGTGGTCGTGCAGGAACTGGTGCACCGGCATCAGCTCGATCGCGGTGACGCCGAGTGATCGCAGATGCTCGATGATCGCCGGGTGGGCGAGTCCGGCGTAGGTGCCGCGCAGCTCCTCGGGAATCGCCGGGTGCGTCTGCGTCATGCCCTTGACGTGCGCCTCGTAGATCACCGTCTCGTGATATGGCGTGCGCAGCACCCGGTCGTTGTCCCAGTTGAAGAACGGGTTGATGACGACGCTGGTCATGGTGTGCCCCAACGAATCGACGCCGGGCGGCTCGCCGGTGGCCGACGGAGCCGACATGTCGTACGAGTACAGCGCCTGGGTGAAGTCGAAGTCGCCGTGGAAGGACTTGCCGTAGGGGTCGAGCAGCAGCTTGCTCGGATCGCAGCGGTGCCCGCCCGCCGGATCCCACGGGCCGTAAACCCGGAATCCGTACCGTTGTCCGGGCGTCACAGCCGGCAGGTAGCAGTGCCAGACGTAGCTGTCGACTTCATCGAGGTTTACGCGTTCCTCGCTGCCGTCCTTGGCGATGAGGCACAGCTCGACGCGCTCGGCGACTTCGGAGAACAGCGAGAAATTGGTGCCGGAACCGTCATAGGTCGCACCGAGGGGATAGGCGCTACCCGGCCAGACGCCAACAACCATGAAGGCAGCTCACCACCAGCCGGTGGCAGCCCCGACCTGGCGGCCGAGTTCGGCGGTCATGGTGCGCATGTAGGTGGCGGACAGATGATGAGAGTCGTGGTACAGCAACACATTTCCCTCCACAGCGCGGCAGATGTCAGGGCGGCACACCGCGTCACTCATGTCGAGCGGTTTCAACAGTGGGAACTGCGCGACGAAATCGAGGGTCGGGTTGTGGTCGGACAGTACCTCGGAGCGGGCGATACCGCAGGACGTTGAATTGCCCCCGCTGGCAAGGCAGTCGGCCGGGAAGAACGGTTTACCGTCCCGCACCAGCCACGGGGTGTCACGCATGGCCAGGATCGGGATGTTCGCGTCGGACAGTCGCTGCCAGATACCGATGTACGTGCCGGGCATGACGTCACCGGACTTGATGTTCCAGGGGCGCGTTGAGGTGGTGAAGACGAAGCTGGGGCGGTCGGCCACCAACTTCGGCATGACAAGTTCGTTCCACTCGTAGCACTTCGGGTACGGCCGGTTGTCGCCCATCACCAATGGATTGGGCTCGGTTGACAGCGGACAACCCATCTTCAGATAGGTGACGACTTTGAAGTGGTACCGCTTGCCGAGGATGTCCAGCGCGGTGATCCAGTGCTCGGCGTGCGAGCCACCGGCCAGCGCCACCGTGCGGGCGGCGGCGGTGTCGCCGTACGAGCAGTTGCGGATGGACAGGTCGTCGAAGTCCGCGATACAGCTGTCGGCCGTCGTCGCCGGTACATCGTCCTTGGCCTCGAGCACTGTCGGGCGGAACGGCAGCTTCGGCACCTTCAGGTGCCGCAGCAGCGAGCGCGCACCCGGGTAGTCGACGGGGTTGAGGGTGGCGAGCTCCTTGCCGTTGGCCCGCTCGATGTTCATGTGCTCGCGCCAGGTGAACGCGGTGGCGGTGAGCGTCACGCCCATCAGGGCGACGAGCGTGCCCAGTACCGCGGTCGGACGCCGCAGCACCGCCCAGCCGGCCGCACCGGAACCGGCTTTCGCCGGCCGGCGCAGCGGGTTCTCGACGTAGCGGGTGGTGAGCCAGGCCAGCACCCCGGAGACCAGCAGCACAGCGGCGCCGTCGACGAAATGGGCTCGGCTGTGGCCGCTGTAGGCCAGCCAGAAGATCAGCAGCGGCCAGTGCCAGAGATACAGCGAGTACGACACGGCGCCGAGCGACAGGAACGGGCCGGTGGCCAGGAGCCGGTTCGGCGCCGGGAGCCGGTCGGTGTGATTTGCGGCACTGAGGATGAACAGCATCGTCGCGCCGACCGGAATCAGAGCCCACGGCCCGGGGAATTCCCGCACGCCGTCGATCAGGGCACCACACGACAGGATGGCTGCGAGTGCGACCACCGACACCACGTTGCGCAGCCACATCGGCCACCGGACGGACGGCACCAGCGCCCCGACGAGGGCGCCCAGCAGCAGCTCCCAGGCACGCGCGAAGCTGTTGTAGTAGGCGCTGACCTGGTCGGCCTCGTGCGCGAAGATCGCGTAGACGAACGACGCGACGGTCAGCACGCTGAGCAGCGCGATGAACGCGGGTCGCAGCCGGTCGCCCAGTCGGCGCCGGAAGAGGTGGGCAAAGCCGAAGATCAGCGCCAGGAATGCGACGTAGAACTGGCCCTGCACCGACATCGACCACAGGTGCTGCAGGGGACTGACGGATTCGCCGGCCCGCAGGTAGTTCGACGCCGTCTCGGCGAGCTCCCAGTTCTGGTAGTAGCCGAGGCTGGCCAGGCTCTGGTCGGCGAAGGTCTCCCAGCGCGTTTCGGGCTGGATCACGATGGTCAGCACGGCGCCCGCGGCGAGGACCACGATCAGGGCGGGCAGCAGGCGACGGGCCAGGCGTCGCAGCTGCGGCCCGGGGGACAGCGGCGCGTCCGGCGTCAGCGCGAGCCGGAGGAGTTTGCCGCCGAAGAAGAAGCCGGACAGCGCCAGGAAGACATCGACGCCGCCGGAGACCCGGCCGTACCAGACGTGAAATGCCGCGACCATGGCGATGGCGATGCCGCGCAGACCATCCAGGTCGTGGCGGTAGAACGCACTCGGCGCGTTGCGCGCAGCGGCGTCCGCACCGCCGTCGATGACGCGCGCGGCGTTGCCCGACCCGGGCTGCGACGCCGGCCGCGGTGCTGCAAGAGTCGTCATGGTCGGCTGTCAATCTACCCAAGATCCAGGTCTGGTTCATGTAACGGCGAGTCGCCCGCCCGCTGAGTAGGCCGGTTCCGACGTGCCTGGCGGGCGATTAGGCTCGGTCATCGTGCCAGCGCTGAACCCTGCCGAAATCTCGGCGATCGACACCGCCCACATCTGGCATCCGTACAGCACCATCGGCGCCGGGGCTTTGCCGGCGGTGGTTGCCACCGAGGCGCACGGCATCATGCTGACCCTCATCCATGAGGGCCGGCCGGTGCAGGTCATCGACGCGATGAGTTCGTGGTGGACGGCGGTGCACGGGCACGGACATCCGGTGCTCGATGCCGCGATCACCCGCCAATTGGGCCGGATGAACCACGTCATGTTCGGCGGCCTCACCCACGAGCCCGCGGCCCGGCTGGCACAGCTGCTGGTGGAGATCACCCCGGCCGGGCTGGACACGGTGTTCTTCTCGGATTCGGGTTCGGTCTCCGTCGAGGTTGCCGCGAAGATGGCGCTGCAGTACCAGCGCAGCCTCGGCCGTCCCGGGCGGCACAAGCTGATGACGTGGCGCGGTGGCTACCACGGCGACACCTTCACGCCGATGAGCGTCTGCGACCCCGACGGCGGCATGCACTCGATCTGGACCGACGTCCTGATGCCGCAGATCTTCGCGCCGCGGGTGCCCACGGAATTCGACCCGGCCTATGTCGAGGCCTTCGCGGCGCAGCTGGCCGCGCACGTCGACGAACTCGCGGCCGTCATCGTCGAGCCCGTGGTCCAGGGCGCCGGCGGCATGCGGTTCCACGACCCGCGGTATCTGACGGCGCTGCGCGACATCTGCACCCGGCACGACGTGCTGCTGATCTTCGACGAGATCGCGACCGGTTTCGGGCGGACGGGCGAGTTGTTCGCCGCGGACCACGCCGGCGTCAGTCCTGACATCATGTGCGTCGGCAAGGCCCTGACCGGCGGTTATGTGACGCTGGCGGCGACGCTCTGTACCGCCGAGATCGCGCGGGTGATCAGCTCCGGCGAGCCGGGCGCCCTCATGCACGGGCCGACGTTCATGGCCAACGCGCTGGCGTGCGCGGTATCGGTGGCGGCTGTCGAGCTGCTGCTGAGTGGGGACTGGAAGGCGCAGGTGGCGGCGATCTCGGACGGGCTGCGGCGCGGGCTGGCGCCGGCCGCCGAGCTGCCCTCGGTCGCCGATGTGCGAGTGCTCGGCGCCATCGGCGTCGTCGAGATGCGCGAACCCGTGAACATGGCCCTCGCCACCGTCACCGCGATCGAGCATGGGCTGTGGCTGCGGCCCTTCGGCAAGCTGGTGTACGTCATGCCCCCGTTCATCTGCACACCTGGAGAGATCGACCGGATCACCTCCGGTGTGGTCGCCGTTGCCCGTGCGTTAACCTGAACACCGTTCAATAACACTGGAGTCAGGAGCGCGCCGATGACTGATCACTCGCCGCTGGCCTGGCTCGCCGATGTCGAACGCAAGCGCCGGGCCGCGGGCCTGCGCCGGTCGCTGCGGGTCCGGCCCGCGGTGGCCACCGAACTGGACCTGGCGTCGAACGACTATCTCGGCCTGTCACAGCATCCCGACGTCATCGAGGGCGGCGTGACGGCACTGCACACCTGGGGCGCGGGCTCGGGTGGATCGCGCCTCGTGACCGGCAACACCGAACTGCACGAGGACTTCGAGGCCGAGCTGGCCGAGTTCATGGGCGCCGAGTCGGCGCTGGTGTTCTCGTCCGGCTACACCGCCAACATCGGTGCGGTGGCGGCGCTGTCGGGGCCGGGTTCGCTGGTCGTGTCCGACGCCTACAGTCACGCCTCGCTGGTGGACGCCTGTCGGCTGTCCCGGGCGCGCGTGGTGGTGTCCCCGCACAACGACGTCGGCGCCGTGGAGACCGCGCTGGTCAGCCGGTCCGAGGAGCGGGCCGTCGTGATCACCGATTCGGTGTTCTCCACCGACGGTGCGCTGGCCCCGCTGCGGGCGCTGCACGAGGTGTGTCGCCGGCACGGCGCGCTGCTGATCGTCGATGAGGCCCACGGCCTCGGCGTGCGCGGCACGGGTGGCCGCGGCCTGGTGCACGAGGTCGGCCTGGCCGGCGAGCCCGACATCGTGGTGACGACGACGCTGTCCAAGTCGCTCGGCAGCCAGGGCGGTGTGGTGCTCGGCCCCGCTGCCGTGCGGGCCCACCTCATCGACGCCGCGCGCACCTTCATCTTCGATACCGGTCTGGCGCCGGCTGCCGTCGGCGCCGCCCAAGCGGCGCTGCAGGTCCTCATCGCCGAGCCGTGGCGGGCGCAGGCCGTGCTGACCCACGCCGCGACACTGGCCCGGTTCGGTGGCGCCGTCGACACGCCTGATTCCGCCGTCGTCTCGGTGATCTTGGGCGACCCCGAGATCGCGCTGGCCGCGGCGTCGGCCTGCCTGGACCGCGGGGTTCGGGTCGGCTGCTTCCGGCCCCCGTCGGTGCCGGCCGGTACCTCGCGTTTGCGCCTGACGGCGCGTGCGTCACTCGACGACACCGAACTGGATCTGGCCGGGCGGGTCCTCGGCGAAGTCCTCGCGCTGGTGCAATCGTGACGCTGCTGCTCGTCGCCGGAACCGATACCGGCGTCGGCAAGACCATCGCCACCGCGGCGCTGGCCTGCTCCGCTCGGCAGGCCGGCCTGGACGTCGCGGTGTGCAAGGCGGTGCAGACCGGAATCTCGCCTGCTGCCGGCCACGGTGACGACGATCTGGCCGAAGTCGGTCGCCTGGCGGGGGTCACCTCCCTCGTGCCGGGCTGGCGCTATCCCGAACCGCTGGCGCCCGTCGCCGCCGCCGAGCTGGCCGGCATGGAGTTGCCGACGCGCGCCGAACTGATTGCCCTGGTCCGGAACGTCGACCGGCCGCGCCAGCTGACGCTCGTCGAGGGTGCCGGGGGCCTGCTCGTCCAACTCGGCGCCGACGGCACCACGTTGCGCGACCTGGCCGTCGAACTCGGGGCCGCGGTGCTGGTCGTCGTCGCCCCGGGTCTGGGCACCCTCAACCACACGGGCCTGACCGTCGAGTCGCTGGCCGCGCACGGCATCGCATGCGCCGGGGTCGTGATCGGCAGCTGGCCGCAGGAGCCGGGGCTCGCGGAAGCGTCCAATCGGGGTGCGCTCGAGGACATCGCTCCGGTGCGCGCGGTGCTGCCGGCCGGCGCCAGCCGCTTGTCGCCCGGGGATTTCGCCGTCATGAGTGCGAAAGCATTTGATCCGCAATGGGTTTCGAGCCTGGTCGGCTGACATGGTGCACTCGGTCGAGCTGCTGTTCGACCTCGACACCGAGGCCGTGATCAGGCGCGCCTGGGATGATCTGCGGGCTGCGGGCATCGCGGCTCAGCCGCCCGCTGCCCGTCCGCACGCCACCCTGTGCGTCGCGCAGCAGATCGACGAGGCGGTCCTGCCGGCGCTGGCCGGCATCGGCGACAAGTTCCCGTTCCCCGTCCGCCTCGGGGCCACGTTGGTGTTCGGTCGCTCTGCCGGAATCCTCGCGCGACTCGTGGTGCCCAGCGCCGAACTACTCGCCCTGCACGCCGATGTCTGCCGGATCAGCGCGCCGTACCTGCGGCCGGGCCCCATGCCGCACACCGAACCGGATGACTGGACGCCGCACGTCACCCTGGCCCGCCGGGTCCCGCCGGACCGGCTTGCCCGAGCGCTCGGTATTGCCGCCCGGCCTGCCGAGATCAGCGCGACCGCCAGTGGGCTGCGGCTGTGGAAAGGCAACGAGCGCACAGAGATTCAGATCGAGGTGAGCTGAGCCTGGTCCTCGCGCCAACGGTCTGACATGGTGGGAAGCGGAAATACCTGGCTTCCCTTACCAGGCGCTCGCACCTGTCGTGATTGAAGCCAGGTACTTGTCGAGACCGTCAGGCGTCCCTGAGTGCACTATCCATGGGCAGATCGCCAACTTGATTGCACGCAAGGACTTTTCAACTCCTGGTGGTGTTCCCTACTGGTGCGCGAGTTCGGTCATCGCCGTGCGCCGCGAGTCCGTCGACCAGCAGGTCCAAACCGAAAGTGAAACGGCCACCGGCATTTTCGGACCACACCGCGTCGCTGTCGGCCACGCTGGCGCCGGCGGCGTCCCACTGGATGCGGGACTGTTCGTCGGCGGTGAAGCCCAACACGTAGTAGACGATGGTGCGGGCCGCGAGGTCGGCGTCGCCGGTGGTGAGTCCCGATTCGACGCACGCGTCGGCCAGGGCCGCCACGATGCGGCTCAGCTCGGTTGACCGGCCGGCGGAGAAGCTGGCCGAGACCAGCTCGGCACCGTCGGTCGCGGACAACAGGGCGTCGCGCAACGCCGAACAGAGCGTCATGATGCGCTCCGCCCACGCTCCGGCCGCGGCGACGGCGGCAGCTGATGCCAGCAGGCGGTCGGCGACCGCGCCGAGGAGCTCCTGTTTGTCGGCGAAATGCCAGTACAGAGCACCCGGGCTGACGCTCAGTTCACGCGCCAACCTGCGCATGGTCAGGTCGGCGATCCCGTAGTTGTCCAGGATTTCGGCGGCCTTGGCCACCACGTCGCTTCGGTGCAGTTGCACGTCTGTATCCTAAACACCGTTCAAGTTGTAGGCCGCAGTCGGCCTGAAGTAAGGAGTGCCGATGACTCAGGCCGCGACCGATGTTTTGGGTGTAGCCCGCGAGCAGGTGCTCGAGCGTGGCGAAGGCCTGAGCCAAGAGCAGGTGCTCGAGGTCCTGCAGCTGCCCGACGACCGACTGGAAGACCTGCTGGCGCTCGCGCACGACGTGCGCATGAAGTGGTGCGGTCCCGAGGTCGAGGTCGAGGGCATCATCAGCCTCAAGACCGGCGGTTGCCCCGAGGACTGCCACTTCTGTTCGCAGTCGGGCCTGTTCGCGTCCCCGGTGCGCAGCGCCTGGCTGGACGTCCCGAGCCTCGTCGAGGCCGCGAAGCAGACCGCCAAGACCGGTGCCACAGAGTTCTGCATCGTCGCCGCGGTGCGTGGGCCCGACGAGCGTCTGCTGGCCCAGGTGGCCGCCGGCATCGAGGCCATCCGCAACGAGGTCGACATCCAGATCGCGTGCTCGCTGGGCATGCTCGATCAGGAGCAGGTCGACCGCCTCAAGGCCATGGGTGTGCACCGCTACAACCACAACCTGGAGACCTCGAAGTCGTACTTCCCCAACGTCGTCACGACCCACACCTGGGAAGAGCGCTGGAAGACACTGGAGATGGTCCGCGAGGCCGGCATGGAGGTCTGCTGCGGCGGCATCCTCGGCATGGGCGAGACCCTGGAGCAGCGTGCGGAGTTCGCCGCCAACCTGGCCGAGCTCAACCCGCACGAGGTGCCGCTGAACTTCCTGAACCCGCGCCCGGGCACCCCGTTCGGTGACCTCGAGGTGTTGCCGGCCGCCGACGCGCTGCGCGCCGTCGCCGCGTTCCGTCTGGCCATGCCGCGCACCATGCTGCGCTTCGCCGGTGGCCGCGAGATCACCCTCGGCGACCTGGGCGCCAAGCAGGGCATCCTGGGTGGCATCAACGCCGTCATCGTCGGCAACTACCTGACGACGCTGGGTCGCCCCGCGGAGTCCGATCTGGAACTGCTGGACGATCTGCAGATGCCGATCAAGGCACTGAACGCCACCCTGTAGAACTAGAAGTGATGACCAGAGAATTGCCCGCACCTGTCAGTGCCGGCAAGTTCAACGTGTACACGGGTGTCGCGGCGGACGCCGTCGACGGCGCCGTCATGCCGACCACGGCTCAGCTCGGTCTGGAGGCGCCCCGGTGGTGCGCCGAGTGCGGCCGGCGCATGGTGGTGCAGGTG
>Ga0070667_100001292_pt1 | contig 22636 bp, 22 predicted proteins | sample KBSS33metaG_FD_64659 | JGI IMG/M metagenome (GOLD analysis project Ga0070667, IMG submission 64659) | Switchgrass rhizosphere microbial communities from Kellogg Biological Station, Michigan, USA - KBS S3-3 metaG | ecosystem: Host-associated > Plants > Roots > Rhizosphere > Soil ... | reverse complement strand
CTGCCGGCGCTGGTGCTCAACTATCTGGGCCAGGCGTCTCTGTTGATGCGCGAGGGGCAGGCCGCGCTGGTCAGCCCGTTCTATTTCCTGGCGCCAGACTGGTTCCAGTGGCCCTTGCTGATCATTGCCAGCCTGGCTGCGGTGATCGCCAGCCAAGCGGTGATTTCCGGCGCATTCTCCGTCACGCAGCAAGCGATCCAGCTGGGCTTCATCCCGCGCATGACGATCCGCCACACCAGCACGTCGGCCGGGCAAATCTACATTCCGGTGATCAATTCCGCGCTGATGGTGGCGGTGATCCTGCTGGTGCTGATGTTCCGCCATTCGTCCAACCTCACGGCCGCCTATGGCATTGCCGTGACCGGGGCGATGATGATCGACAACGTGCTGCTGGGCGTGGTGCTGATCAAGCTGTGGTCGTGGCGCCCGGTGCTGGCCACGGGGCTGCTGGCCTTGTTCATGGCGATCGACCTGGGATACCTGGGCGCCAACATGACCAAGATTCCCGATGGCGGCTGGGTGCCGCTGGTCATGGGCATCACGATCTTCACGTTGCTCACCACCTGGTCGCGTGGCAGGGCCCTGATGCGGGCGGGCATGGCCGAGGGTTCGATTCCCCTGGAAGTGTTCACCAAGTCTGCTCATTCGAGCGCGGCGCGGGTGGCTGGAACCGCGATCTTCATGGCCTCTGCCAACAATGGCGTGCCATCAGCCTTGCTGCACAACATCAAGCACAACAAGGTGCTGCACAATCGCGTTGTGATCCTGACGGTGCAGATTCAGGATGAACCCTACGTCGATCCCGTGCAGCGATCGTCCGTCAAGGATTTCGGCAACGGGTTCTATCGCCTGACGCTGCGCTTCGGGTTCCTGGAAGAAACCGATGTGCCCGCTGCGCTCAAGACGATCACGACCTGCGGCGAACCATTCGACATGATGAAGACCAGCTTCTTCCTCTCGCGCCAGACGCTGATCCCGTCGGACAAGCCGGGCATGGCGTTGTGGCGGGAAAAGCTGTTTGCCTGGATGCTGCGCAACGCTGCCAGCGCCATGGAGTTCTTCCGCCTGCCGACCAATCGCGTGGTGGAGCTTGGCAGCCAGCTGAGGATTTGATCGAAATCGGCGGATTGCCAGGCTTGCGCCTTGCGCATGGCTTGGCAAGCTGCAACGTTGCGTAATCAACGGTCGCTCGTTCAAGGTAAACCGCGCAATGCCAGATGCCGAAATCTTGCGCGACATTCTCGACTCGCAGCTGGAAATGGTGTGCCGTTACAAGGCTGACGGCACGATCCTGTTTGCCAATGCCGCTTATGGCCAGATGATGGGCCGCCCCCACGAGACGCTCAAGGGGCTCAAGGTATGGGATCTCATTCCCGCCAGCGAGCATACCCTGATTCGCGAACAGCTTGGCGAGCTGACGCCGCAATATCCTTCCCGCACGATCGAAAACCGGCTCGATGGTGCCGATGGCAACCCGCATTGGACCTTGTGGCGCAACCACGCGCTTGCGTTCGATGCGCAGGGGCGCTGGCAGATTGCCCAATCCACCGGCATCGACATCACCGAGCGCAAGGTTCTGGAAGACCGCCTGCGCCTGTTGGTGGAGGAACTCAACCATCGCGTGAAAAACACGCTGATGGTGGTCCAGGCGATGGCTTGGCAATCGTTTCGCGGGTCAGATGTGCCCACATCGCCGGTGGAGAACTTCACCGCGCGTCTCCATGCCCTGGCCGCCGCCCACACTGTGTTGAGCCAACGGCATTGGGCCGGTGCCCGGCTGGCCGAAGTCGTGCGGAAGGGCCTGACCATTTGCAGCGGCGGCGAACTGGGCAGTGGTGGCGCCCGCCGCATTTCCGCCTCGGGGCCGGAACTGCTGGTCAAGGCCACGCCGACGGTATCACTGGTCATGGTGCTGCACGAACTGGCGACCAACGCGATCAAGTACGGCGCCTTGTCCAATACCACGGGCACCGTGGCAATCAGCTGGGCCATGCGCGATGATGGCAGCGTGGCGCTGCAATGGCGCGAGCAGGGTGGCCCTGCAATGACCGCGCCCACGCGCAGTGGTTTTGGCTCGCGGCTTATTCGCGATGCGATAATGCGGCAATTGAGTGGCGAGGCAGCGGTCGACCATGCTGGGGAGGGCCTTGTTGCGCATCTGGTGCTGCCGGCCTGCCACTTCGATCATCCCGGTGCCGAGGACCTTGCAGACCATCCATGCGACAGCATCGCCCAAAAGGACCCGTCATGACATCCGCTTCGCTTCCGCTCGCTGGCTATCGTGTGCTGGTCGTGGAGGATGAATTCATCGTGGCAGCCATGCTGGCCGACATGCTGGAAGACGATGGTGCATCGGTGGTCGGCCCGGCCAGCACCCAGGCAGAGGGCATTGCCCTTGCGAAGGCCGAGGCATTCGATCTTGCCGTGCTGGACTGGAACCTGAATGGCTTGCCGGGTGCCGCCGTGGCGCGGGCATTGCGCGAACGGTCTATCCCGTTCGTGATCTCAACCGGGTATGGAGTGGTTGAGGAAGAGTTTGGGAGCGTGCCGGTCTTGCACAAACCCTATGCCCCGGCCCGCCTCACCGAAAGCCTGCTGGGCCTTGTGGGCGGCTGAGCCGGGGCAGGTGCAGGAAGATCAGTGCGCCAGGGTGTCCGAAGCTTCGTTGGCGCCCTGCTTCACGCGCGTGCCGAACTTGTCGGCAGCGGTGCCGGCCTTGTCGGCGGCGTGGTCGATCTTGTCGCCAGCCTTGTCCAGCTTGCGGTCAGCGTCTGCAGCGGCGCGGTCGGCGGCGTTGCTGGCATTGTCGACAGCCTTGGACGCTGCGGCCGAAACCTTGTCTGCAGCCTTGTCCGCAGCCCGCCCGGCGTCGTTTGCGGCGTTGCGGGCATCGTCAGCAGCCGAATCGGCAGCAGCGGCCGTCTTGTCCTGAGTCTTTTCCGAGCAGGCAGCGAGGCCGGCACCGGCCAGGGCGAGGGCGGGAAGGGCAAGGAAAATGCGGCGCATGAGACGGTCACTCCCGTTCGTGTTGATTTGCCAAGCCCAACGCCGGATGCGGCCACGCGTTCCCATTGCCGTTTGCGATCAATCGTGTGGAGTCACGCTTTCCGCTTCCTCGACCGCCTGCTCGCTGCCCAGGCCATGGCGGAGCAGCATCGGGATTTGCGCAAAGGTGAACAGGAATGACAGCGCGCTCACGCCCCAAAGTTTGGCCGAAAGCCAGCCATCGAACGTCAACGTGTGGCGCAGCACTTCGTTGAGCACGGCCAGGAACAGGAAAAACCATGCCCAATTGCGCGACAGCTTGCGCCAGCCCGCTTCGTCCAGCCCGTCGAACGCGCTTTGCAACAGCATGCGCAGCACGGCCTTGCCCCGTGCCAGGCCGATGAACAGGCCGCCGGCAAACAGCAGATAGATCACGGTCGGCTTGATCTGGATCCAGAAGGGATCGCCCAGGAACACGGTGAGCGTGCCAAACCCCATGATCAAGGTGGTCGATAGCCACAGCATGGGCGAAACCTTGCCCAGCCGCCATTTCGACACGATCAGCGCCACCACGGTGGCCACCATGAACACGACGGTGCTCTTGGTGATCGCCACCACCGCGCCCACGCCGGAATCCGTGCTCTTGTCCGGGCTGAAATGGCGGTAGGCCAGGAAGAACACCAGCAACGGCCCGTAATCGACCGCCAGGTTCACCCAGGATGACTTGGGTTTTGCATCGCTCACTGGAATACCCCCGCAATCACCTTGGCCACCAGGTCTGGATCGAACGGGCGAAGGTCATCAATGGTTTCGCCAACGCCGATGGCGTGGATCGGCATGCCGTATTGCTCTGCCGCCGCCACCAGCACGCCGCCGCGCGCGGTTCCGTCCAGCTTGGTCATGATCAAGCCCGAAACGCCGGCCACATCCTTGAATATCTCGATCTGCGACAGGGCATTCTGACCATTGGTGGCATCGAGCACAAGGACCACGTCGTGCGGCGCTTCCGGGTTGAGACGGCCGAGCACGCGGCGCACTTTGGCCAGTTCGTCCATCAACTCGCGCTTGTTGTGCAGGCGGCCAGCGGTATCCACGATCAGCACGTCGGTGCCGGCATCGGTGGCGGCCTTGACCGCGTCGAACACGATGGAGGCCGGATCGCCGCCTTCCGGCCCGGTGATGATCGGCACACCGAGCCGGTCGGCCCAGACTTTCAGCTGGCCGATCGCGGCGGCGCGGAAAGTGTCGCCAGCCGCCAGCATCACCGAATAATCGAGTTCCTGGAACAGGTGCGCCAGCTTGGCGATCGTGGTCGTCTTGCCCGAGCCATTCACGCCGATCACCAGGATCACCTGTGGGCGCGGGAATGCCACGATATCGAGCGGCTTGGCCACCGGGCGCAGGATCGTGGCGATTTCCTCGGCAACGGCGCCGCGCAGGGTGGCGTCGTCAAGGCCGGCTTCGAAGCGGGCGGATGCCAGCGTCTGCCGGATGCGGGCCGCCGCGCGCGGGCCCAGGTCCGACATGATCAGCGCGTCCTCGATCTCGTCGAGCTGGGCGTCTGTCAGGCGGGTGGCGCCGCCAAAGCCGGCGAGATTGCCGGCCAGCCGCTCCGACGTCTTGCGCAGCCCGCCTACCAGGCGGTCCGACCAGCTGTCGCTACTCATGCCAGCATTCCTTCTTCGATTCTTTCCGGTGTCAGCGTGACCAGGCTGCCCGGCATGGTGCCAGCAGGCAGGCGATAGGGCGCGAAATCCGGGCCATGGCCGGTGCCGTCGCGTTCGGCAAGCACTTGTGCGGGGCGCCCGACCAGGCCCGCAAGCCATTGCGCGCGGGCCTGCCCCACCGCTGCGCGCAGCTCTGCGGCCCGTTCGCGCACAAGCGGTGGGGGCACCTGGGGCATCCGCGCAGCGGGCGTGCCGGGGCGGGGGGAATAGGGGAAGACATGGCCGTGGACGATCTGCGCTTCTGTCACGATGCTCAGGTTGTCGGCATGCATGGCCTGGTCTTCAGTGGGGAAGCCCGCGATCAGATCGGCGCCGATGGCCATTTCCGGGCGGTGCCGGCGCAGCGTTTCCACCAGCGCAAGGGCCTGGGCACGGGTGTGGCGGCGCTTCATCCGCTTGAGCACCATGTCTGCCCCCGATTGCAGCGAGAGATGCACATGCGGCATCACGCGCGGTTCGTGGCACAAGAGTTCCAGCAGCAGGGGATCGATCTCCACGCCGTCCACCGATGAAAGGCGCAGGCGGGGCAGGGCGGGAAACGCGCGCAGGATGGCGGCAACCAGATCGCCCAGACGCGCCGGCGCGGGCAGATCGGCGCCCCAGCTGGTGAGGTCCACGCCCGTCAGCACCACTTCGGCCACGCCATGGGCCATGTGCCCGGCCACGATCTCAAGCACCCCCGCCACGGGAACGGAGCGGCTGGGACCGCGCCCGGCGGGAATGATGCAGAACGTGCAGGCATGGTCACAGCCGTTCTGCACCGCGACAAAAGCGCGGGTGTGGCGTTCGGACGGGGCCACCGCTTGTTCCGGGGCGGGCACTTGCCAACGGGATGGATCGAGCTTGGCCAGATTGTCGACCACGCCATCCACTTCGTCCATCGCGGCAAAGCCGGTCGGATCGATCGTGGCGGCGCATCCCGTCACCAGCAGCCGCGCTTCGGGATGATCGCGGCGCAGGCGCCGCACCGCGCGGCGTGACTGGCGCACGGCCTCGGCCGTGACGGCGCAGGAATTGACCACAACGGTGGGCGTGGCGGCATTGGCCAGCAAGGCGCGGATCGCCTCGCTTTCCGAAAGGTTCATCCGGCAGCCGAGCGTGACGACTTCGGGCAGGGATGCCTGGCTGGGCACGGCGCGTCAGAGCGGGTAAAGCGCGTCGTCGAAAACGCCTTCGAAGCTGGTCGTGGCCGGGCCGGTCATCGTGATCGTGCCGCCTTCGGGCCATTCGATCTGCAAGGTGCCGCCCGGCAGATCGACGGCCACGCTGCGGCCCACCAGCTTGCGCCGCATGGCGGCAACGGCGGTGGCGCAAGCACCGGTGCCGCAGGCGCGGGTCAGGCCGGCGCCACGTTCCCACACGCGCAGGGCCAGGTGATCGGGGCCGACCAGGCTGGCCACATTGACATTCACGCGCTCGGGGAAAACCGCATCATGCTCGATGATCGGGCCGAGCCGGGCAAGATCCACGCCCTGCGCATCGGGCACGAAAAACACCGCGTGGGGATTGCCGACATTGACCGCGACCGGGTTTTCAAGGCTTTCCCACGCCAGCGGCATGGCCAGCGTGTCCATCGCATAGGCCAGGGGAACGGCATCCCAGTCAAAGCGCGGGGCGCCCATGTCTACCGCAATGCCGGCTTGGCTGGCGCGCGCCTCGATCAAGCCGCCGGCGGTCTCGATGCGGGTGTGTCCGCCCAAAAGCAGCCCAACGGCGCGGCTGGCATTGCCGCAGGCGCCCACTTCGCTGCCATCGGGATTGAAGATGCGCATCTTCACGTCGGCCTGCACGGACGGTTCGAGCACGATGAATTGGTCGCAGCCGATGCCGGTGTGGCGATCGGCCAGCGCCCGGGCGCGTGCAGCCGAGACGGGCAGCGCGGTTTCGCGGGCGTCGATCACCACGAAATCGTTGCCCAGGCCGTGCATCTTGATGAAGGGAATGCGCATGGCGCGCGATCTAGGCGCCAATGCGCGGTGGTGCAATGGCCAGGGCAAGTGCGCTGGCGGGATTCAGCCGTTGGCCGCGACACTTTTGACAGGTACGGCACCGGGCACGGGCGTTGCCGTGCACAACAGGCGCTCTGCCGCCAGCGCGGCGCGCACGCTCTGCGCGTCTTGCGGATGGCCATAGAGGAAGCCCTGGCCCTTGAACGAGCCCAGCTTGCGCAGTTCCTCGAGCACGCCTTGGGTTTCGATGCCTTCGGCCGTGATCGGCAGGTCCAGTCCCTGGCCCAGCGAGGTGATGGCCGCGACGATAGTGGCGCTGTCCTTGCAGCGACCGAGCATCGAGACAAAGCTGCGGTCTATCTTGATGCGATCGAACGGCAGCGAGCGCAGTTGCGCGATCGAACTGTAGCCGGTGCCGAAATCATCCAGGCTCAGGCGGATGCCCTGGTTCTTGAGGCTGGCCACCAACGAGCGGACCAGCGGCAGGTTTTCGTGCAGGCAGGTCTCGGTGATTTCCACGTCCAGCCGGTGCGGCGGAAAGTTTGCCTCGACCAGCAACTTAAGCAGGCGCTGCGCAAACCAGGGATCGCGCAATTGCAAGGGCGAGACATTGACCGACAGCGTGAGCGAAGGATCCCAGTCGCGCGCGTCGACCAAGGCCTGGCGGATCAGCGATTCCGATAGTTCGGCAATCACGCCGATCTCCTCGGCCACGGGAATGAACACGTCGGGCGCGATCAGTCCGTGGAGCGGCGATTGCCAGCGGGCCAGCATTTCAAAGCCGGTCAGGCGGCCAGTGTCGATGTCGATCTGCTTTTCGTAATAAGGCACGAATTCGCCGCGGGCGATGCCTTCACGGATGCCGCTTTCCAGATCGGCGCGGAAGCGCAGTTCCTTTTCCATCGCCGGATCGAACCAGCAATAGCGGTTTCGCCCGGTGCTCTTGGCCTGGTACATGGCAAGATCGGCATGATGCTGCAGCCGATTGGCCACCAGCGTATCATCGGCATCGGGCGGGATCATCGCGCCATCGCTGCGTGCGACACCGATCGAGCCGGAAACCTCCACCTCGCAATCGGGCAGTTTCACGGGCTCGGCCAAGGTGGCATTGAGTTGGGCGACCAGGCTATCCACCCACCCGGCGCGGCCGGGATCGAACGGCAGGACGCATGTGAACTCGTCCCCGCCGATGCGGGCGATGACGGTGCGCGGCGGCATCACCGCGCGCAGCCGCCCGGCCGTGGCCACCAGCACGGCGTCTCCGGTCTGGTGGCCATGCAGATCGTTGGCGCGCTTGAACTTGTCGAGATCGATCATGATCAGCGCAACCGCATGGCCCTGTGCGCGGGCAGCATGGACCATGGTTTCGATCGCGCTGTCCAGGCTGCGGCGATTGAGGCAGCCGGTGAGCGGATCGGTGAATGCCAGCGTACGGGCCGTCTCTTCAGCGCGGCGCCGCTCGCGCACTTCGCTGGTCAATTCCACATAGCGGCGCCAGCCAAAGATGATGAGCGCGATATTGAGCAGGAGCGCGTTGGCCAGGATGGCATCGACGCTGGCCCCGCCGAACAGCATGTGGCGGACCTGGCGGGTCAGCACCGTGGAACCCGATCCGACGAACAGGATGATCGCTGCGGTGATGATGCCCAAGGCAACGACATCGCGCTCGGCACGTGCCGCGCCGGGCTGTCCGCCTGCAGGCTTGCCGCCATCGATTGCCGAACTTGCCATGCCTATTCCTGCCCGTTTGCCCCCGGGCCGCCTTGCTGGTTGCCCACCCCTTGTTCGCGGATATTTACGTGCTGGCTGTTGAAAGATTGGTTAAGGCACTGGCAGTCGGCGGATTTGCCATTGGGCCCGAAAATCGAACGCGGAAATCGGGCCCGGAAATCGGACGTTGCAATCGCGGCGGTCGGCAGGTAAGGGCACCGGCACCAGACGAGCCAGGCATTGCCCGGCGCGTGTGGATTCGTTTTGTACGCCCCCTGTTGGATGGCGCACGCTGGTCGGCGAGGTTTCGCCCACCGGCGTTTTTCGCGTTATCGGCCGGCGGCGCCTGTTTTGGCAATGGAGCAGCGCGTGTTCGACAGTCTTTCCGACCGGCTTGGCGGCGTTTTCGACCGCCTGCGCGGACGCGGCGCGCTTTCCGAGGATGATGTTCGCGGTGCCATGCGCGAAGTGCGCATTGCCCTGCTGGAGGCCGACGTGGCCCTGCCGGTGGTGCGCCGCTTCGTCGATCGCGTTACCGAAGAAGCCGTGGGCCAGTCGGTCCTCAAGTCGGTCACGCCGGGCCAGCAGGTCGTCAAGATCGTCAACGACGCCCTGGTGGAAATGCTGGGCAGCGAGACGGCCGATCTCGATCTGGCGACAACGCCCCCGGTCGTGATCATGATGGTCGGCCTGCAAGGTTCGGGCAAGACCACCAGCACCGCCAAGATCGGCAAGCTGATCAAGGAAAAGCGCGGCAAGAAGGTGATGATGGCGTCGCTCGACGTCAATCGCCCGGCCGCGCAGGAACAGTTGAAGGTGCTGGGCGAGCAGGCGGGCGTGGCCACGCTGCCGATCGTGCCGGGCCAGTCGCCGGTGGAGATTGCCACCCGCGCGATGAATGCGGCCAAGCTCCAGGCCGTGGACGTGCTGCTGCTCGACACTGCCGGGCGCCTCCACGTCGATACGGCGCTGATGGACGAGATGAAGGCCGTGGCCGCTGTCTCCACCCCGCGCGAAACGCTGCTGGTGGTCGATTCGCTTACTGGCCAGGACGCGGTCAACGTGGCCCAGGCCTTTGCCGGCGAAGTGGACCTGACCGGCGTGGTCTTGACCCGCATGGACGGCGATGCGCGTGGCGGTGCGGCGCTGTCGATGCGCGCCGTGACGGGCAAGCCGATCAAGTTTGCCGCGACGGGCGAAAAGCTGGACGCGATCGAGCAGTTCCAGCCCGAGCGCGTGGCCGGCCGCATCCTGGGCATGGGCGATATCGTCTCGATCGTCGAAAAGGCGGCCGCGACGATCAAGCAGGACGAGGCTGAAAAGCTCGCCGCACGCATGGCCAAGGGCCAGTTCGACATGAACGACCTGCGCATGCAGTTGCAGCAGATGCAGCGCATGGGCGGGTTGGGCGCGCTTGCGGGCCTGATGCCGGGCATGAAGAAGGCCAAGGCGGCGATGGCCAATTCGGGCATGGACGACAAGGTGCTGCTGCACATGGACGCGATCATCGGCTCGATGACGGCCAAGGAACGCACCAAGCCCGAACTGCTGAATGCCAAGCGCAAGATCCGCGTGGCCAAGGGATCGGGCACCACGGTGCAGGACGTCAACAAGCTTCTGAAGATGCACATGGAAATGGCCAAGGCCATGAAGCAGATCAAGAAGATGGGCGGCCTGAAAGGTCTGGGTGCGCTGTTCGGCAAGGGTGGCCTGGGCGCCGCCATGCCGGGGCTGGACCAGCAGGGCGGCGGCATGGGCGGCCTTGGTGGCGGCCTGGGTGGCATGGGCGGCGGCTTAGGTGGCCTGCCCGGCCTTGGCAGTGGGGGCTTGCCCTCCAACATGGCCGACCTGCTCAAGAAAAAGTGATTTTATCCTGATTTATCAGTTTGTTTGAAAGGTAGTCGAATGTCTGTTTCTCTGCGTCTGTCGCGTGGCGGTTCCAAGAAGCGCCCCTATTACAAGATCGTTGCGTCGAACAGCCGCGCTCCCCGCGACGGCAAGTATCTGGAGCAGGTGGGCACCTACAACCCGCTGCTCGCCAAGGACGCCGAAGATCGCGTGCGCCTGGTCGAAGACCGCGTGCGTTACTGGCTTGGCGTTGGCGCCCAGCCGACCGACCGCGTTGCCCGCCTGCTCGACAAGGCCGGCATCAAGGAACGCGCCCCCACCAACAACCCCAAGGCTGGCGAACCCGGCAAGAAGGCCAAGGAACGCGCTGAAGACAAGGCTGAAAAGGCTGCCGCTGCTGCCGAAGCCGCTGCTGCCGCCAACGCGCCGGCTGAAGCTGCCGAAGCCGCCGAAGCCACTGAAGCCTGAGGCTGGAAAAGCGGCATGACGCACGATCGACCGGTCACGCTGGCGGCCATTGCCGGCGCCCATGGCGTGGCCGGCGAAGTGCGCCTCAAGCTGTTTGGTGAAGGTGTGGCGGCATTGAAGGCCTACAAGGCGTTCAACGGCGGCACCCTGACCCTGCAAAAACTGCGCGACGACGGCAAGGGCGGCGCAATCGCCCGCTTTGCCGAAGTCACCACGCGCAATGCCGCAGAGGCCCTGCGCAGCACGGCACTGACCGTGCCGCGCTCGGCCCTGCCGCCGCTCGCCGAGGGCGAGTATTACCACGCCGACCTGATCGGCCTGCCCGCCCATTCCACCGACGGCACCGTGCTTGGCACCTGCGTGGGCGTGGACAACTATGGCGCGGGCGACGTGCTCGACATCCAGCGCCCCGACGGCAAGCGCTTCATGGTGCCCATGCGCACGGAAGCGGTTCCGGAGTGGGACGCAAGCCGCCTGGTGATTGACGGGCTTTACGCTGAATAGTATATACGCCATGTATATACAGGAGCGCGCCGTGACCGAGCAGTTCAACGCCAAGAGCTTCATGTCCGGCAATTCGGTGGCGCTGCGCCTGCCCAAGGGGCTTGGCGTCGATCCCGGTGTGGATTGGACCGTGGAATGGCGCGGCGACGCTTTGGTATTTCATGCCAAGGATCGACCCAAGCGCAAGTTCAATATCGACAAGGTCTGGGGCTCGGCAAAAGGCCTTCAATTGATAAAGCCCGAAGACCGCGTCTTCGAGCCCAGTCGGCGCGTATGGGACGATCCAGATTTCATGCGTTCCAGTGACGATGAGGCGAAGTGAAGTATCTGTTCGATAGCAACGTCGTCATCATGGTTGCATTAGGGCATGGACAAGCTTTGCGGGAACGTGTCGCTGATTGCGATGAAGGTGATATTGTAGTTTCCGCTGTCGTCTATGCTGAAGTTGCCTTGGGCTCCGTCAATGGCAAACCCCCTGCACTAGATGAACTATCCACGTTTCTGAGCGAAGTGCCTGTTCTGCCTTTCGATGCGGCGGCGGCCGAAGTCTATGCCCGCCTGCCGTTCCGACGTGGCAGTTTCGATCGCCTGATCGCCGCCCATGCGCTGGCGCTTGATCTGGTATTGGTGACCGACAATGTGGCCGACTATGCTGACGTGCCGGGCCTCAAGGTCGAGAACTGGGTGCGGTAGGCGCTGTTGCCAGGGCCGCTTTCGCACGCCAAGGCCCCTCTACCAGCCTGTGGCTGGTCCCCCTCCCCGTGACGGGGAGGATCGAGCAGGACTTTTTGCATGACCTTCCACGCTGCCGTTCTCACGCTTTATCCCGAGATGTTTCCCGGGCCGCTGGGGGTGAGCCTGGCGGGCCGGGCGCTGGGGGAGGGCAAGTGGACGCTCGATCCTGTGCAGATCCGCGATTTTGCCGCCGACAAGCATCGCACGGTGGACGATACGCCGGCAGGCGGCGGGGCGGGCATGGTCCTGCGTGTGGATGTGTTGGCCAAGGCGATCGATCATGCGCGTGAGAGGATGGCGGAAAAACTCCTCCCCGAAACGGGGAGAGGGACCGCCGGCGAAGTTGGTGGTGGAGGGGACTGCGTGCCTGAAACGCCGCTGGAGGACGCTAATCCCCTCCACCAGCCTGCGGCTGGTCCCCCTCCCCGTGCCGGGGAGGCCATCCCCGTCATCGCCATGACGCCGCGTGGAAAGCCGCTGACGCAGGCGCGGGTGCGCGAGCTGGCGGCGGGGCCGGGCGTGATCGTCGTATGCGGGCGATTCGAGGGGTTTGACGAGCGTATATTCGAAGGGCGTCAGGTGGAGGAAGTCTCGGTGGGAGACATCATTCTGTCTGGCGGCGAATGTGCGGCGCTGATGCTGCTGGATGCTTGCATTCGCCTGCTTCCCGGCGTAATGGGCGCGGCTTCCAGTGGGCATGAAGAGTCGTTCGAAAACGGGCTGCTCGAATATCCCCACTATACCCGACCCCAGGAATGGGAAGGGCGCACGATCCCGCAAGTGCTGCGATCGGGGGATCATGCGAAGATCGCGGAATGGCGGCAACGCCAGTCCGAGGATGACACACGGTTACGCAGGCCGGATCTTTGGGAGCGTCATGTCGGCGCTCGGGTCCAGTCTGCCTCTGGCGCGCGGCAAAAAAGTGCAGGACGTTTGAAAAATGAACCTGATTCAGCAGCTTGAAGCTGAAGCGATCGCCGAATTCAAGGCGAACAAGACCATTCCCGAATTCCGCGCTGGCGACACCGTCCGCGTTGGCGTGCGCGTGGTTGAAGGCGAGCGCACCCGCGTTCAGGCCTATGAAGGCGTGGTGATCGCGCGTTCGAACCGTGGCATGGGCTCGAACTTCACCGTCCGCAAGATTTCGTTCGGCGAAGGCGTGGAGCGCGTGTTCCCGCTTTACTCGCCCAACATCGATTCGATTACCGTCGTCCGTCGGGGCGTGGTGCGTCGTGCGAAGCTCTACTACCTTCGCGGCCGTACCGGCAAAAGCGCCCGTATTGCCGAGCGCCGTGACACGCGCCCCGGCCAGGAAGGCTGAGAAGCCACCGCCGCGACACGGAAATGACCGTGAAAAAGGCGTCCTGGCACATCTGCCAGGGCGCCTTTTTTGCTTATCGGGAACTGAACCTTGCCATGCGCTTTCGCCATGCCCTGCTTGTCACGGCGCTGCTTTGCGTCCCTGCCTTTGCCCGCGCTGCGCCAGCCGGAGCGCCGGCCATGAGCACGCCGAGCCAACCCGCCACGCTTACGCTGGAGCGCGTGTTCGCCAGCCCCTCGCTCAACGGGCCAAGCCCGCGCGGCGTGCAACTGTCGCCCGACGGGCGCTATCTTACCCTGCTGCGCAACCGCGCCGACGATCGTGAGCGGTTCGATCTGTGGGGGTTCGATCGCAAGACGGCCAAGTGGTCGATGCTGGTCGATTCGCTCAAGCTGTCATCGGGCCGCGTGTTGAGCGAGGCGGAAAAGATGCAGCGCGAGCGCCAGCGTATCGGCGACCTCAAGGGCATCGTCAGCTATGACTGGGCGAGCGACAGCAAGAACGTGCTGGTGCCGCTGGATGGCGAACTGCTGCTCGCCGGGCTGGATGGCACGGTGCGCAAGATCGCCGGCACCACGGGCGAGGAACTGAACCCGCGCCTGGGGCCGCAGGGCAATATCCTCGCGTTCGTGCGCGACCGCCGCCTGTGGGTGGCGCCGGTGGACGGCAAGACTGCGCCGCGCGCGATCAGCCCGGACGAAACCGCGCCGACCGTGCACTGGGGCGAGGCCGAGTTCGTGGCCCAGGAAGAACTGGCGCGCATGCACGGCTTCTGGTGGGCGCCCGACGAAAAGCGCCTGGCAGTGGAGCGCTTCGACGAGGCGGCCGTGGGCGTGGTCACGCGCGCCGCGATCGGCGCGGACGGCACGCGCACCTATGACCAGCGCTATCCGGCGGCGGGCGGGGCCAATGCCGACGTGTCGCTGTGGCTGATGGATGCAGATGGCGGCCACTGGGTGCAAGTGGACCTGGGGCCCGACAAGGACATCTACCTCGGCCGCGTGGACTGGGCGAGCGATGGCAAGACGCTTTACGTTCAGCGGCTGGACCGCGCGCAGACGCGGCTGGACATGCTGGCCGTGGACCCGGCCACGGGCGCATCACGCGTATTGTTCACCGAGCAAGCGCGGGCAAAGAGCTGGATCAACCTGTCGAGCAACTATCGCTTCCTCGACGATGGCAGCCTGATCTGGTGGTCGGAGCGCGACGGCTTTGGCCATCTCTATCGTTTCAAGGCCGGCCAATGGCAGCAGTTGACCAAGGGTGACTGGGTGGTCACCGACCTGGTCGGCGTGGACCAGAAGGCTGGGCGCGTGGTGTTTGCCGGCACTCGGGACGACGTGCTGGCGGGCCAGGTCTATGCCCTCTCCCTCAATGCGCCAGGGAAGATCGAGCGGCTGACCGACGCTGCGTTCGACAACAAGGCGAGCATGGACAGCAAGGGCCAGACCTTGATCGTGACGCGCAGCGCCGATGCGCAGCCGCCGCAGTCGTACCTCGCCGATGCCCAAGGCAAGCGCCTGGCGTGGATCGAGGAAAACAAGCTGGATGCCGGCCACGCCTATGCGCCCTATCTGGCCGCGCACCGCCCCGCCACGTTCGGCACGATCGCGGCGGCCGACGGCACGCCGCTGCACTACATGATGATCACCCCGCCGATGGTGCCGGGCAAGCGCTATCCGGTGTTCACCTACCACTATGGCGGGCCGACCGCGAACGTGGTGCACAAGGGCTGGCAGGGTGCGCTCGCGCAGGCGATCGTGGCCAAGGGCTATATCTACTTTGCGCTGGACAACCGCGGGTCGGAAAACCGGGGCGTCGATTTTGCCAGCACGATCTGGCATGCGATGGGCACGGTGGAAGTGGAAGACCAGCTGGCCGGGGCACAATGGCTGAAAACCCAGCCCTTTGTGGACCCCAAGCGCGTGAGCACCTTCGGCTGGTCCTATGGCGGCTATATGACGATCAAGATGCTGGAAGCGCATCCCGGCGTCTGGGCGGCGGGCATCGCTGTGGCGCCGGTGACCAAGTGGGAGCTGTACGATACCACTTATACCGAGCGGTACCTGGGCAATCCCAAGCAGGTGCCAGAGGTCTACAAGGCCGCTGGCGCGCTGGAGCGGACGAGCCAGGTCCGCGATCCGCTGCTGCTGGTGCACGGCATGGCCGACGACAACGTGGTGTTCGAGAACAGCTCTGCGCTGATCGCCAAGATGCAGGGCGAGGCGGTGCCGTTCGAAATGATGCTCTATCCCGGCTATACCCACCGCATCAGCGGGCCCAAGGTGAGCCAGCATCTCTACGAAACGATGTTCCGCTTCCTCGATCGCAACGGGGCGGGCGCCGGCAAATAACAAGTTTTCCGGGGGGAAGCCCCTTTCGCTTTCGCTGGTTGGAACCAGCGACTAAGGACCGGGCGATTTCAGGCGCCCGCAAGGAGTGAGAGTTACCATGGGTTATCGGGTTGTAGTGGTGGGTGCGACGGGCAATGTCGGCCGCGAGATGCTCAACATCCTGGCCGAGCGCGAATTCCCGATCGACGAGATCGCGGTGCTGGCCTCTTCGCGCTCGCATGGGATCGAGATCGACTTCGGCGAGACCGGCAAGAAGCTCAAGGTGCAGAATGTCGAGCATTTCGACTTCACCGGCTGGGACATCGCCCTGTTTGCCGCCGGTTCCGAGCCGACCAAGATCTATGCGCCCAAGGCCGCGTCGCAGGGCTGCGTGGTGATCGACAACTCGTCGCTCTACCGCATGGACCCGGACGTGCCGCTGGTGGTGCCCGAAGTGAACCCCGAGGCGATCGACGGGTACAAGGCGCGCAACATCATCGCCAATCCCAACTGCTCCACCGCGCAGATGGTCGTGGCGCTCAAGCCGCTGCACGACAAGGCCAAGATCAAGCGCGTGGTCGTGGCAACCTACCAGTCCGTTTCGGGCGCGGGCAAGGAAGGCATGGACGAGCTGTTCGAGCAGAGCCGCGCGATCTTCGTGGGTGACCAGGTGGAGCCCCGGAAGTTTACCAAGCAGATCGCGTTCAACGTGATTCCGCATATCGACTCTTTCCTGGACGATGGCTCGACCAAGGAAGAGTGGAAGATGGTGGCCGAAACCAAGAAGATCCTCGATCCCAAGGTGAAGGTCACCGCCACCTGCGTGCGCGTGCCGGTGTTCATCGGCCACTCCGAGGCGATCAACCTGGAATTCGAGAACGAAATCTCGGCTGCCGAAGCCCAGGACGTGCTGCGCGAAGCGCCGGGCGTGATGCTGGTCGATAAGCGCGAGAACGGTGGCTATGTCACCCCGGTCGAATGCGTGGGCGACTATGCCACCTACGTTTCGCGCGTGCGGGAAGACCCCACGGTCGATAGCGGGCTGTCGCTGTGGTGCGTGTCGGACAACCTGCGCAAGGGCGCTGCGCTCAACGCGGTGCAGATTGCCGAACTGCTGGGCCGCCGCCACCTCAAGAAGGGCTGATCGCAGCCAATTCAAGCAGGCGCTGAAAGGCCCCGGTATCCGCGCTGGATACCGGGGCCGTTTGCTTACTGCGAGATCTTGGTGGTGGTCGTTACCGTGCCGCTGGCCGATGCGGTGCGCACCGGCGCGTGCGTGGTGCGGCGGGCGACCTTGCGCACGGTCACCTTCTTCACCGGCACGCGGGCAGCGCCCTGTGTCGTCACTGTGGTTTCGACCGTGGCCGGTGCGGGCGCCGGCGTGGTCATCGCCACGGTCGCGGCCTGGCGGGCAGCGGCGGCATCGGCGGCCGAAGACTGTGCGGCGGCGGTTGCCACGTCGGCGCGGGCATTGGCGGCGTCAGCCTGGGTCTGCGCGGCCTGGGCCTGTGCCTGGGCATCGGCCACGGCGGCGGCGGACTGGCGGTCGGCCATTTCGGCCTTGTGCTTTTGCATCATGCCGATGGCGGTATCGGCCAGGGCCGAAGCGTGGATGGCATCGTCAATGGCTTCGGGCTTGTGACCGGCCGACAGGTTTTCCTGGGCGTGGGCGAGGGCCGCCTTGGCCTGCGCCGTTTCGCCGGGGCGGTATTCGGCCGTGCCCAGCTGTTCGGCGGTGTCGATCTTGGCCTGCGCAGCGGCAATCGCCTGGCGCGCGCGATCGGCCTTGCCTTCTGCATGGGCGGGGGCGGAGAACCCGGCAATCATGGCGGTGGCAGCCATCAGCGGCGCGATCATCTTGCTCTTGCTCATCGAACCAACTCCTGATTAGGATGGCCATTGCTGGCCTTGTTGGCGGGGGAACCGCATCCCTGGGCTGACGTTCCGCAGGCCTTTCGCTTCGTCGTCAATATGATGCGCTCCGTCGCCGCGATGTGCGCGATGCGCGGCAGGCCGATGCGGCAGGGGTTGCGCATGCCTGGCGTAAAAGAAAGAATGCCAACCCCAAAACTAGAGATTGGTGCATCAGGCATTGCCGAAGCGCACCCCTCGCCAGTATGGCCGCCGTTCAAGGGCCAGGTTGGTCTTTGCACGCTGCCGGAGGGATAATGCTCGAACACTTCGATGCGCTGCACGCGGTTGCCGGCCTGCTGGTGGGCATTCTCGTGGGCCTGACCGGCGTGGGCGGCGGTTCGTTGATGACGCCGATCCTCGTGCTGATCTTCGGGATCAACCCCGGAACGGCCGTCGGCACGGACCTGTTATTCGCCTCGATGACCAAAGTGGTCGGTTCGGTCGTGCACGGCAAGCGCGACAGCGTGGACTGGCGGATCGTGGTGCGGCTGGCGATGGGCAGCGTACCGGCCGCCCTCATCACGCTCACCGTCATTTCCAGCCTGGGCCGGCCGCCGGCGTCGGCCAACAAGATCATGCTGCTGGTCCTTGGCGGAATGCTGATCCTTACATCGCTGGCCACGCTGTTCCAGAAGCAGATTGCCGCCTTTGCCCAGAAGAATGCGCACGAAGACGCCGCCGCAGTGCGGGCACCCTGGGCCACGGTGCTGCTGGGGATGTTGCTGGGCGGGGCAGTAACGCTCTCTTCGGTGGGTGCAGGCGCCATCGGCGTGACGGCACTGCTGCTGCTTTATCCCGGTCTGCGCATTGCCCGTATCGTGGGCAGCGACATTGCCCATGCCGTGCCGTTGACCCTGGTGGCCGGCTTTGGCCATTGGATCATCGGTGACGTGAACCTGTTCTTGCTGGGTGCGCTGTTGCTCGGCTCCATTCCCGGCGTGATCATCGGCAGCCTGTTGTCCACGCGTGCGCCCGACCGTGTCCTGCGCCCGGCGCTGGCCGCCGTATTGCTGATTTCCGGGATCAAGTTGTTGAGCTGATGGACAAGACGACCACGTTCTTCGCAGGGTTCGATGGGGCGGAACTGGCGCTGCACCAACTGGGTGAGGGGCGGCCGGTCATCCTGTTGCACGGACTGTTTTCATCGGCAGAGATCAATTGGGTGAAGTTTGGCACGGCAGCGCAGCTTGCCGCCGCCGGCTTTCGCTGCCTGATGCCCGATCTGCGCGCGCACGGCCAAAGCGCCGCGCCGCAAGATCCGGCTGCCTATCCCAGTGATGTCCTGGCGCGTGATGTGGCCGCGCTGGTGGACGGGCTGGGGCTGGCCGATTTCGATCTGGTTGGCTTTTCCCTGGGCGCCCGCACGGCGGCGCGCAGCGTGATAGCAGGGCTAGCGCCCCGCAAGCTGGTGCTGGCCGGGATGGGGCTGGAAGGATTGGCCGGCTGGAACCAGCGCCTGGAATTCTTCCGCGATGTGATAGACCGGTTCGGCACGATCCGGCCTGGCGATCCTGCCTATCTTTCGCAGCAATTCCTGAAATCGAGCGGCGTGGACCGGGTGGCCGTGCGCCAGCTGATCGGCGCCATGGAAGACACCGATCCGGCCGCGCTGGCGGCGATTGCGATGCCCACCTTGGTGCTGTGCGGGGATCAGGACAACGACAACGGCAGTGCCGACAATCTGGCCGCCGCCTTGCCCGACGCGCGCCGTGCCACCATTCCCGGCACGCACATGGGCTGCGTCACCCGGCCGGAACTGGGCGCGGAACTGGTTTCATTCCTGACCACTTCGGCTTGACCGGAAGCCGTTTGGGCGGCACCCCTTGCACCATGGCCGGGCGCAAAACCCGGCGTGTCCCCCAGGGAGTGCCCATTCATGAGAACCCTCGTTTCCACCCTTGCGCTGGTGGCGGCCGCGATGGCCCTGCCGGCCGCCGCGCAAACCGCACCGGAGCCCACGCCTGCTGATGTGGATGCCTGGCTGGCCAAGGCCGACAAGGCCTATGCCGACCAGACCGTCACATCTGGCCACGCCGAGTGGGTTTATCAGACCTACATCAACGACGACACCGCGCAGATCACCGCCGATGCCGGCGCGGCCATGAGCAAGCTGCAAGTAAGCCAAGCCAAGCAGGCGGCCGATTTCGCCAAGGTGCCGGGGCTGTCGCCCGAAACCCTGCGCAAGCTGACGATGATCCGCACCCAGATCACCAGCCCGGCGCCGTCCACGCCCGGCGCGGCGGAGCAGTTTTCGGCGCTGCAGGCGCGCATCCAGGGCATCTATGGCAAGGGCCATGGCACGCTGCGCGGCCAGCCGATCAACGGCAGCGATATCGAGGAAGCGATGGCCACCAATCGCAATCCCGACGAGTTGAAGGAAATGTGGCTCTCGTGGCACGACAGCGTGGGCACGCCGATGAAGGCGGACTATGCCCGGATGGTCGATATCGCCAATGCCGGCGCGCGCGAGTTGGGCTATGCCGATACCGGCGCGCTGTGGCGCGCGAACTACGACATGAGCCCCGACCAGTTCGCCGCGCTGACCGAAAAGGTGTGGGGCGAAGTGCGGCCGCTGTACCAGCAGTTGCACTGCTATGTGCGCGGCAAGCTCAATGCCAAGTATGGCGATGCCGTGCAGCCCACGAAAGGGCCGATCCGGGCAGACCTGCTGGGCAACATGTGGGCACAGGAATGGGGCAGCATCTATGATGTGGTGGCGCCGCAGGGCGCCGGCGATATCGGCTATGACCTGACCGGCCTGCTCAAGGACAGGGGCTATGACCCCTTGAAGATGGTCAAGACGGGCGAGCAGTTTTACACGTCGCTTGGTTTCCAGCCACTGCCGGGCACGTTCTGGCAGCGTTCGCAATTCGTGAAGCCACGCGATCGCGAGGTGGTGTGCCATGCCTCGGCCTGGGACATCGACAATGTCGATGATCTGCGGATCAAGATGTGCATCAAGGTGGACGCATCGGACTTCGTGACGATACACCATGAGCTGGGGCACAATTTCTATCAGCGCGCCTACAACATCCAGCCTTCGCGCTGGTACATGGAAGGGGCCAACGACGGCTTCCACGAGGCGATCGGGGATACGATGGCGCTGTCGATCACGCCCGATTACCTCGTGAAGCTGGGTCTGCTCGATCCTGCCAAGGTGCCGGGGCCTGACAAGGACATCGGCCTGCTGCTGCGCCAGGCGATGGACAAGGTGGCGTTCCTGCCGTTCGGCCTGTTGATCGACCGCTGGCGCTGGGGCGTGTTTTCCGGACAGATCACGCCCGATACCTATGAAAAGGCATGGAACGACATGCGGCTGCAGTACCAGGGCGTAGTGCCGCCCGGGCCGCGCGGGGCAGATGCGTTCGATCCGGGCGCCAAGTACCATGTGCCGGCCGGCGTGCCCTATACCCGCTATTTTCTGGCGCGAATCCTGCAGTTCCAGTTCTACGAAGCCGCGTGCAAGCAGGCCGGTTGGAAGGGGCCGCTGCACCGGTGCAGCTTCTATGGCAATCCCAAGGTCGGCGCGAAGCTTGACGCGATGCTCAAGATGGGCGCTTCCAAGCCATGGCCCGATGCGCTGCAAGCGTTCACCGGCACGCGCGAGATGAGCGGCGCGGCCATGCTGCGCTATTTCGCGCCGCTTTCGGCCTGGCTCAAAAAGCAGAACGCGGGCGCGGACTGCGGCTGGTAGGTTCGGTGATGCATTCGGCAGCATGACAGGGTCATCTGGCCGGGCTCGCGTTGGGCCCGGCCAGATGACCCGATGCGCACGGGTGCATTTACGCGCTTGCCAGCATTGGGCGAGTGTGAGACCCTTTCCTCAACAAACAAAAATACATGTTGAGGATGCTGGGGATGGAAATCAAACTTCCCGCCATTGCTTGCGCCGTTGTGGCCGGCATCATGCTGGCCACGGCGCCTTGTGCAAGCGCGGAAACCGTTTCGGCGATGACGCCGGCAAGCGTGGTCACGGCGCTCAAAGCGCAGGGTTATCAGGCGGCCTTGGGGCAGGACCCGTCGGGCGATCCGCTGGTGAACGCCGATATCGGCGGCTGGCATTCGCAAGTTGTTTTCTATGATTGCAACGATGTAACCCATGCCAGTTGCCAATCGTTGCAGTTTTCCAGCAGCTTCAATCCGGAACGGCCGTTCAGCGCGGAAAAGGCGGTGGCGTTCGTCAATGCCAACCGCTTTGGCGCGGTTTCCGTGGCGGCAGACAAGTCCGTCACCGTTTCCTGGGACGTGATCACCGGCAGCGGCATCGATGCCTCGGTATTTGCCATGGTAGTCAAATCCTATCGCCTCGCGCTCGATTCGATCGGCAGCGAAGTGTTTCCGGCCAGCGGGGGCCATCCGCAACTGGCCAGCGCTGCGCGCTGAAAGATGCCTTGCACTTCGTCATCCCGGACTTGATCCGGGATCCAGTGTGAGCCCAACTGCGGCGCCAGCCAGCGCCCTGGACCCCGGGTCAAGCCCGGGGTGACGATGCTTTTGATGTCAGACAGCGCGTTTGGGTGCGCACCTTACCGGAACGGCGGCTCGTTGAATGCGCGCAGCTTGCGGCTGTGCAGGCGATCCCCTTCCGCCCGCAACAGGGCGCAGGCCGTCGTGCCGATTTCGAGGTGGGCGGCAATCGCCTCTTCATAGAAGCGGTTGGCCTGTCCCGGCAGCTTGATTTCGCCGTGCAGCGGCTTGTCCGACACGCAGAGCAGCGTGCCATATGGCACGCGGAAGCGATAGCCTTGCGCCGCGATCGTCGCGCTTTCCATGTCGATCCCCACTGCGCGGCTAAGGCTTAGGCGCCGGGCCGAATGGGCATAGCGCAGCTCCCAGTTGCGATCGTCGGTCGTGACGATCGTGCCGGTGCGCATCCGCGTTTTCAGATCGGCGCCGCCGCTGCCGCTGACCACCTCGGCGGCCTGGGCCAGCGCGACCTGCACTTCGGCGATCGCGGGCACCGGAATTTCGGGCGGCAGAACATCGTCCAGCACATGATCGTCTCGCAGATAGGCGTGGGCCAGAACATAGTCGCCGATCTTCTGGGTGGGCCGCAGACCGCCGCAGTGGCCGATCATCAGCCAGGCTTCGGGACGCAGCACGGCCAGGTGATCGCAGATCGTCTTGGCGTTGGAGGGGCCG
>Ga0070667_100001290_pt1 | contig 22641 bp, 28 predicted proteins | sample KBSS33metaG_FD_64659 | JGI IMG/M metagenome (GOLD analysis project Ga0070667, IMG submission 64659) | Switchgrass rhizosphere microbial communities from Kellogg Biological Station, Michigan, USA - KBS S3-3 metaG | ecosystem: Host-associated > Plants > Roots > Rhizosphere > Soil ... | reverse complement strand
TTCATGGACAGCCGGCTGTGGCGGCTGCTGCTCGGACCGGGCCGCGGCATCGGCCGGCTGGTCACCGGGGCCATGGGCCTGGCGATGAAGGCCCTGTCCACCGTGCTGGGTTCGCAGATGCTCTCTGACGCCGCCGGTTTCGTGCAGTCGCTCGACGCGACGTTCGGCGGGTTCCGGGAGAAGGCCGACCGCACCTACGAACTGCTCAAGCGCCCCGGTACCCGCTTCGTCGTCGTTTCGGCCGCCGAGCCCGACGCGCTGCGTGAGGCGTCGTTCTTCGTCGACCGGCTGTCTCAGGAACAGATGCCGCTGGCCGGCCTGATCCTCAATCGCACGCACCCCATGCTGTGCGACCTGACTGCCGATGCGGCCGACGAGGCCGCCGACAAACTGGAGCAATCCGGCCAGGACACCGACGCGCTGGCCGCGGCGACGCTGCGAATCCACGCGAACCGCACCGTCATCTCCAAGCGTGAGGTGCGGCTGCTGTCACGGTTCACCGGGGCCAACCCGCACGTGGCGCTCGTGGGCGTGCCGTCACTGCCGTTCGAGGTGTCCGACCTGGAGGCGCTTCGGGCGATCGCCGATCAGATCACCGGGGACGTCGTCAAGCCGTGAGCCCTGGCGTCTTCAGCTGTCGGCGCGCTCGACCGAGATTCCGGTGAGACACTGTTCTTTCTCTCGGATCCCGAAGTTGAGGGTGCCCCAGCCGTAGGTGACGCTCCACACGAACTCTTCGTACGCGGAGTGGCCGGTGGGTGCATGCGTCTGCTCCGCGGACGGATAGCGGGCACGAACCATGTCCGTCGTGATGCACGGGGTCGGGTCGATGTCGACGGACGCGAACAGCCACCGCCCGTCGTTGATCGCGATCACCGACGACGACACCTGCAAGGTCGGGCTCAACTGCACCGGACCGCCGTTGAGCCGCACCGGATTCGCCTTGTCGGGCTGAAGTTCAGTGCCCAGCAGCTCTGAGAACTTGTCTGCGGTGAGCGGAGTTCGGGCCACCAATTGCTCCGCCAATTGCCAGACGTCCCGGGGTTTCGGCGCCGACACGGCTACTCCCTGCGTCGGGTGTGAGCATGCGGCACCGAGCAGGACGCAGCCGAGCACAGCAATGAACGTTCTCACCGCGGCAGCCCGAGGCATGGTGTGATGGGCAGCAGGAAACCACAGGGAACTGCGGTTACGCGTTGCGGCAGAAGGAAATTAGACCGCGTTGCGGTGCTTGCGCTGGGTCGCGAAGAACTCCGCCCAGGACACCACCTCGGGGTGCTGCTTGAGGAGGGCACGGCGCTGACGCTCGGTCATGCCACCCCACACGCCGAACTCGACGCGGTTGTCGAGGGCGTCGGCACCGCACTCGACGATCACCGGGCAATGCCGGCAGATGACCGCGGCTTTGCGCTGTGCGGCGCCACGGACGAACAGCTCATCCGGGTCGGCCTGTCGGCATCGGGCCTGGGAGACCCAGGCGATTCTGGCTTCAGCTTCGGGTTGGACCACACCCTGCATCGCGCCGTTTCCGGCCTGGGGAGCGATTGTCGCGCGAACTACTGGCTGTGTACCGGCCACCAGCGATCCCTTCGTCACACCGTCTCCCGACGGCTGAGTCCTCCCGAGTAGATCGCTGATGCGATCTACGCCACATTGCGGCTAGTAGTGTTACCTAGATCGCATTGTGTGTTCAAGTTAGGTGGTCAGGGGCCTATTGCGCAATGGGTCTGAGGCCGCTTTTTTGGGACGTGTGTCCAAACGTTAATTTTTGCCCGTGTCGTAGCCCCCTAGATGCCCTAACGACGTGGTAATCGACCAGCGCTCGGCCACCGGCTAACACGGTCGCTAGGCTGTACCCCATGTCCGAGCGACCGCAGAATCGTCCGCCGACCGCGGTCACCATCATCAAGATGACTTGGTGCGTTCTGCTCGCCAGCGTGGTGCTCGCCGCGATGATGTTCCCGCTCATCGGGGGTGTCGGCCTGATGTCCAACCGGGCATCCGACGTCGTGGCCAACGGTTCGGCCCAGCTGGTCGAAGGTGATGCGCCCGCCGTGTCCACCATGGTCGACGCCAAGGGCAACCCTATCGCCTGGCTGTATTCGCAGCGTCGCTTCGAGGTTCCGGGCGATCAGATCGCCAACACAATGAAGCTGGCCATCGTCTCGATCGAGGACAAACGGTTTGCCGAGCACAACGGCGTGGACTGGAAGGGCACCCTGACGGGCCTGTCCGGCTACATGTCCGGTTCAGCCGATACGCGTGGTGGATCGACCCTCGAGCAGCAGTACGTGAAGAACTACCAACTGCTCGTGGTGTCCCAGACCGACGCCGAACGGCGGGCCGCCATCGAGACCACCCCGGCGCGCAAGCTCCGCGAAATCCGGATGGCGCTGACGCTGGACAAGACGTTCACCAAGTCCGAGATCCTGACGCGCTACCTGAACCTGGTGTCGTTCGGTAACGGCGCGTTCGGCATCCAGGACGCCGCCCAGACGTACTTCGGCGTCAACGCCAATCAGCTGAACTGGCAGCAGGCCGCATTACTCGCCGGCATGGTGCAGTCGACCAGCGGACTGGATCCGTACGTTAACCCCGACGGCGCCCTCGCACGGCGAAACCTGGTGCTGGACACCATGATCCAGAATGTCCCGCAGGAAGCCGAGGCCCTCCGCGCCGCCAAGGCCGAGCCCCTCGGCATCCTGCCGCAGCCCAACCAGCTACCCCGCGGCTGCATCGCCGCCGGTGACCGCGCCTTCTTCTGCGACTACGTGCTCGACTATCTGTCCAAGGCCGGCATCAGCAAGGATCAGGTGGCCAAGGGCGGCTACCTGATCCGCACCACGATCGACCCGGATATCCAGAACTCCGTCAAGTCGTCGATCGACGGCATCGCCTCCCCCTCCATCGACGGCATCGCCAGCGTCATGAGCGTCATCCGCCCCGGCAAGGACAACCACCAGGTGGTGGCGATGGCCAGCAACCGGACCTACGGCCTGAACACCTCGGCCGGGGAAACCATGCAGCCGCAACCGTTTTCGTTGGTCGGTGACGGCGCCGGCTCGATCTTCAAGCTGTTCACCACCGCCGCCGCCCTGGACATGGGCATGGGCATCAACGCGCAGCTGGATGTGCCCGGACGGTTCGAAGCCAAAGGCCTGGGCAGCGGTGGCGCCAAGGGCTGCCCCAAAGACAAGTGGTGCGTCGAGAACGACGGCCGCTACAAGGGCAGCATGAACGTCACCGAAGCGCTGGCGACGTCGCCGAATACCGCGTTCGCCAAGCTCATCTCACAGATCGGCGTTCCCCGCGCCATCGACATGGCGGTGAAACTGGGTCTGCGCTCCTACGCAGACCCGGGCAGCGCCCGCGCCTACGACCCCAACAGCAACGAAAGCCTGTCCGACTTCATCAAGCGGCAGAACATCGGGTCGTTCACGCTGGGCCCGTTCGAGGTCAACGCCCTCGAGCTGTCGAATGTCGCGGCCACACTCGCGTCGGGCGGCACGTGGTGCCCGCCCAACCCGGTGGACAAGGTGTTCGACCGGCACGGCAACGAGGTCTCGGTCACCACCCAGACCTGTGAGCAGGCCGTCCCCGAGGGCCTGGCCAACACGCTGGCCAACGCGATGAACAAGGACGCCGTCAGCGGCACCGGCGCCGGCGCCGCGCAGTCGGTGGGCTGGAACTTGCCGGTATCCGGCAAGACGGGTACCACCGAGGCTCACCGCTCGTCGGCGTTCCTGGGCTTCACCAGTGCATACGCGGCCGCCAACTACATCTACGACGACTCGACCACACCGTCCGACCTGTGCTCGTTCCCGCTGCGTCAGTGTGGTCGCGGTGATCTCTACGGCGGGCATGAGCCGGCCCGGACCTGGTTCACCGCCATGAAGCAGTTCACCCCGCCCAATGTGGTGATGCCGCCGACCGACCCGCGGTACGTGGACGGTGGACCGGGTTCGAGGGTGCCGAGCGTCGCGGGCATGGACATCGACCTGGCACAGACCCGAGTGAAGGAAGCCGGCTTCCAGCTGGCCCCGCAGCCGTCGTGGGTCAACAGCACCGCACCGTCAGGCCAGGTGGTCGGTACCTCCCCGTCGGGCCAGACCATCCCCGGCTCGATCGTCACGATCCAGGTCAGCAACGGCATCGCGCCGCCGCCTCCGCCGCCACCGCCGGTGGGGATTCCGGGGCTCGACGGCCTGCCGCCGGTGCAGATCGGGTCGACGGTCGTGGAGATCCCGGGCCTGCCGCCGATCACCGTGCCGGTCCTCGGCCCCCCGCCCCCATAGGCGGGGCCGAAACCTCAGAACGACCTAAGCCAACCCTGTGGGCTTTCTAACGATGACCAGCGACGACGGGTCAACTGCGGTACCGAGCAAGTAGGCTGCCTGCATGTCTGCGATCGTCCGCAATGCTGCCGTCACCGTCGCCGGATCACTGGCTGCAGGCCTCGCTTACGCGTCGCTCATCGAGCGCAACGCGTTCGTGGTCCGCGAGGTCACCATGCCGGTGCTGACGCCCGGTTCGTCGCCGCTGCGGGTGCTGCATCTGAGCGATCTGCACATGATGCCGGCGCAGCGCCGCAAGCAGGCGTGGCTGCGCGAGCTGGCCCGCTGGGAGCCGGATCTGGTGGTCAACACCGGCGACAACCTGTCACACCCGAAGTCGGTGCCGGCCGTGGTGCAGGCGATGGGTGATCTGCTGGCAGTGCCCGGCGTGTTCGTCTTCGGCAGCAACGACTACTTCGCGCCGAAGCCGAAGAACCCCGCCAACTATCTGTTCAGCAAGCACAAGCGGATCACCGGTCGGCCGCTGCCGTGGCAGGACCTGCGCGCCGCCTTTACCGAGCGCGGCTGGCTCGACATGACCCACACCCGGCGCGAGATCGAGGTCAACGGACAGCTCATCGCCGTGGCCGGCGTCGACGATCCGCATCTGGACCGCGACCGCTACGACACCATCGCCGGACGGCCCAACCCCGCGGCCAACCTGTCCCTGGGCGTCGCCCACGCGCCGTACACGCGCGTCCTGGACCGGTTCGCCGACGACGGCTACCAGCTGGTGCTGGCCGGACACACGCACGGCGGGCAGCTGTGCGTGCCGTTCTATGGCGCGCTGGTGACCAACTGCGACATCGACACCTCCCGGGTGAAAGGCCCGTCCCGCTGGGGCGCGCACACGCAGCTGCATGTGTCCGCCGGTCTGGGCACCTCGCCGTACACGCCGGTGCGCTTCTGCTGCCGGCCCGAGGTGACGATGCTGACGCTGGTGGCCGCACCGACCGGCGGCGGGCACGCCGGCATCGGCGCCGACATGACGCAGCCGGCCGTTTCGGCACGGTGACCTCGCCGGTGGCGGCGCGCAGCGTCGACCGGGGCTGGGTGGACAACGCTGTCCGCCTGATCGAGGCCGACGCGCGGCGCAGTGCCGACACCCATCTCCTGCGTTATCCGTTGCCCGCCGAGTGGAGCGCGGGTGTCGACGTCCAGCTGTATCTGAAGGACGAGAGCACGCACATCACCGGCAGCCTCAAGCACCGGCTGGCCCGGTCGCTTTTCTTGTACGGCCTGTGCAACGGCTGGATCGGTTCGCAGACGACCGTCATCGAGGCGTCGTCCGGTTCGACGGCGGTGTCCGAGGCGTATTTCGCGGCGCTGCTCGGATTGCCCTTCATCGCGGTGATGACGGCGTCGACGAGTCCGTCGAAGATCGCCCTGATCGAATCGCAAGGCGGCCGTTGCCATTTCGTGGAGCAATCGTCCCAGGTGTACGACGAGGCGGAACGGCTGGCACGTGAGACCGGCGGGCACTACCTTGATCAATTCACCAATGCCGAGCGTGCCACCGACTGGCGGGGCAACAACAACATCGCGGAGTCGATCTTCTCGCAGCTGCGCGAAGAAGCGCATCCGATTCCGGAGTGGATCGTGGTCGGCGCAGGCACGGGCGGCACCAGCGCCACGATCGGGCGGTTCCTGCGCTACCGGCGCCACGCCACCCGGCTGTGTGTGGTGGACCCGGAGAATTCGGCGTTCTATCCGTCGTGGGCCACGGGCGACCGGGACGTGTTCACCGGGGCATCGTCGCGCATCGAGGGCATCGGCCGTCCGCGCGTGGAGCCGTCATTCCTGCCGGGCGTGGTGGACGCCATGGTCTGCGTACCGGACGCGGCTTCAGTGGCCGCCGCGCGCCACGTGAGCAACGTGCTGGGCCGCCGAGTGGGTCCGTCTACGGGGACGAACATCTGGGGCGCGTTCGGGCTTCTGGCCGAGATGGTGGCGCAAGGCCGTAGCGGCTCGGTGGTGACGCTTCTGGCCGACAGCGGAGACCGCTACGCCGACACCTACTTCGACGACGCGTGGGTCAGCAGCCGCGGGCTGGACTCCGCCGAAGCCGTCACGGCACTGGCAGAGTTCGAGCGTTCCGGGCGCTGGGGGTGATCGTGGCGGCCGTTCCAGGCCGCCCGATACGCCGCGCGGTAGTCAGAGGTCGCAAACAGCCACAGCGCTGCCAGAGCGAAGAATCCGCAATAGAGCAGAGCTCCCAATCCGGTCATGTTCGTTCCTCGCTTTCTGGCGTTCGGCAGCCGTTCATCACAGTTACCCGATTAAACGCACGTTGCGCAAAAATCCATCCCGTCAGCGGACGTGATTTTCGCCGCTAACCCCACCTACCAGCGGCTACCTCACCGCGCGAGGGCCGTTTGGCTTCTGGAGGCCCCCGTGCGATAGGCTGTCGAAGCTTCACACGGGGTGTGGCGCAGCTTGGTAGCGCGCTTCGTTCGGGACGAAGAGGTCGTGGGTTCGAATCCCGCCACCCCGACAAGTGAGCAAGGCCCTGACCAGGGAAATCTGGTCGGGGCCTGCTTTGTTTACGAGGCAGGTTCGCCTTCCGTCCGCAGTGCGTCCGCAGTAGATTTCGCCAACGCCTCGACAGCGGCGTCGAAAGCATCCGCCACAGCCTCCAGATCGTCCGGAAACAGGTCGGCGTACGTGTCCAGTGTCATGGCCGCCGATTTGTGGCCCAGCATCGTCTGGACGGCCTTCGGGTTAGCCCCGGCACTGATCGCCAGACTCGCCGCGGTGTGCCGCAGGTCGTGCAGCGTCGGCCTCGGCCAGTCGGTCGTCGGCTCGCCGTCGTCCAGGCCGCGCAGCCGGTCTACGGCAGGGTTCAGGATGCGCGTGCGGAACGTCGCGATGCGCAGCACTCCCCCGGCCGGCGCCGAGAACACCAGATCCTCGCGGCCCTTGCCCTCCATCCGGGCAGCCAAGGCGCCTGAGAGGAACTTGGGAAACGGCACGGTGCGCCGCTCCCACGTCTTCGGAGTGCCCCAGACGAGCTTTCCTGATACCTCAGTCACCGACTCTCGGATATTCACCCGGCGGCGCAGCATGTCGAAGTGCTTGACCTTGAGCGCGGCCATCTCGCCGTACCGCAGGCCGGTGTAGGCCAGGAAGCGGATCACCAGGCCGTCGCGCGCCACTGTGGTGGCGAGCTCGTCGACCTGCTGGTGAGTCAGGTAGGCCCGCTCCGAGTGCTTCCGCTTCGGCGCCTTGACCCCGTCGCACGGGTTCCGCGGCAGCCGGCGATCCTCGACCGCGAGGCCGAGCACCATCCGGAGGACGCCGAGCGCGTTCTCGATCGTCGGGGCCGCCGCTCCACTGCCGCCGTCGCTTTCGGGACGTGCCAGATCATCAACCCACGCGCGTACCGCTGAGGTCTGGACGTCAGCAACCGCCGTTGCCTCCCAGACATCCTTTACGTGCACCGACCACGCCGACGCTCTAGACGCCTTCGTTGAATCCTTCACGTGCGCTTGGGTTTTCAACCACTGTGCGTGTATTTCGCCTACCGCGACCGCCCCGGCGCCAGGCGCCACGTAGGTGCCGGTGACGATGGTCGACGTGATGCCGTCGAGCCACTTTGTCGCGTCCACCTTGCGGACGAAACCCTGGACATGTTCCTTACCTGCACCGTCGACATACCTTGCGCGCCAACGCTTTCCCTTGCCATGGTTGGCGGACTCAACCAAGGTTCCGAGCTTGCCGTGTCCGGCGTCCGTGCACGGGGTGCCGTCGCCGCCGCGGTGCCAACGATCCTCTACGCCGGACCGGCGATTACGCGTTTGAGGCATCGCCACCCTCTGCCTGTGGCCGCAGATGGGCAATCACCTGCTGATAGATGCTCGGCGTGGGCACACGCTCGAGTGCCTCGGTCTCAAGGCTGGCGGTCATCGGATCGTCCAAGGTCGCTCGCATCCGTTCCAAGAAATAGTTGGCCCAATCTGCGCTCAAAATGCGTCTCGCATGCTCCGCTAGGTGTGCGTCGGGTTGGAAGTTCTCCGCACCCTCCTCACAGAAGGAGATGTACCCGCCAAGTCGGACGAGTGCACGAACGAGATGCTCTGCGGCCGAATCGATTTCCTGCTCAGCGGACGTGACCCCGCTGATTGCTGCAATGAAGTTGCTGTTGGATTCGGCCCGGGCCGGTACGTCGCTAAGGTCGCTCGGTGAGATGCCCAATACGTTCGAAATATGTACGGACTCACTATATTTGAGAGGACGACTTCCCTTTTCGATCTTCTGGATCGTCTGTTGGTGAATCAGGTCGCCTTCATTGCTGATCGCCGCAGCGAGTTCGGCTTGTGATAGTCCCCGCGCCTTCCGAAATCTGGCGACGTTGCTTCCGACGTTCTTGTCGAATTCGGGCCCTACGTAACGCAGCATAGGCAAGCGCTTCTCTAGCCATCTCTGCCGATCATCCTCGGTCCACGACTCGCGCTCATTCGGGGTGGCCCGGTTGCCGTTTGGCGTCATCGGTCCAACGTTACAACGTCACATTGTGTTGACCCAACAACGTCAGCGATATACCGTCACGTTGTCACAATTCAACAACAGGAGGTTGTAGTGGCTGGTGACGAGCTGCTCCACACCAAGCAGGTGGAGCACGAGTTCGGGATAAACGCCGGAACGCTGAGGGCTTGGCGGTCCACAGATCAGGGGCCAGCATCGTTCACGCTCGGCCCAAGAGGCCGAGTTGTTTACCGGCGCAGTGAGATCGAGCGCTGGCTGGCCGAGCAGGAACGGGCCACCCGACGTGGTGGCGGTCCGGTGGTCGCCTGATGCGGGACTACCCGCAGGCCGACCACTGCGACCTCGGCCTGGTGGAAGGCCAGGACCTCACCGAGGACTTACGCCGAAACGTAAATGCCCCCGGCGTGGCTGCAACCACGACCGAGGGCGATCAGAACCACCCAACCGCTAAGTAAGGAGTTTCTACCCATGAAATCTACCCGGACCGGCACGTCGACGGAAGCCCGAGGCCAGTGCACTCACTGCACCGCGCCGACCGACGGGGTCGACGTGTGTGCGTTCTGCGCGACGTACATCCCGCCGGCAACAGCGGCCCAGCGCATCGATGTGACCGTCAACCGCGTCGACGTGTTGCTCCAGGACCTCAACGACGAGCTGCAGGGACTGAGCGCCGATGCGCCACTGTTTGCGGTGACCGATCTCGTTGCCGCCCTTGGCCATCTCCGCTTAGCCTCCCGGCTGCTGGAGAAGGCCTCCACCACGCTGGAAACCGAGACCGCGGCGGTGCCTCAGTGAGTGAGCTGACCGTCCTTCGCAATGAGTTAGCCACCAGGTTCGAACAACACCCTCACGAACAGTGGTCGCCGGCGTTCCTCCGGGTCCTTCGCGACGTCTTCGACCTTCAGTTCGGTGCTCCAGCAGCCCAAATGCCACGCCCCCGATTGCAGGTGGTCCGGTGAGTGACTCCGAACTGACAAGGGCGCACAGGGAATACGTCGAAGCGATGAAGGCACGCATGCCATCCACGTGGCCGATCGAAGTGGTGCGAGCCGTGACGTACATAGTCCGCGCGGCCCCGCCAATAAGGCCGTCGCCCGAGTACGGCCGGCCTCGACTGACGGTAGTGCCGTGACCGATCTGATCGTGACGCGAGCGGTGGACTTCTACCCAGTCCACCGCCTCGTCGCGCCCATCTTGGCCACCGTTGAATCTTGGCCTGCCGCAGGAACATTGACGTGGAAGCGCCTCACCGACACAGACCCCGCCAAGTGGGCCGCCGTGCTGGACATGGCCCAGTACGGCGTCCTTCGCCTACAACTCCGTCAGGAAGCACTGAAGCAAGCCAGCCATGAAATCGCCGCCGCCGCCGACTGGTCCGCACTCGCGCGCAGCATCGCCCATGGCCGCGGCCCGGCCTACATCCCGAGAAAGGCATCATGACCGAAGATGAATTCTGGTCAGCCACAGACCAACTCAGAGTCATCCACGGATGGGCACGTGCCCGCTACGCCGCACCCTGGGCAGTTCTCGGTGCTGTCCTACTCCGCGTGGCGGCGACGACGGGGCCCGGCGTGCAGCTCCCCGGCGTTATCGGCGGCCCGGCGTCACTGAACCTTGGCGCGGTGTTCGTCGGCGCATCCGGCGCTGGCAAAGGCATCAGCGACAAGGTGGCTCGCGCCGCATGGCCTGCGGCTGACATCACCGAGCGGCCCATCGGTTCCGGCGAAGGCATCGCCGCCATGTTCGCACCTCCGAAGAAGGAAGGCGTCGAGCCGATTACCGCCGCGATTCTGTCGGTCCCTGAGATTGACACGCTCGCTGGTGTCGCGGCCCGGCAAGGCTCGATCCTGCTTGCACAGCTCAAGTCGGCATTGATGGGCGAACTGATCGGACAATCGAACGCCAGCGAGGCCACTACCCGCGTCGTGCAGGCCCATTCGTACCGGTGCTGCCTGTCGATCGGCGCGCAACCGGGCCATGCCGGCGTGCTCTTCAACGACACGACCGGCGGCACCCCGCAGCGCTTGTTGTGGCTGCCCACCACAGATCCGACGATGCCCGCCGACCCGACCGCAGACCCCGAACCGCTGAACACCGTGTTGCCGTCCTGGGCACGCAGCGCCGCGGTCATCGTCTACGGGCCGTCCGAGGTCGAGCAGACCATCATCGCGGCGCATCTGGCACGCCAGCGCGGAGAAGGCGACGCACTCGACGGTCACGCGCTGTTGACCCGCTGCAAAGTCGGCGCCGTCCTGGCGATCATGGCCCACCGGACGGTCGTGTCCGAACTCGATTGGGAGCTGTCCGAGGTCGTCATGCAGATGTCGGACCGCACTCGTAACAGCATGATCGAACACGCACGACAGGCCAGCAGAGCAAAGATCAAAGACCGCGCGATGAGTCGCGCAGCGTTCGACGAATTCATCGAGGGCCGCCACACCGAGACGGTCCGCAACCGCATCGTCAAGTTGCTGACCGATGGCTCGATGCCCCGCGGTGCTCTGCGTCGAGCAATGGGCAAGCAGCACTACCGGGAAGCCTTCGACGCCGTATTGCCACACCTCGAGAAAATTAGCCAGGTGGTCGTCATTCAAGGCGACAAGGCGCCGCACTATGCATTGAACCCAGAGTTCACCGGTGAACCAGAGTTCACCCCAGAAAACAGCAGTTCAGATGGGGTGAACCTAGAGTTCAACGGTGAACCAGACGCCACCATCGCCAACCCGGATTGCCGCACGTCAACCAACGCCAATAGCCCGAGACCGTCGTGCAAGGAATGGCTGCACGCCCACTTAGAGGAGCTTCGCCAAGCCGGTCAGCAGACCACCGATCTGTTTGCTGTATTGGCCGCCGGCGAGCCCGTCGGCTACTACCGCCAGTCCCTGATCGCCGAGGCATCCAAGCACCCCGGCATGACGATCATGAGCCGGCGCGGCGGCAACACCGTCTGGTGGATCGACACCACACAACAGCCTCCGTACGTCTGGCGACCAGCCCCCGAATGGGTCGCCAGCTACATCGACCAGCTATCCGACGGCACCGTCGTGGACCGCGACGATTTCAAGAGCAAGGGCCTCGCAGAGGACTACTCGTGGGAGAACCTCCGGAAGACCGTCAAGGACCACCCGCATATCCAGGCCGACTCCGCTGGGCCAAACACGATCTGGACGGTACGGCGCACCCATGGGGAGGCGTCATGAGCCGCGATCGTGCGATCTGGGACGCGTACGCCGATGTCGACATGTCCAAGCCCTGCCCCGGATGTGGCGCCAGCGCGGACACCTGGTGCACAAACGAGATAACGGGTCGCGTACGCCGAGTGCCATGTCCAACCCGTCCCCGCTATGCCGGTTCGGGGTTGCATCTGAGGTGCGACCCTTCAGACGCCGACAATGTCTCTGGCGCAATCGATTTCACCGAACCTCGACACCACGACGACAGGACATACCCGTGAAACCAGGATCCGCCCAATGGCCGACCCACCGCGCCAAGGCCCGCGGCAAGAAACAGCGACACCGCGCCGCCACCCGCCAGGGCCGCATCAACCGCCAGCACGCCAAGGGCGGCGAACAACTGAACCCGAGCCGGCCATGACACACCGCTGCGACGTACTCGGCCCCTACGACGCGGGACCGCTCACACGGGGGCGGGTCTACCGAGCGCTGTTGTTGTCCGCGGCCAATAGCCCTGATGCCCGAGAGCTGTTTGATCAGTTGCTAGCGGAGATCGACAACTGCGCCCCCTGCCTGATCTCGATGATCATGTTCTCAGTCGGTCTCACGCTGAGTGTCCTGCCCGCCGAGGCCCGGACCCTCGATGTCTTAGAGCAGCAGCTCGCCGCCGCCTTGGATCAGGACGTCGAGGACTGACTCCTGTGCAGCTATCCGATGACGACGTCGAACGCGCGCTGTTCTGCGTGAACGAATCGGTCGGGTTCCGACACCGTGCCCGTATGCCCGTACCCCCGTGGATGTCCGACCTAGGCCGACGACTAGACGTCACCTCCTTGACCTGCGGAATTGCCGCAGTCGGAAATGAATCAGACTGCGCTAGTTCAGTATTGGATACGGAGGCACTGATTGGCACCCGAGAGGCAGCGGCCATCCTGGGCTTGTCGGACAGGATGGTTCGCCTCCTCGCCAACGACCTTGAAGGCGAAAAGGTCGGCGGCAAACACGTTTTCAGGCTCTCCACCGTCATCGCTTACGCACAGGAGAAAGAGAATGGCCGGCGAACTATCCGAGGCATTTGAACAACACCTGCGGTCCCTGTCCGACTCCGAATGGGACGCACTGGCTTCCAGGGTCCGAACCCCCAGCGGCCCACCTCCCGATTCGTACATGGAGCAACAGGAACGGCAACGCGAAATCGAAACCGGCCGACGCAGGTTCAAGAACACCGGGGAGGAAGAGGCCTACCGGCGGGGCTACATCGACATCAAGGGAGAGCAGCGATGAAGAACGTCCGTGAACTGTCCAATGTCATGGCTGCCGGCGGCTACCTCGCTGACGCCGTCCGATCCATCGGCGAGGTGACCAAGTTCCTCGACGTCGCAGATCAAGCCGACGCGATGCTCAAGAACTGGACCGTCGCCCCGGACATCGAATCACCGCTGAGCACAGGCGAAGTCACCCAGGAGTGGCTCGACCGGGCCGCGAACCAGGAGTTGGCGGTGGGCGAACTGCGACGCAAGCAGCGACTACTCACATCCTTGCGCGAGACCGCACAGGAGCAAGCAGTCGACCTCGTTGAGGGCAGCGCCGACCTGCTGCTACTGAAATTCGGTGTAGACCTCGCAACTCTGCTCAACGAAGTTCGATCCCAAGTCGGCGGCCTCAAGGGCGCGCGGACAGCGGGCGAGGCGATCACCAACGGCACCACTGCCCGCTGGACCAAAATCCAGGCAATGGCAGAGCGGAACAACGTAATTCGAGCTGCTCAGCAGAAGGTAATGGTCAATTTTTACCCAGAGCTGTTGGCTAATCACCGGTCACAATGGTCGTTGGAAGCGCCCGCGAGCGACTGCTACATGTCCAACCTCGATGACATCTGGCCGGGCTGCATCAACAGCGACACCGCCATGCCTGACCGCGCCGGCGGCCGCACCGAACCGTGGCCGGCCGATGAAGTCGAGCAACTCATCTGGGCTGCAACGAGTTCCGCGCAACCGTGGATACCGCTGCCCGCTCAGCTGGAAGAACTCAATCGGCGGCGCATCGAAGAACACCGACTCATGGCAGCAGGACGCGGAAACAGCGTCAGCCCGACAGCTCGGTCGTGGTGAAAGGAGAACCTCATGGCTGTTTACGATGCCGGCGACGCGGCGATCAACGTCCGACCGAGCCTGAAAGGCTTCGTCACCGAGCTCGAATCCGAGCTCAAGAAGATCGACGCGTCGATCGGCGTCAGCGTTCACCCGAACCTGGCCCAAGCGCGCGCCGACCTCGCTCGATGGCGGGAGATGGAGCAGTCCAACGCCATCGATGTCCCGGTCAAGGTCGACACCAGCTCGATCGGCCGCGCCAACCGGGAGCTGGGCAAGCTCGTCGACACCGGCAAGCTGCTGTCGGCTGTGAAGTGGAACGCCGGCGCCATCGGCATCGGTTCACTACCTGCCGTCGCCACGGCGCTGGCCACCGTCGCCGGGTCACTGCAGCAAGTCAGTCAGGCCGGCCTCGCGATGCCCGGTGTTATGGCCACCGCCGGCGCATCTGTCGGCACACTGAAGCTCGCCACCGCCGGCCTGGGCGACACGATGAAGGAGATGTGGAAGGCCGCCGAGTCCGGTGACCCGAAAGACATCAAGAAGGCCGCCGAAGCCCTCAAGGACGTCGCACCAAACGCGAAAGATGCACTGACCGCGGTCACCGGATTCCACGACCAGTTCAAGTCCCTGCGAAACACGGTGCAGAACAACACCTTCGCCGGCGTCGATACCAGCTTCAAAGACTTCGCTAACAAGACACTGCCCACACTCAACAGCGGGCTCGGTAAGACCAGCACCGCATGGAACGCCACCATCAAGGAGATTCTGCGGGTCGGCGGCCTCGACTCCTCACAGAGCTTCGTCGACAGGCTGTTGGGCAACACCGCCGACGCACAGACCAAGGCCAACAAGGCCATTGCGCCGATCGCGCACGCAATCGGCCAGCTCACCGCCACGAGCTCCGACGCGGTCCCACGCCTCGCCGACGGCCTCGTCAAAGCCGGCGAACGGTTCGACGCCTTCATCTCGAAGGCCGCCGCCGACGGCCGGCTCGACAAATGGATCAACGACGGCATCACCGGCGTCGACAAGCTCGGCAATACCGTCCTCAACATCGGCAAGTCCTTCACCGCGATCACCCAAGCAGCAGGAGGCGGCGACGGACTCCTGTCCGTGCTGCAACGCGGATCCGAGAAGCTCTCCACGTTCCTGAATTCCGATGCAGGACAAGAGAAGCTGAAGAAGTTCTTCGAAGACGGCCGCGAACAAATCCGCCAATGGCTACCGCTGCTGGAGAACCTCGGCCCGATCCTGTCCGGAGTATTCGACGCCGCCCGCGAAGCCACCAACATGTGGCTACCGATGCTGACCACCATCACCGGATGGCTCGCCGACAGCCCCGAGGCCGTCAAACTGTTCGCCGAAGCGTTCATCGCATGGAAGACCATCGACGGCATCACCTCCCTGCTCGGCGCACTCGGCACCGTCAGAACTACGCTGCTCGGACTCCCCGCAACCGCCGGGACCGCCGCAGCAGGCATCTCTTCCGCACTGGCCAGCGTGGCCCTGCCCGCATGGCTGGCATACCTCGCCGGCCAGCAGAACGACGCACGCCACCCCGAAATCGGTGACGCACTCAAAGCCGCCAACAACGGCGACCCGTCCAAGATTCAAGGCCTGTTCAACGACATCGACAGAGAGCACCGCGGCCAACCCACCCACGGCAACTTCAACCTGCAGGCCCCGACGCCAGCCCAGAGCCGTGAACACCGTGGCCTGCCGCCGTACGACCCGACGGGCGGTCTGCTGACCCCGGGCGCCGCCAACAGCTCGGCCCCGCCGGCGGCACCTAGCGGGCCAACGAACGCCCTCGACGTCCTGGTCCCGCACTACGACGCCGGCGGTCCAACACCGTCTGGCCGCGGCAACGGCCCGACTGGCGGCTTCATCTCGGAACTGCACGCCGACGAGTTCGTCGCCAATCGGCGCGGCCGCACCGTCCTTGGCGATGACTTCCTGCACGCCGCGAACATGGGCGTCGTCGACATCGGCCGCCTCCCCGGATACGAACTCGGCGGCTACCCAGACCCCAACAGTGGCAACGCGATTCACTCCGGATCAGGTGCGGCCCCGGGACCGGCCGTCGCGGACCCGGGATCACCGGCCGACTCCGCCGCGGGTGGCTTCATGTCCGGGCTCGACATGTTCGGCGGACTCTTCGGCGGTGCCCGCCAGACATCGGCCGGCGCCGACGACAGCCAGCAGAAGCGCGTCATCCCCGGTCTCTGGGGCCTCGCCCAAGCCGGCGGCGACCCCGACATGATGAACACCTGGGGCAAGCAAACCGGCGAATTCCTCGGCGACTGGACAAGCAAGCTCCTCGGCGGACTCGCCACCAACCTCTACACCAAAGGCCTTCTCGGCTTCTTCGGCCTCGAGAACTCGATCCTCTCGCCATCCAACAAGTGGTTCCAAGCCGCCGCCAGCACCGGGCAGTTCTACGCCGGGATGGACGGCCCCCTCGGCATCCTGTTCGCCAACGACGCCGCCTCTATGACCGGAGGCAAGAAGAGCAAGGCCGCGACGCCCAAGCAGCTGCGCGAAGCCCAAGACCGCATCGCCGACCGCGAAGGCAGCCTGCAGGACGCACTGGCCCGCCAATCCGAACTCAAGGCCACAGCCAAAGACTCCCAGCGCGCCTCGGCGCAGCGCGCTGTCGACCGAGCACGCCGCGAGCTCGACGAAGCCAAAGCCGACCTCTCCGACCTGCAGTCCCCAGGAGCATCCGGTGGCACCACCCAGAAGGCCGTCCCCGCATCGGTCGGAGGCGGAAACAAGGGCATCGTCTACCAGGCCATGCTCGCCGCCGGCTACCCGGAATCGGAATGGCCACCGCTACAGAACCTGCTCAACGGCGAGAGCGGATTCAACAGCACCGCCAAGAACCCCAGCTCGACCGCCTACGGCATGTTCCAGTTCCTCGACACCACCTGGGCGACCGTCGGCGGCAGCAAGACCAGCGACCCGGCCACGCAAGCCCAGTATGGCCTGGCCTATATCAAGCAGCGGTACGGAACCCCTTCTGCCGCATGGGCTTTCTGGCAGCGGCAATCGCCACACTGGTACGCCACCGGCGGCGACGTTCCCGGTAGCGGCCGCGGCGACACAGTGCCCGCGATGCTCACCCCGGGCGAGCACGTCTTCACGACGTCCGACGTCGCGGCGATGGGCGGCCAGAAGGGCGTCTACGCCTTCCGGCAGGCCCTGCACATGGCAGTCGGTGGCGAAGTACCTGCCGGCGCAGCACAACCGCGGCCGATCATCCCGCCACTGCCCGACGTCCGGAAGCTGAACCCGGGTCGCGGCGCGACCCCGATCCCATCGGCACCAGTCACTCCGCTGCCCGCGCCGGTCGCCGCAGCGCCGATGCCGGCACCCGCGCCGCCACCGGTGTCCGCCGGCGCCGACCAAGGCCCGGCACCCGACCAGCAGAAGCCGACCCAGCCCGCCATCGCCGGAGCACCGTCGTCGCAGTCCCATCTTCTGCCCGCGGCGCAGACCGCCATCACCGAGGGCGCATCGACGCTCGGCAACATCGCGGCGACCGCTGCCTCGATGGGAGCCGGAGCGGCCGGAGGAGCTGGAGGCGCCGGCGCCGGGACCCTGATCCAGGGCATGTTCAACCTTGGCGGCAAGGCCGTCTCGGGCGCCGCGAACGTGTTCTCCTCCGCGCTGGTCGGGAACCTCGGCGACAACACCACCGCCGGCGCGTACGGGGCGCCAGTGCTTTCGACTCCGCCACAGCCCGCACAGCCGATCGATAACCGAACCATGTTCGGCGACGTCCAGGTCGGCGACCCCCGCCAATTCGTGGAGGAGATGGCCCTGTACGAGCAGCAGCGCAGCCAAGCCCAAGAGGGCTACGTCCGATGAGCCATCCGACCTAAAACCCAACCATCAGAAAGGAATTCACGATGACCGACACCTACCACCAAGACCCGAACACGCTGCCGCCCCTCACCAAAGCCATCGTCAACACCTACGGTCCCAACAGCAACTTCGGCCGACCCTCGTCGATCGACGATCTCGACGCCGCCATCATCGACGCAATCCACGCACTCGAAGCCCGAGTCATCGCACTCGAAACCCCATGAACCCGGTGGTGCGGCGTCAAACCCAGTTACTTCAGGGGCAAGGCGTGGCCACGACGGAACTCCCCAAGCAACACCAACCCAGAGCCACGACCTGCTCCCGCACCACCACCACAACCAGGGAGCACACCCCATGCCCAGAGCACCGCGCCACTGCCCAGGAGCCAACGGAACCTGCGACCAACTCATCACGGGCAGCCAACGCTACTGCGACGACCACGACCAACCATGGCGCGGACCACGCACCAAGAGCAGCCAAGTCACCAGCACCGCAGAGTGGAAAGACCTGCGCGAGTTCATACTTGACCGCGACCAGCACCGATGCCAGATTCAATACGAAGGCCGTTGCATCGGACGAGCCACCGTCGTCGACAAGAAGGAACCGGCCTCGCGCCGGCCCGACCTCGCGTACGACCCCGAGAACCTGCGCGCCGCCTGCGAGCCCTGCAACGACCACAAGGCCCGCACCGAAGACCGACGGCCCAGAAAACGGCGCTGACCTGCGGAAACGCAGTCAGACCCCAAGCCCTCCACCCTCCCCCCGGGGCCCCAGCCGTACGCCGCTACGCACTGCGAATTTCGACGTGTACGGATCCCAGAAAAAAGAAAATCGCGGTTCAGGCGGGCCTAATTGTGGCGAAATGGATTGTGGTGCACCGAATCAGCTTCAGCGCACGCCCCGAGTTATGGGTGCGTTTTGGTGACAAAACCCCTGCATCTAGGCGGGAATGATGCCGCCGATTGACTGCCAGTGATCAACGAGCTCGGGTCGAATTGGTACCTCGAGCTGCCGCGCTGCTTCTTCCTGAGCTTCTCGAATCATGCTGGCTGAGTCTTCGTCGATCTTCTGATTGAGCTCATCGCCTTGCTGCTTCCAGCCTGGAATCAGGTACTTGTCGATGTATTCGTCGGTCGCCTGGATCGTCGGGTGCTGCTGCGCTTTTCGGGCCTTCTCGTGGACTTCGTACAGTTCACGTGCGCGCTCTTGGTCAAGGATGTAGGCCGCGTCGACAACCAGTCCCGCTCTGATCGGTATGCCGTAACGGAGGGCGACCTCGATGTCCGAGTTCCGCAGCGGCCGACTGGCAGGCTCCCAGCTGTCGATCGCTTCGAGGTTGCCGCCCATCTGGATGATCTTCTCGGGAGAAATGTGGCCGATGCTCGTCCAGAGCAGTCGCCTGGGCTCCACGAGATACATCACTTGAGGCTCCTAGTTGGGTTCGGGGGCATGCAGTTCGGCGGCCCGGAGAGGTCGACGCTACCCGGTCGTTGGGCAGCAAGACGGAGAGCCATCCGCTAAGGGTTAGCGGTGGGGATGAGCCTGGGGTTACAGGGGTAGTTGGCGGTCGCGCTGGCTCGGCTCGGACCTCAGCCAAATTGACGGATTAGTCACCGCTGGGTGCTGGCGCCGTGCTGCAATGGCGGCGTGACGACTCATAGCGGCTGTTTTTGGGACACCCCGCAAGAAGTGGCTCTGGCATACGGAAATGTGCGCGGCTTGCAACTGGTTCGCGCTCAGGCACAGGATGACAAACGCGCCATCGATGCGGTCCTAGACGAGATTGGCGATTGCGCCCAGTGCCTCCGCAACATGGTGGCGCTTCTGTCAGGCATGGCCAGTTCAATCGCGATCTCAATGACCGAGAACGCCGGAGGGCCCCGTTCGTTGGCCATCAACCAGATGGAACGGCAGCTGGCCGATGCGAGAGCCGAGCTCGACCGGCTACGCTGAGTCCTGCGGGACGTCCCCCTGTTTCACAGGGGATTGGCGTCCCGTCCTCTTTGTAGCGATGGCCGGCCGGCAGCGCTCCACCGGTCAATGGGGGTCTGGGAGCGTGTAGTCGCTGGGCCACTCGGGTGGCTGGAATTCTGGCGGCCAAAACGGCGGCCGGATGAATCCGACTTCGATCTCGTCGCCGAGATTGAGAATCCGCGTGGAGTCGTCGTTGTGGAATTCGACAGTCATGTAGTTGAACTGAGTGCCTGTGGCCTCGTCGGTCCAGAAGCCGTCATGACGGACCTTCACCATGCGCCATGGGCTCTCGTCGCTGTCGGTGGTTCGGAGCATGTAGGGATCGCCGCCTATTTCGTCCAAGTGGTGCGGCAGACAGCGGCGCGTCCAGTCGGGTTCCGGATCGGGGGCACTCATGAATCGACGGTATCTAACGCGGGGGACAATTTGTCGGGTTCCGCAATTCGCCGGAGGGGGCGTCCTCTACGCTTCGGGCCATGGCAGATCGACTGTGTCCTGCGTGTCTCAAAGACGGCGATGAGTGTGTGATGCAGCGGGTTGCCGGCTCGGAAACGCCGCTGACGAACTTCCCTGAATCGGTGCGGTTCACGTTGAAGTGCCCGGCGTGCGGCTATTCGAAATTCAGCCGGACCTAGGCCGACTCGTCAGATAGGCCTCAGCCGTCGCCGTGACCGCGGCGATAGGGCGCTTAGGAGGTCGACCGGCACTGGACGAGCAGACTGCGGGTGGTCCGCTTCGTCGTTCGGCTGCGCTAGTTCGGGTGCCGGCTTAACTCGGCGGTTCCGTCGCTGTTCGATGAGCTCTTCGACGTCGGCGCGTGTCATGCGCCAGACGTTTCGGTTGAGCCGGTATCCGCCGACTTCGCCGGCGGCGAGTCGGCGCTTGAGCCACAGTACGCCGTCCGCCCACTCGGCGGGCAGGACCATGGCCGCCACCTCTTCGAGGCTGTACGTCTTGATCGGCGCGGGGTCGGCCTCATCCATTCAGCCGACCCTAGGCCCGGATGCGTGATTCCGCGCTCCGTCCGCAGTGCGTCCGCAGTAGATTCACTGACCACCCCCACAGGCCAACATCAACAACGCCTTGACCTGCACTGATCCAACTAGGCCAACATCGCCAATTTCGCCAAACGCCCAGGTCGTGGAGTTCGGGACGAAGAGGTCGTGGGTTCGAATCCCGCCACCCCGACAAGTGAGCAAGGCCCTGACCAGGGAAATCTGGTCGGGGCCTTCTTCGTTCACGCAGCAGGCGGCAGCGGCTCGCTACCCGGACAAGCGGTACCCGTCAGCCGATGCGTCACCGTTTTCGGCGTCCACGGCCGGGAAGCGGCGGTTGAGCGCATCGATCAGATGGTGGGTCTCGTAAAGTTCAGCGCGCAAGCGCCGGCTTTGGCGGTGACTCCAATCCGCCAACCGCTGCTCTCGGCGTTCAGCCAGCTCGAGCCGATGCGAGACGTCTTCGACATGGCGCCACAACTCAGCCCGTAGCCGGGCCGCTTGAGCGATGTCGTGAGAGTCGACCACAGTGGCATGGTCGCACTCCTGGGGTGCCTGTGCATGAAGATGAAGAAAACACGCAATGCGGCTGATTTATCCGTCTGGTACCCGTGGGGCTGGCTGGACTCGGGTACCGCCGCCCCAGACCAGCCATCACCCGCCCGGGTCGCTGTCCGGCCCGGGGACTGCCCACAGATGACGGCGGGGCAGGTTTAGGCACAGATGCTGACGAATGGCACCGTCACGCACGGCGGCGGCCATCCGGGGCCACCGCCCCAGCCCTGATCGTCACCCCAGCCGCGATGGCCCCAGCCCCAGCCGTGGTGATCTTCCCAGTCGCCGCCGCCCCAGCCGTGGTCCATCGGGATCATGCCGGGATCATGCGCCGGCGAGGCGCCGGCGGTTCCCGAACCGATACCCAGAACCGCGGCAACAAGGCTTGCGGCGAGTGCTGTTGTCGATGCAATCTTCCTGTACGTGGCCATGGCCCGCCTCCGGAAACAACCCAACAAAATCAGTAATAGATACCGTCAAGTGTAGTTTTTTGACGCTGCAGATGACATGGCCCGAATACCCCCGGCGGCCGGATTTGAACCCGGTTCCGCAGCTCACCGCTGCACAAAAATCCTGTTCACGCCGCACCTTCCGGTAATTTGGGACACATCTGTCCCATTTTAGGTCACGGTGCGCTATCTTTGACGCATGGCCGAAGTAAAATCGCTCGACACCGGTGCGCGTTCGCGCACCCGGAAGGCGATCCTCGATGCCGCCACCGCGGTCCTGGCGACCAACCCCGCGGCGTCGTTGAGCGACATCGCCACCGCCGCGAACGTGGGTCGCAGCACGCTGCATCGCTACTTCGCCGAACGCTCTGAGCTGATTCGCGCCGTCGCGCTGTACGTGCACGAAATTTGCAACGCTGCCATCGACAAGGCCGAGCCGACCTGCGGCCCCCCGCTCGCGGCCCTGCGCCGGGTGGTCGAATCCCAGCTGGACCTCGGACCCATCGTGCCCTTCGTCTACAACGAGCCGACCATCGTCGCCGATCCGGAGCTGGCCGCAATCCTGGACACCGGCGACGAGGCGATAGCCGAAGTGCTGGCGCGGGTTTCGGCACGACCGCAGACCAGCCCACCGGAGTGGCCGCGCCTGGTTTTCTGGGCCCTGCTCGACGCCGGATATGAGGCACTGCGCCGGAACATCGCGCCGCGGGTCG
>Ga0070667_100001289_pt1 | contig 22650 bp, 25 predicted proteins | sample KBSS33metaG_FD_64659 | JGI IMG/M metagenome (GOLD analysis project Ga0070667, IMG submission 64659) | Switchgrass rhizosphere microbial communities from Kellogg Biological Station, Michigan, USA - KBS S3-3 metaG | ecosystem: Host-associated > Plants > Roots > Rhizosphere > Soil ... | reverse complement strand
ACCAGCCACTTGGCCAGCGTGCCCTCTTCCATCGTGGGGGAGAGGGCGGGCATCTTCAGTTCAATTGCCATCTCAGTACTTCTCCACCAGCACGTCGGTATAGAGCTCTGCCATGTCGGGCTCGGGCGAGCTTTCGGCAAAGTCGGCAGCCTGGGCCACCTGCTGGCGAATCTTCTTGTCGATGTCCTTGATCGCGTCTTCGGTCACGCCGCGCTTGAGCAGTTCCTGCTTGGCGCTTTCGATCGGATCGTGCTTCTCGCGCATTTCCTGCACTTCTTCACGGCTGCGGTACTTGGCCGGGTCGGACATGGAGTGACCGCGATAGCGATAGGTGTTGAGTTCCATCAGCACGGGACCATTGCCGCCGCGCACGTATTCCAGCGCCACTTCGGCTGCCTGGCGCACTTCGAGCACGTCCATGCCGTTGACCGGAAGGCCCGGAATGCGGAACGCGGTGCCACGGCGATAAAAATGGGTTTCGGCCGAGCCGCGCTTGACCGCGGTGCCCATGGCATAGCCGTTGTTTTCCACCACGAACACGATCGGCAGCTTCCACAGCGCGGCCATGTTGAACGTTTCGTAGACCTGGCCCTGGTTGGCCGCGCCATCGCCGAAATAGGCCATGCACACGCCGCCATCGTCACGATACTTGTGGGCAAAGGCAAGACCCGCACCGAGCGAGACCTGGGCGCCGACGATGCCGTGGCCGCCGAAGAACTTGTGCTCGGTGGAGAACATGTGCATCGACCCGCCCTTGCCGCGCGAGATGCCCGCGCCGCGACCGGTCAATTCGGCCATGATCACCTTGGGATCGATGCCATAGGCCAGCATGTGCCCGTGGTCGCGATAGCCGGTGATGACGCTGTCATGCCCTTCATTGAGCGCGGACTGCAGCCCGACGGCGACCGCTTCCTGGCCGATGTAGAGGTGGCAGAAGCCGCCGATCAGGCCCAGGCCATAAAGCTGGCCGGCCTTTTCCTCGAAGCGGCGGATCAGCACCATCTGCTCGTAGAACTTGAGCAGTTCGGCGTCTGACGCGTCATAGCGCTTGTTGTTCGCGTGCGCCTGCTGAAGGCTGCGCAGGGCAAACGTCGCGTCATCGTCGGCCGGGCTGCTCAGCGCGGCCGAGACGTCGCCGTTCGATGCATCGGACGCTGGGTTCGGCGCAGCGGCGGGCTTGCGGGCGGAGGAGCGGGGATTGGCGGCACGCGGCCTGGCGGACTTTGCCAAGTCTCAATATCCTTATTCTGGCTGCCTCGAGGCTCTGCGACATCGCAAAACCGGCTGTTCCATTGGACCATGATCGTCGCTTTCGCAACGGCCAACACATCGGGAAACGATAAATGATACGCCAAAAGCGCTCAGACCGGGTTGTTATACTAGTATAATGCGAAAACGGTGCATTCGAGCGCACAAAGATGATCCACACAGCCCGCGCCATTCGCCCTGCCTTGGCAGCAGCGCACCTTTCTACCAGCCGGCGGGCACGGCATGACTTGCAGCCTATGATATGGTGATCACGCTTGTCGCGCAGCAAATGACAAAGCGACCGGCCGCCCCTGGCGCGCGTCAGCCGGGCTGCCGCGCGACCTTCGCCCTCGCAGCGCGCGCAACAGCATGGCCACAACGCAAAGCGCCGCCGTCTCCAACAGGGAGAAGGCGGCGCTTTGCGTTGGTGCTGTAAGGCAAATGGTGCACCCGGAACGATTCGAACGTCCGACCCTCAGATTCGTAGTCTGATGCTCTATCCAGCTGAGCTACGGGTGCCTACCATGTCAGCCCTGTGCGGGCCATTTCCCCTGCCCCACCCCGGAAGGGAATGGTGCACCCGGAACGATTCGAACGTCCGACCCTCAGATTCGTAGTCTGATGCTCTATCCAGCTGAGCTACGGGTGCCGGGGAGCCGCGCCTCTATGTCAGCCAGCGCCGGTTGGCAAGCACCTAATTCCGCCATCGAGCAGATTTTGCACAGTTATGCACAAGGCAATGTCGAGCGGCGGCATGGACGCCGGAATCGCCAGTTGCTGGAGCCCTGCGGCATCCATCCAGGCTATCGCCGCACCCTCCTCTGCCACGGGCGTGCCCTGCCAGGCATCGCAATGATACAGCAGCAGAACCAGGTCTCGCCCATGCTGCTGCGCGCCATGCGCAGGCTGCACGGCAAAGGTCAGGGGCGTGAGCGAGGAAACGGAGGCCACGATGCCCAGTTCCTCCTCCAACTCGCGCACGAGCGCCGCAGCGGGCGTTTCCCCCGGTTCGACCTTGCCGCCAGGGAACTCCCACAAGCCGCCATGGTGCTTGTCCAATGGGCGCTGCTGCATCAGCACCTGCATCGACCGCCCATCGTCCCGCACCAGCGCTGCGGCCACCACCAGCAACGCAGGCATGGGTGGTGCAGGAGATTCCTGGGAAGGCATGGTCAAATCCAGTTCGCAATCAATAGGGCAAGGCACGGCGAGACCGCGCAACGGTTTCTTAGGGCCTGCAAGTGTATGCGGAAAGATGCACTGGGGATGGGCTGCTTCCATGATGAATTTCTTGCGCCGGATCGTGCGCGAACGCGATGCGATGACGCTGGTGGAATACGGCCTCCTGGTAGGCGTGCTCGGCCTTTCGATCGTGTTCGGGATGAATGCGTTTACCAATCAACTCTTCAGGCTTTGGCACATTGTGGAAGATCATACCAATGCCGCGTCAAAACCGCATTAAGGGCATTTTAGGTTTCGGCGGCTAGACACAAACCGTCCGCGGCGATGCCAAGAACCGCGCAGCGATGCGGGCCGGGAAATAGAAAACCTCTTCAGGAGAAGAATTATGAAGCTTATCCGTGACCTGTATCGCAACGAAGACGGCGCCACCGCGATCGAATACGGCCTGATCGCTGCTCTGATCGCCGTTGCCGCCATCACCGCCATGGGCGCGCTGGGCAACTCGCTGGGTAACACCTTCAACCTCGTTTCGAACGACATGAACAACGCCCAGGACGGCCACCTCTAAGAGGCGGCGCCGCAAGGCGTAGAAAATGGATGGGGCGGAAGAAGGCGGGGGCCTTTTTCCGCCCTTTCCTTTTGCGCCATGCTCACCGCATCACGCGCACGAAAAAGGCCGCCGGACACAGCTGGGTCCGGCGGCCTTTTAGTGTTCAGGGTCGTGTGATCAGGCGCCGATGCGCAGGAAGCGTTCGGCACGCAGTGCGCGCAGCGCATCGGCGTTCTTGCCGGCCAGTTCGTCCAGCTCCTCGCCGATCGCGGCAGCAAGCGCAGTGCAGGCGGCAGCCGGATCACGGTGCGCGCCGCCCACCGGTTCGGGCACGATGCGATCGATTACGCCCAGGGACAGCAAGTCCTGCGCCGTCACTTTCATCGCCTCGGCCGCTTCGGGGGCCTTTTCGGCGGTGCGCCACAGGATCGAGGCGCAACCTTCGGGCGAAATGACCGAATAGACCGCATGTTCGAGCATCAGCACGCGCTCGGCACTCGCCAGCGCCACTGCGCCGCCCGAGCCACCCTCGCCCACGATCGTGGCGACCATCGGCACGCCGAGCGACAGGCACGTTTCGGTGGAGCGGGCAATGGCTTCGGCCTGGCCGCGCTCTTCGGCTTCCACGCCGGGGAAAGCCCCCGATGTATCGACCAGGGTCACCACGGGCAGCCCGAATCGGCTGGCCATTTCCATCAGGCGTACCGCCTTGCGATAGCCTTCGGGCTTGCCCATGCCGAAATTGTGGCGGATGCGGCTTTGCGTGTCGTGGCCCTTTTCATGGCCGATCAGCATCACGCGGCGGTTGCCCAGGCGGGCAAAGCCACCGACGATCGCCTGATCCTCGCCATAGAGGCGGTCCCCGCCCAGCGGCATGAACCCGGTGAACATCCGCTCCACATAGTCGCGGAAATGCGGCCGTGCCGGATGGCGGGCAACCTGCGTCTTCTGCCAGGGCGACAGCGCACGATAGGTATTGGCCAGAAGATCGGCCGACTTGGTTTCAAGACGACGGATCTCGGCGGCGATGTCCAGCTCTCCGCTGGCAGCGGCGGTATCGCGCAGTTCGGCGATACGGGCTTCCAGGGCGGCGACCGGCTTTTCGAATTCGAGGTACGAAATCATGCGGCCTGCGCTAGGGACACGCGCGCGTTTGGTCAATGGGCGCGGAGGGTTCAGCGCAGACGCAGGGGGTGCTTTTCATTCACCAGCGCCACCAGCCGCGCGGCATCGACATGCGTATAGATTTCGGTGGTGGCAATATCGGCATGGCCAAGCAGGGTTTGCAGCACGCGCAAGTCTGCACCACCCTCCAGCAGGTGGGTCGCAAAGGCATGGCGCAATACGTGCGGGCTGACCTTTTCGGGATCGAGCCCGGCCCGCAGTGCCAGATCGCGCATCAGTTGGAACAGCCGCACCCGCGTGAGGTGCCCACCGCGCGGTGAGGGAAACAGGTGGCGCGATCCGCCTGGGCGCACCGCCAGCCAGCGGCGCAGCGCGGCGAGCGCGCGGGTGGAGACCGGCACCAGCCGTTGCTGCCCGCCCTTGCCGGTGATCGCCAGGAACGGCACGTCGCGCGGCAGTGCCGATACTGGCAGCGACACCAGCTCTGTCGCGCGCAGGCCCGAACCATAGAGCAATTCCACCAGCGCCAGCAGGCGGATGCCTTCGGGCGTTCCGGCGGCCGCATCAGCTTCGGCGGTTTTCAGAAACACGGCGATTTCGGTGTGATCGAGCAGGCGCGGCAAGGGCCGCCGGGCGCGCGGGCGCACCAAACATGCGGAAGGATCATCCTCGCGCAGGCCTTCATCCTGGGCGAAGGCCATGAACTGGCGGAGGGCGGAAATCTTGCGCGCCTGGCTGGCCGGGGCCAGTTCTGCCCAGCTTTGCGCCAATAGTGTGAGGGCCGCTGCATCGGCCAGCAGCAGGTTGCCGGCCACGCTTTCCGCCCCGGCCAGATCGCGTGCATAAGCCGCCAACGTATTGGCGGCCGCGCCCCGTTCTGCAGCCATCATCGCCAGAAACGCCGCGATTGCCGGAGAAGCCGGCGCGGCTTTTCCGGCTTGGCGCGTCACACCCGCGCCACTGCTTCGGCCGCGATCATGCGCGCTTCGCCTTCCAGGCCCACGCTGCGCAGTGCCGAAACGATGTGATAGAGATGCACGGGCGTCATCTTGTCCCAGCTGGCCGCCTGCATGCCAAAGCCGGCAAGCAAGGCCACGAGCGCAGGATTTTCCGAGGCGGCAGCATCGTCGATCGCGCGGGTCCAGCGTGTCTGACGGCCCATGTCGATTTTCAGCTTGCCGGCAAAGGAACGCGCGGTGTTGTCATCCACGCGGCCCAGCCCCATCAGTCCGGCCAGCAGGAACTGGGAGCGCAGCGCGCCGGCACTGTCGTCTTCGCCTTGGAACGTGCCCAGCGCATCTGCGCCGATTGCGGCTGTCTTGACCGGCGCGGCCAAGGCGATGAGGCCCCAGGGCTCGCTGCCCACCGGGACCACGGTGCCCCAGCGCACGGCGTTGGCATCGAGCCCGGCGGTCAGCATCGAGGCGATCAGCCCACCGGCATCACCCGCCATATCGGCATTGGGCATCACCCGCGCCGCCGCATAGGCCGTCAGGACCAATCGGGAATAGGCGCGATCGGGATTGTCGGGCGTGCCCCACAGCGACTTGATCGCGGCGAGGCGGTCTCCGGCATCGGGCGCAGTGTAGGCCGTGCGCAGCTTGTCGGCGAGCGGGCCCCAGGTCTTGTCCTGGTCGGCCCCGTCCTGCGCGTTGATTTCGGCGAGCTGGCTGTAAAGATCGACCATCGCCGCGCTCGACAGGATGCCCCTGCCCGCCGCAACATCGGCCGCTGCGCAGCGCGATGGCAGCGGCAGCATCGGCGCTCGCACGGCCACAAAGGCATAGTCTTCGCCAGCCTGATCGCGCAGGGCCTGGGGCGGTTCGATTCCCACGGCAAAGGCCAGCCCCGTGCGCCAAGGCGTGAGCTGGTCAACGCCCTTCCATTCGATGGTAACCGCGCGCCGGCTGGCCGATGTCGCCCCGGCCAGCCGCTGTGCCAGCAGGACATCGATCCTGTCTGCCCCGCCCCGGCGCATCAGCCGGTCGAGTTGGCCCATGGCCGGCGGGCCATCGCCGGTAAAGCCAGAACAGATCGCGCGGGTCAGATCCCACGGGCCGCCCTGCCGGCCCGCTGCGGTGAGTGCGGTGATCGGGCACAGCCCCACCGGATCGGCCGTGGCAAGGAACGCGGCCATGGCCGTGTCTTCCAGGCCTGGCGTGAAGAATCCGCTGTCTACCGACTGCACCATGGCGCGGGCGGCATCGGCCTCTCCCATGCGCAGCAGCAGTCCGGCGCGCAGCGCAGCCCAATCGGCGCCGTTCATGCCGACCGGCGTGTCCATCCGGCTCGCCAGCGCGCGGCGCAGCAGGATATGGCCCCAGCGCGACACCATCGGCCCGCGCATGCGGCCCAGCAACTGCTCCACGAACGGGCCGTTGAGATAGTGGGTGGAGGTTGCGGGGAAACCGCCGTCAACCTGGTCGATCACGCCCACGCGCGCCAGGCTGCGTTGGGCGCTGGGCGGAATATCGTACTTGGGCTGCGCCTTGGCAATCAGCGCATCGAGCGTGGCGGAATCGAGCTGGTCCAGCGGATCGACCGGGCCGGATACGCCAGCGCTGACATCGGCGTTTTCGTCCAGCGGCAGCGGCTGGATAACCGGCGACGACGTGGCGGCAGCGGCCGGTGGCGGCGCGGCCTTGGCCGGCGCAGGCGCCGGCTCGGCAGCCGGGCGCGCCGGGGCGGGCTTGGGCTTGGGCTTGACCGGCTGGCTCACCGGTTTGTCGAAACCGGGCGGCAGCAGCGATTCCTGCGCCATCAGCGCGCCGGTCATCCCGGCGCCCATGATCGCGCCGAGGGCAACGCAGCCCAGCAGGGCGTGACGAAACGGGCGCAGCGTCATGAATTGTTTCCTGTCTTGGCATTTGCAGGAGCGGCCAGGGGCTGTTCGATCCACACCGCCGGGCGCGGCCCGCCCAGGACCCAAGCAAGCAGGACAACGCCCACGACGATCGCGGCCACCAGCCCGCCGCCGATGGCCAGCCAGGGCAGCCCTTCGCCAGTTGTCGGAGCCGGTTGGCCCGCTTGATCCTTGCCTCTATGCATCGAACCCAGGTTGTTCACGTTGCCTCGCTGCCACGGCGCTTGCGCTTGGCCCTAGCGCAAGTATAGGCGGCGCGGCAATGGACCAAGACAGTGCTCCTCTCTCCATGGCGGAAATCGCCCGCATCGGCCGTCGGATCGATCGGCCGGTCGTGTTGGTGGGCATGATGGGCGTGGGCAAGACCACGGTGGGCCGCAAGCTCGCCAGCCTGCTCGACGTGCCGTTCATCGATGCCGACGAGGAGATCGAGCGCGCGGCGCAGATGCCGATCCCGGAAATCTTCGCGACCTATGGCGAACCCTATTTCCGCAGCGGCGAGCGGCGGGTGATCGCGCGCCTGCTCGATGGCCCGGCAGCGACCCGGCGCAAGATCCTGGCCACGGGCGGCGGTGCGTTCGTCGACGCGGAAACGCGCGCGCTGATTCTCGACAAGGCAGTGTCAATCTGGCTCGACAGCGATATCGACACGCTGGTGGAGCGCGTGGGCCGCAAGGATAACCGCCCGCTGCTGCGCGGCGGCAACCCGCGCGAGATTCTCACCCGCCTGCGCAACGAACGGCGCGGCGCCTATGAACAGGCGGCCATTCACATCACCAGCGGCAACGTGCCTCACGCGCTGACCGCCGGCCGCATCCTGAAAGCGATTGACGCATGGCTGTAATTCCCGTCGCCATTGCCGGCGCCCCTTATGACGTGGTGATCGAGGAAGGTGCCCTTGCCCGCGCCGGCGAACTGTGCCGCCCGTTCCTGCGCAAGAATACCGTGCCGGTGGTGACGGACGAACACGTTGCCGCCGCCTGGCGCGAGACAGTGACGGCCAGCTTTGCCGCGCAGGGCCTGGCCAGCGAATGGCTGGTGCTTCCCGCCGGCGAAGCGACCAAGTCGTGGGAGAACCTCGCCCGCGTGGTCGATTGGCTGCTGGCGCAGGAAGTGGAGCGCAAGGACAACGTGGTGGCGCTGGGCGGCGGCGTGATCGGTGACCTTACCGGCTTTGCCGCCTCGATGCTCAAGCGCGGCTGCGGCTTCATCCAGATGCCCACCACGCTCTTGGCGCAAGTCGATTCGAGCGTGGGCGGCAAGACCGCGATCAACACGCCGATGGGCAAGAACCTGGTGGGCGCATTCCACCAGCCCAGCCTGGTGCTGGCCGACCCGCTCAGCCTCGATACCCTGCCCTTGCACGATGTGCGCGCCGGTTATGCCGAAGTGGTGAAATACGGGCTGATCGACGACGCCGACTTCTTCTTCTGGTGCGAAGCCAATGCGCAGCGCCTGCTGGCCGGCGAAGCGGACGCGCGCGAATATGCGATCGCCCACAGCGTGGCGGCCAAGGCGCGCATCGTGGCCGCCGATGAAAAGGAAACCACCGGCGTTCGTGCCCTGCTCAATCTGGGGCACACGTTTGGCCATGCGCTGGAAGCGCAGTGCGGCTTTTCCGACCGGCTGCTCCACGGCGAAGGCGTGGCGCTGGGCATGATCCTGGCAGCGCGCTATTCCGCGCGCATCGGCCTGATGAGCGGCCAGGATGCCGAACGCGTGGCCGCCCACATCGCCGCCGTGGACCTGCCCGCCTCGCTCAAGGCGCTGGCGATGGGTTGCGACGGGCAGACGCTCAAGAACCACATGCTGCACGACAAGAAGATGGACGCGGGCACCCTGCCCTTCCTGCTGATGCGCGGGATCGGGCAGACGTTCCTGGCCAAGGACGTGGACCTGGCCGATGTGGCGGCGTTTCTCGACGAGGAACTGGCGCGCTAGGCGCCCCTCAACCACCGGCTTCGCCAGCCGCAGGCTGGTGGAGGGGCGATGCGAAAAGCAGCGTGCCATTGTGACAATCATCGCTGTTCCGCAGCCCGATTTTCGCGGCCGCGGAAACGCGCAAGGCGACCGAATTCATCTTCGGCTTCCGTGTTCGCACCAAAGGACACAAGCAGCGCGAACATGGCTGGGTCGCCTTGGCTGACCGCAACATGCAACGGCGTTTGCGCCATGTCTCCACGGGTGTTGGGGTCCAGGCCGGCATCCAACAGAATTCGCGCACTTTCCAGATCGCGGCGCCAAGCGGCGACATGCAGGAGACTGTCGCCATCCGCCTCCCGATAAGCCAAGAGGTCTGCGGGAGGTTCATCAAGCAAGAAATCTTGCTGGAAGCGCGCAACCAGGAACGCGCGATCGTCGGGTGCCATTTTCTTCACAGTCCGCCATCCGGCACCAAGTCCACCGCCGCAAATTCCGGCAGCATCGCCTTGCGCAACAAGGTCCGGTGGCATTCGGGTGCGGCGCGTTCGTAGCATAGCAGGGCGACGCGCTTTTCCTGCGCCAGGTCATGCAGTTGTGCGCCGGCCGCGATGGCTTCGGGCAGTTCGAGTTGCCCGGCATAGATGCGTTCCAGCGCGGCGTGGTCGTGCGCCCGCGCGGCGGCGCGGCCATCGGCGGGGGTGCCCAGGGCCTTGAAATGGACATAGGCGATGCCGGCCTGGGCCAGCGCGCCGGCCAGCGCCGTCTTGGAAAAACCCGGCCGGCGCGAGAGCGGCAGGGCGCGCACGTCGGCCAAGACTTCGACGCCTGCCCCCTTCAAGGCGCCGATCACGGCATCGAGCGTCGCCTGTTCATAGCCGATGGTCCAGATCGTCGGCGCGCTCACAGCAGGCGCGCGCCGTTGGGCACCGGGCGTTCCGGGCTGGCCAGCACCACGCGGCCCTCCTCATCGGCAAAGCCCAGCGTCAAGACTTCGGAAATCGCCTTGCCCACCTGGCGCGGCGGGAAGTTGACCACGGCGGCCACCTGCCGGCCGACCAGATCGCCAGGATCATAGAGGGCGGCAACTTGCGCGCAGCTTTTCTTGTGGCCCACGCCCGGCCCGAAATCGATGACCAACTTGAGCGCAGGCTTGCGCGCGCCGGCCAGTTCCTCGGCCGACAGCACGGTGCCGATGCGAATGTCCACCTTCAGGAAATCACTGAAGGCAATCGTTTCTTCGGCTTCGCTCGTGGAATCGTGAATGACATGCATGTCGCCGAATGTGGCCCCGCCGCTCCACTTGTGCAAGGCGGCGGAGCCAACCACGTCAGTCCTTGTTCGCCTGGGCAAAGGCCGCAGCCGCGCCAAACAGGCCCGGCTGCGGATGGGTGATGAGCTTCACCGGCATCTGCGCCATGATCTGCTCGAACCGGCCCTTGGCCCGGAATCGCTCGGCAAAGCCGGAACGCACCAAGGAATCCTTGATCCGCAGGCCAAGCCCTCCGGCCATGACCACCGCGTGGGCACCATGGGCCAGCGCAAGGTCTCCGGCAACGCTGCCAAGGCTGAGGCAGAAACGGTCGATGGCGGCAGCCGCCAGACTGTCCTCGCCGCTGCCTCCCAAGGTCCAGATCGCCTTGTCGTCGCGCGGGATGAACGGCAGACCTTCGATCAAAGCCAAGGTTTCGTAGATATCGACGATGCCTGGCCCGGCCACCACGCGCTCCACCGAAACGCGGCGGTGGCGTTTGCGCAGGCGGGCAAGGATCGCGTCCTCGATCCCGTCGAGCGGGGCATAATCGATATGCCCGCCCTCGGTCGGCTGCACCTGATAGCCCTGCTGGTGCCGCCAAAGCTGCGCCACGCCAAGGCCCGTGCCTGGGCCAACCACGCTGAACACGCCGTGATCGGGCAGCGGCACGTCCGGGCCGGACAAATGGATGAAATGCTCAGGCCCCGCCTGCGCCACGGCGTGAGCCACGGCAGCAAAGTCGTTGACCACGACATAGCGTTCGGCGCCAAGCTTTGCCGGGATCAGCGCCGGGCGGATGATCCAGGGATTGTTGGTGAACTTGATCACCTCGCCCCCCACCGGGCCGGCAACCGCAATGGCGCAGGCCTTGGGCACCGTACCGCCGTTTTGCCGGGCAAATTCCTCCCATGCCAGCTGGAAACTGGCATGCTCCGCCGTCTTGAGCGTGACGGCTTCACCCAGGTGCGTGACGCGGCCGTTTTCCACCGTGGCCAAGGCAAAGCGCGCGTGCGTTCCGCCGATGTCGACGGTTACGAGTTCCATGATAACCTCCCCCAAGCGCGTGATGTCAAAGACCGGCCGCAGCCAGCATGGCCGAACCGCCGCGTTCCGCCGGATCGGAATGGTGGCGCATCAGGGCGAACAATTCGCGCCCGACACCCATGGCCTCGGCCGGCGCGGGCACATCCTCGCGGGCGTCCCATTCGGCGGTCTCGACCAAGGCTTCGATCTGCCCTGTCTCGGCGCAAACCCGCACAACGTCGCCATCGCGCAGCTTGGCCAGCGGGCCGCCCAGCTTGGCTTCGGGCGAAACGTGGATCGCGGCCGGCACTTTGCCCGATGCGCCAGACATGCGGCCATCGGTGACGAGCGCCACGCGGAAACCTCGATCCTGCAACACGCCAAGCGGCGGCGTCAGCTTGTGCAATTCGGGCATGCCATTGGCGGCCGGACCCTGGAAGCGCACGACGACCACGACGTCACGCTCCAGTTCGCCCGCCTTGAACGCGGCGAGCACATCGTTCTGGTCGGCAAAGACGCGCGCCGGCGCCTCGATCGTCCAGCGCGCGCGGTCGACCGCGCTTACCTTGATCGTGCCGCGACCCAGGTTGCCGCGCAACAGGCGCAGGCCCCCTTCGGGCTGGAACGGCGCGGAGACCGGGCGCAACATGCTGTCATCGCTGCTTTTCACCGGCGCCGGGTCCCACTTCAGCGTGTCGCCATCCATCACCGGCTCCTGCGCGCCTTCGGCCAGCGATGCGCCATAGACCGTGCGGATATCGCCATGGGCAAGGCCGGAATCGAGCAGCTCGCGAATGACATAGGGCATGCCGCCCGCCGCATGGAAATAGTTCACGTCGCCCGCGCCATTGGGATAGACGCTGGCGATCAGCGGCACCACGCGCGACAGTTCGTCCATGTCGTCCCAGTCGATCTGGACACCTGCGGCACGCGCCATGGCCGGAATGTGGATCACATGGTTGGTCGATCCGCCCGTGGCGAGCAGGCCCACCACCGCATTGATGATCGCCTTTTCGTCCACGCAGTGGCCGAGCGGGCGGTAATCATCGCCGTTCCACGCGATCTTGGCCACCTGGTGCACGGCGGCGCGGGTCAATTCCTGGCGCAGCTTGGTGCCTGGCAGGACGAAGCTGGAACCGGGCATGTGCAAGCCCATCATTTCCATCATCATCTGGTTGGAATTGGCCGTGCCATAGAACGTGCAGGTGCCCGCCGAATGATAGCTGGCACTTTCGGATTCGAGCAGTTCGTCGCGGCCCACCTTGCCTTCGGCATAGAGCTGGCGGATCCGCACCTTTTCCTTGTTGGCAAGGCCCGTGGGCATCGGCCCGGACGGCACCAGGATCGTGGGCAGATGGCCAAAGCGCAGGCCGCCGATGATCAGGCCCGGCACGATCTTGTCGCATATCCCCAGGAACAGCGCGGCCTCGAACATGCCGTGCGACAGGCCCACGGCCGTGCTCATGGCGATAGTGTCGCGGCTGAACAGCGAGAGTTCCATCGAATCCTGGCCCTGCGTCACCCCGTCGCACATCGCCGGAACGCCGCCCGCCACTTGCGCGGTGGCCCCGATTTCGCGGGCGAACAGCTTGATCTGTTCCGGGTAGCGGCCATAGGGCTGGTGCGCCGAAAGCATGTCGTTGAAGGCGGTGACGATGCCGATGTTGAGCGCCTTGCCGTCGCGCAGCGCCGGCTTGTCGTCACCAGCGGCGGCAAAGCCATGGGCCAGGTTGCCGCAGGTCAGCTGCGGGCGGTTGACGCCGGCATCGCGCGCGCGGTCGATCAGGGCGAGATAAGCGGCGCGGCTGTCGCGGCTGCGGGCCACGATACGGTCGGTGACTTTGGCCAGCGTGGGATGAAGGGCCATCATTCGCTCCAGTAGATGGTAACCGGCGGGCCATCGGCGCCGCGCAGGAAATCGGCAACGGGATAGTCGGCATTGCCGGCCAGCACGCTTTCGATCAGGGCTTTCTTGGACTGGCCGGTGACGACCAGGATGATCTCCTTCGTCGCCTTGAGCGCGCGCGCGTTCAGCGTCAGGCGATCGAACGGCGCCTCGGCCGGCAACGGGATCGGCGTGGTGGCGATCACCGTGGCGCCGGGGCGGACCAGCGCCTGCATGGTGGGAAACAGCGAGGCGACATGGCCATCCTCGCCCATGCCCAGCCACACCAGATCGAACGGCGCCACGGCCGCGCCTTCTTCCAGCCGCTCGAACATGGCACCGCTGTCACCCAGTGCGGCAAAAAGCTTGCCGAAGTTGCTGGCAGGGTGATCGTCGGGCACGCGGCGATCATCGGTCAGCGCCAGGGTTGCGCCGCTCCAGTCGAGGCCGCGATCCTTGAGCAGGGCAAAGACCTTGAGCGGGGTGGAGCCGCCCGTCATGGCCAGGCGCTTGGGTCCCGGCTTGGCCAATTCGGCCGCGATCCGGTCTGCCACGGCGGCGGCATCGCCGGGCTTGGCCCAGGTTACGCGCGAATGGGCAGCATCAGTCATTCCAGCTTCTCCCGTCGCGTTCGGTAAGCGCGATCGCGGCATTCGGCCCCCAGCTGCCGGCGGCATAAGGCTTGCACTCCATGTCCTCGCTTGCCCAGACAGCGCGGATCGCATCGACCCAGCGCCACTGCGCTTCCACCTCGTCGCGACGAACGAACAGGGTCTGCTCGCCCTCGATGAGGTCGAGCAGCAGGCGTTCATAGGCAATGCGGCGACGGGCCTTGGCGAAAGCCTGAGTGAGCGAGAGGTCGAGGTTCACTTCGCGCAGCACAACGCCGCCGCGATCGAGGCCCGGCTCCTTGGCCATGACCTGGAGCCGCACGTATTCCTCGGGCTGCAGGCGAATGACCATGCGATTGGCGCGCAGCTTGCCACCGCGTTCGGAAAAGATGTTGTGCGGCACCTGCTTGAACTGCACCACGATTTCCGAGCGGCGCTCGGCCAGGCGCTTGCCGGTGCGCAAGTAGAAAGGCACGCCCTGCCAGCGCCAGTTGTCGACATGGGCCTTGATGGCAACGAAAGTCTCGGTGTCCGATGGCTCGCCCAGGTCTTCCTGGTATCCGGCCACGCCGCCGCCCTTCACCGCGCCGGTGCGATACTGGCCACGCACCATTTCCTCGGCCTTCACCGTGCGCAGCGCGCGCAACACCTTGACCTTTTCATCGCGGATCGAAGTGGCATCGAAATTGCGCGGCGGCTCCATCGCGGTCAGCGCAAGCAGCTGGAGCATATGGTTCTGCACCATGTCGCGCAGCGCGCCGGTATCGTCGTAGAACCCCTTGCGCCCTTCCAGGCCCACCGTCTCGCTGACGGTGATCTGCACGTGGTCGATATTGCCCGCATTCCACTGCGGCTCGAAAATCATATTGGCAAAGCGCAGCGCCATCAGGTTCTGGACGGTTTCCTTGCCCAGGTAATGGTCGATGCGGAAAATCTGGTCTTCGGCAAAGGCTGCGGCAACGGCATCGTTGATCCGGCGGCTGGATTCCAGATTGTTGCCCAGCGGCTTTTCCAGGCCGATCCGCACGTTGTCGTGCGCCAGCCCTGCCCGTCGCAACCCCTCGATGGTGGGCTCGAACAGCGCGGGCGCGGTGGACAGGAAAATCGACAGGCCACAGCTGGTATCGCCCAGCTTGCTGGTGAGCGCCGAAAACCCGTCGACGTTCGAGGCGTCGAGCGTCTGGTATTCCAGCCGATCGAGGAAACTCGCCAGCTTGGTTTCGTCCTTGCGGTCTTCGGGCAGGAACTCGTCGAGCGCCTGGCGGGCGAACTCGCGGAACTCGGCATCGTCATGCTCTGATCGGGCAGTGCCCACGATGCGCAGGCCCGGATCGATCAGCCCGTCCTCGTGCAGGGCATAGAGCGACGGCAACAGCATCCGGCGGGAAAGGTCGCCGGTCGCGCCAAAAAGCAAGAGCGCGGAACAACTGCTGTCGGCCATCGGCTGATCTCCTCTAAGTTCGTTACACGCATGACGTGCGCAATCATGGCATGGCAACGTGCAACCCTGGTTCCGGGTCCTTGTGAGCCATGCCCTAGTCGCACATTACGCACTATGCACGTTGCATAAGTATGCAAACCGCCTGCGGCATTCTGCCGGGCCGCCGCGTTGGGTGGGGTGTCGCCCATGGCTCTGGCCATGTAGCTCTTTTGGCTGCATAGTTACAAGCCAAGCGAGCGATCGCATCGCCGGCGGCCCTGGCTTGCCAAGCAACCAAATGGGAGAAAACATGCCTGACGCCCCCCGCCATGGCGCCCCCTTGATCGGTGCGATCGAAGCCGGGGGAACCAAGTTCATCGCCGCGCTTGCCACCGCCGACGGAAAGATCGTTGCGCGCACGCGCATACCCACGCAAACGCCCGACACCTGCTTTCCCGCGCTGGTGGCATTTTTTGCCCAGGCGCAGAAAGAGCATGGATCGATTGCTGCCTTCGGCGTGGCCAGCTTCGGCCCGATCGACATCGACCCGGCTTCCCCGGCTTATGGCACCTTTACCACCACGCCCAAGCCAGGCTGGCAGGGGGCGCGGTTTCACGATGCGCTCGGCCAGTTCGGCGTGCCGATCGTGGTCGATACCGATGTGAACGGCGCCTGCCTGGGCGAATGGCAGAAAGGCGCCGGCCAAGGTTGCCGAACAGTGGCCTACACCACCGTCGGCACGGGCATCGGCACCGGCATCGTGCGCAATGGACACTCCTTGATGGGTTTCTCCCATTTTGAAAGCGGGCACATCCTGGTCCCTCACAACCGCGATGAAGACCCGTTTCCTGGCTCTTGCCCCTATCACGGCGATTGCGTGGAAGGGCTGGCCGCTGGGCCCGCCATCCAGCAGCGCTGGGGCACGAGCCTGGACCAACTCGCCGATGACCACGGCGCGGTCGATCTTGTGGGGAACTATATCGCCCACCTCGCCAGCACGCTGGTGCTGCTGCACATGCCCGATCGGCTCATCTTCGGGGGCGGGGTGATGAAAACGCCGGGGCTCGTGCAGTCTGTACGGCGCCAGACGGCAGCCTTTCTCCACGGCTATGTCGGTCATCCCCGCCTCGATGCCGGGCTCGAACGCTATATCGTCACGCCCGGGCTGGGCGACGACGCGGGCATCACAGGCGCGATCGCGCTGGGCGTCAAGGCGCTATAGCGCCTGGAACGGCGCACGAAATGCGCGCAATCGGAAAAAAAATGTAATTGGCAGCGAAGGTTTTGCCCGCCCGCGTTCGTTAGATCGGTGTCCCTCATCCCTCCCCTCCCATTGATGGACCCTGACGAATGCCCCTAGCTCACTCGGAATACCGCCCCAGAACCCAGCGCGCCGGCACCATGCGCTTTGCCCGCGCCGATGCGGCGTCGGCCACCTCTGCGCCCGCCCCTTCGCCGGCCCCCTCCCCCGCCAACACCTATGAACCGGCGCAGCGCCGGGCGCACGATGCCCGCATCGCCGTGCTCGATGAAGACCAGCAGACCCGCGATGTCCTGCGCGAATATCTCGAAGGCCAGGGCATGCAGGTCATTGCCGTGGCCGATGGCGACGAACTGCGCCAGCTGATCGCCCGCGAACCGATCGACGCGATCATTCTCGATGCCATGGCGCGGGGCGAGGACTCGCTCGGCCTGCTGCGCGAAATGGCCGAACAGCCAGGCACGCCGCCGGTCATGCTGCTCTCTGCCGTGGCCAGCGACATCGATCGCATCGTTGGCTTGGAATTGGGCGCCGACGATTACCTGGCCAAGCCGTTCAATCCGCGTGAACTGCTCGCCCGGCTGCGTGTGGTGCTGCGGCGCAGCCACGCCGCCACTGCGCGGAGCCTGGCCCCTTCCGTGCTTACCTTTGCGGGATGGGTGCTCGATCCCACTTACTATGTGGTGCGCGATAGTGCCGGCCGCGATGTCGAGCTGACGAGTGGCGAGTTCAAGCTGCTCCATGCGCTGGCCGCCAATGCCGGGCAGGTTATCAGCCGCGAGGCGCTGCTGCGCCTGGTTCACGGCGCCGAAGCCGAAGCGTTCGACCGCGCCATCGACGTGGCGGTTTCGCGCCTGCGGTCCAAGCTGGTGCGCCACGGTGGCGGGGCCCTGATCCGCACCGTGCGCGGCGAAGGCTATTTGTTCGCCGCCCGCATCTGATTGGCGCTTCCCCGGCGCTTCCCTCAGCGCCGGGGTGCCGTTCGCGCATGAAAGTCTGCCGGTTTGTTGGCGATCCACGCCAGGAACCGCGCCATGGCCGGCTCTTGCGCCAAGGCGTCCTTGTCCCAACCGATCCGCGCCAGCCGCGCATTGTCAAAACACGCGTGGATCGTGCGGTGGCAGATCGGATGCAGCGCCACCACTTCGCGGCCGCCCCGGCTTTTCGGCACCGGGTGATGCCACTCCCGCTTGCGCCCCAGCACTCGCCCGCATAGCCAGCAGGGTGCATCGTCGTGCCCGCGCTGGCGGCGCTCGGGAAAGTCTGCATTAACCATTCCTTGAAGTCCGCCGTTCTATTTCGCCCTGGGGCAATGCGGGGCAAAGGGACAGAGCAGGGCATGACGCACAACCACGGCGGCGACAAGATCGCACCTTGGGTCATGGCGCGCGCGCCCCTCCTCGCCCGCCTGTTGCAAGCCACTGCGCGTGCGACCAACGCCATCGATGCGCGTGCCAACGCCGTGCTGGCCCGGCGCGCCGTCTGGACATTGGCCATTGCCGGCGCCCTTGCGCTGCAAGTGCTGCTGATTGCCACGCACAAGCCTTGGCTCGATGAATGGCAGGCGCTCCTGATCGCGGTGCAGGCGCCTTCGTGGCCCGATCTCTTGGCAACCCTGCGGTATGAAGGGCATCCGCCGCTGTGGTATGCCATCCTGCGCGGGCTTGCGCATGTCTTGCCACGCCCGGCGCTGGCCTTGCCATGGGCGGCCGGCCTCCTGGCCATTCCGGCGCAGCTCGCCATCCTGCTGGGCGCGCCTTTTGCGCGCAGCCAGCGGCTTGCCCTGGCGCTGTCGGAATTCGTCCTGTTCGAATTCTGCACGCTGTCGCGCAGCCTCACCATGGCCACGGCCTGCGTGCTCGTGGCGCTTGCGCTGTGGTGGCGGGGCAATTGGTCTTGGGCACCGATCGTGCTGCTGCCACAATGCGATTTCCTGTTCGGCGCGCTCTCGTTCATTTTGGTCGGCTGGCGTTGGGCAGAGCGGCGCGCGCCCTGGGGCTGGATGGCGTCATGGATTGTGTCTGGCTTGCTCGCAGCCTGGTGGGTCCACCCTGCACCCGATGTCGCTCCGGCAATCGCCCAACACGGGCTGCCGGCCCGGCTGGTCAGTTGGCTGGGCGGAATGGCCACGCTGGGCCTGCCGCTGCAATGGCACGGCCTCGCCCCACAATGGAACGAGCCACCACCCGCGCTGATCGCCGCATTCGCGCTGTTCGCCTTCGTGGCGATGGTCATGGCAGAATTGACGCCGCGGCGGGCCGATCGCTGGGTCGTGTTGGGCTTCGCCGCCTTTACGCTGGTGTTCAATCTTGCCGTGTATGTTCTTGCAATCCGGCACCTGATGCTGTGCGCCTTGCTGTTCGTGGCCGCCGTCTGGCGCCGATGCGCACAGGGCGGCGCGGGTCCAGGCGTTTGGATGCGCGCGTGGTTGTGGCTGGCCGCTGTCTGCGGCCTCCTCATGGCGGGGCTGGCCCTGGCCATTCCCTTCAATACGAGCGACCGCGCTGCCGCCTGGATTGCCACGCACGGCCTGGCGCAGCAGCGCTGGCTCGCGTTTCCCGAAAGCGCCGGCGAAGGCATTTCGGCGCTGGGCGGCCCGCAATTCCAACGCCTTGGCAAACGCTGCGTGCAGACATTCACCCGCTGGGACAATCCGGCGCCGCAAAAGCTTGTCGATGGCGCGCAGTTCTATCGCGCGCTGGCGCGCATGGGGGAACGCGAAGGGGCCTATTATCTTTTGAGCGACTTTTCGCTGCCGGACATGCCGCCCCTGATCGAGCGTATCGGCGACGTTCCCGCTGGCCTCGATGGCCAAGTCTTTCATTTCTACAGGGTTTCGCAAAACCTGCCGCCGCGCGGTCTTGGCGTACCCCCATGCACGCCGGGCTTGCGTCCATTTGTCCGTTTTTAGGGAATCCTGAAGGTTTCCATCGTATTCACTACGCTTGCGAAGCTGTTCCTGACCATCGTCAGGCTACGGCAGCAGGAATCGAGTTGACAGGAAAAGACGCATGAGCGCTTTTGGCCGGAAAACAGGTTTAGGTGGAGCCGCCGCCGCGCGCCCTTCGTTCGGCGTAGCCCGGCCGATGAAAGCCGGCGACAATTCCGCACAGGTCCCGATCGGCGTTGCTGAACCCACTCCCCTGCCCGGATCTGCCACGTCGGGCGCCAACGACGACATGGGCGGCCGGCACGCCGATGCGATGAGCCGCCTGGCCGAACGCGTGAACGGCGTGGTGGACAATATCTACCAGGCCGAAGGGTTCGAAGCCTCGGTCCACAAGATCAAGGAACAGGTGCTGCCGCGCCTGCTCGAACGCGTCGATCCCGAGGCGGCGGCCACGCTCACCAAGGATGAACTGTCGGAAGAATTCCGGCCGATCATCATGGAAGTGCTGGCGGAACTGAAAGTCACGCTCAACCGGCGCGAGCAATTCGCGCTGGAAAAGGTGCTGATCGACGAACTGCTCGGCTTCGGCCCGCTCGAAGAGCTGCTCAACGATCCCGACGTATCGGATATCATGGTCAACGGGCCAGAGCAGACCTACATCGAAAAGAAGGGCAAGCTGCAACTCGCCCCGATCCGTTTCCGCGATGAAAGCCACCTGTTCCAGATCGCCCAGCGCATCGTCAACCAGGTCGGCCGCCGTGTCGACCAGACCACGCCCCTGGCCGACGCCCGCCTCAAGGACGGCAGCCGCGTCAACGTGATCGTGCCGCCGCTCAGCTTGCGCGGCACGGCCATCTCGATCCGCAAATTCTCCGAAAAGCCGATCACGCTCGACATGCTGCGTGATTTCGGTTCGATGAGCGACAAGATGTGCACGGCGCTCAAGATCGCCGGCGCCTGCCGCATGAACATCGTGATTTCGGGCGGTACCGGCTCGGGGAAAACCACGATGCTCAATGCCTTGTCGAAAATGATCGATCCGGGCGAGCGCGTGCTGACGATCGAGGACGCGGCCGAACTGCGGCTGCAACAGCCGCACTGGCTGCCCCTGGAAACCCGCCCGCCCAACCTGGAAGGCCAGGGCGCGATCACCATCGGCGATCTGGTCAAGAACGCGCTGCGTATGCGCCCCGACCGGATCATCCTGGGCGAAATTCGCGGCGCGGAATGCTTTGACCTGCTGGCCGCGATGAACACCGGCCACGATGGCTCGATGTGTACGCTGCACGCCAATAGCCCGCGCGAATGCCTGGGCCGCATGGAAAACATGATCCTGATGGGCGACATCAAGATCCCCAAGGAAGCCATCAGCCGCCAGATCGCGGAAAGCGTGGACCTGATCGTGCAGGTCAAGCGCCTGCGCGACGGTTCGCGCCGCACCACCAACATCACCGAAGTGATCGGGATGGAAGGCGATGTGATCGTGACCCAGGAACTGTTCAAGTTCGAATATCTGGACGAGACCGAAGACGGCAAGATCATCGGCGAGTTCCGCCCCTCGGGCCTGCGTCCCTATACCTTGGAAAAGGCACGGCAATTCGGCTTCGACCAGGCGTTCCTCGAAGCCTGCCTCTGATCATCCGCTCCCAAGGGCGGTGCGCAGCGCGCCGCCCAGCAGGATGGAGCCGACGAAGAAGCACAGTACGTAGATCAGCGTCCAGGGCATGCAGCCCACGCGATCGATGTTGCGCCGGCGCTGCCGCCGCCGTTCGGCCACAAGGGCAATGATGGCCACGGCCAACAGCCCGGCCCCAATCGCCGCCATGCCTTGCCACGGCCCCTGCCAGTCGATCGCCAGGATTGTGTCCATCATCCGCGCGCCATGGCTGTGTGTCGGCTCGTGCACAAGGGGGTGCAGGCAAAGGGGCTTGCCTGCCGGCGTCCTGCTGCCTAGGCGCGCAGGCAATGCCGTTGCGTGACAAACCTTTCCTGGCCCTGGGCCTGCGTCTTGCCGCGATGGTCATGCTGTCCCTGATGCTCTTGCTGGTCAAGCTGACGGGCGAACGCGGCATGCCGTTGCCCGAAACGATGTTCTGGCGTCAGGCCATTCCTGCCATGATCCTGCTGGCATGGCTTACCGCAAGCGGGCAGTTGCGCAGTTTGCGCACCACCCGCCCCTGGGTGCACTTTCGCCGCGCCATGGTCGGCACCGCCGGCATGTTCCTGACGCTGGGCGTGGTGCAGATCCTGCCGCTGGCCGAAGCAACGGTTCTCGGCTTCACCACGCCGGTCTTTGCCGTCATTCTGTCGGCACTCCTGCTCAAGGAGCATGTCGGTGTCTGGCGCTGGACGGCGGTGACCGTCGGCCTACTCGGCATCGTCATCATTGCCGGGCCGGCACAGGCCGAACTGCCGGCGCTGGGAATCGCCGTGGGCGTGGGCGCCGCGTTCATGGTCGCCCTGGTGTCGATCCAGTTGCGCGATCTTGGTCGTACCGAGGAACCGCTGACCGTCGTGTTCTATTTCTCGGCGATGAGTGCGCCGCTGCTGGCGTTGTTCCTATTCCACACCGGTGTTCATCACGATGCCGTGGGCTGGTTGATGCTTCTGGGCATCGGCATCGCCGGGCTCGCTGCGCAAGTGCTGATGACGGCGGCGCTGCGCCTGGGACGGGTTTCCAGCGTCATCGTGATGGACTATTCGCAACTCGGCTGGGCCACCTTGTGGGGCTGGCTGGTGTTCGACCACCTGCCACCGTCCACGACCTGGATTGGCGCGCCTGTGGTCATCGCCGCCGGCCTGATCATCGCCTGGCGCGAACACATGCACGCGCGCGAAACCCAAACCGGCCCATTGCTCGCCTGAAAGGGCAAGGAACCGCAACCATGCTGGCACGTTCTGTGCGCGTTCGGTGAGGCGGAACAGCCCGCCTTTCGTCCCACAAGGAAGGGAGCCATATCTATGATGCGCAAGATCATCATCGCCGCCGCCATGGGCGGTCTGGTGCTGGGCACGGCAGCGTGCAACACCGTCAAGGGTGCTGGCAAGGACGTCCAGTCGGTCGGCCAGGCCGGTTCGGACGCCATCAACGGCAAGTAATCCGGCAACACGAAAAAGGCGCCGCAAGATCGCTGTCTTGCGGCGCCTTTTTTCATGCCAGCCCGGTTACTGCGCGCTCCACACCAGGCGCGGCTTGCGGGCGGCGCGGGTCTCGTCCACGCGGCGGCGCGGCGCGAAATGCGGCGCGGTTTTCAGCGCCGGATCACCCGCCTTGGCGCGCGCGCCCAGGCTTTCCATCGCGGTGATGAACTGGTCGAGGCCAGCCTTGCTTTCGGTTTCGGTGGGCTCCACCAGCATGGCGCCGTGGACCACGAGCGGGAAATAGACCGTCATCGGGTGATAGCCCTCGTCGATCAG
>Ga0070667_100001285_pt1 | contig 22677 bp, 19 predicted proteins | sample KBSS33metaG_FD_64659 | JGI IMG/M metagenome (GOLD analysis project Ga0070667, IMG submission 64659) | Switchgrass rhizosphere microbial communities from Kellogg Biological Station, Michigan, USA - KBS S3-3 metaG | ecosystem: Host-associated > Plants > Roots > Rhizosphere > Soil ... | reverse complement strand
TGATGCCGTCGACCGTCGCGGGATCGCTCTCGTGGGTGATGAACATCCGCGCGGACTTGCCGTCAGGCGAAAGGAACATCGTCAGACCACGTTTGAAGTCGGGGTTGTCGAAGGCTTCCGGCGGCAAGAAGAACAGGTCGTCGTTCTTCGCCCCATCGAAGGCCTCACCCATCGCCAGCGCGGTGTCGTTGGAGGCCTCCAACTGGTCCAGCAGGGCCTTCTGTGAGTTGTAGGACGCCAGCGAGAGGTCTCTGCTTGCCTTCATCGACGCGATCGTCTGCGGCAGGAGCGCGGTCAGCTTTGGCGCGAGGTCCGCCAGCTTGTCGGTGTTGACCTGCACCGCGCCCGTTTGGTCGGTCACTCGGTCTATCCCGTCGAGGGCATCGAACAGGTTCCGGGTCGCATTGCAGAGCGGGATGTCGAAGCAATGCGGTTCCCAGTAGAAGTAATTCCGGATCGGCCGGAATTGGTCATCGAAGTTCGCGATGTTGTCTCGCAGTTCTTCGGTGGTCGCCAGGAGCGCCTGCGACTTGGCCGCCGAATCCTGCGTCAGCTTGGTCTGCTCGAGGGACAGTTGGTACTGCTGCTCCAAGATGTCGATCGAGCGGTTGGTCTCATCGATCGTGTTGAGCTGATTGGCCAATTGATCCCGCTGGAACGGCAGGTTCATGTTGTTGGTCTGGCCCTGGATGCTCGTCTGGAACGGAATCGAGCTGTGCTGGATCGGAATTCCCAGCGGCCGCGTGATGCTCTGCACCATCGCAATGCCCTCGGTGTGCATGACATTGCTTGAAATCTTGTTCAGCACAAGCATGTCGGCGGGGTTGCGCATGTCGTGGTCGGCTTCGACCTCCAGGATGTCGGGGTTCATCCGGGCCTGGCTGAAATGTCGGTCAGCTGCCGCGAAGCCGACGTTGACCGGAGCGTCCTTCGGCAGGTAGTAGCGGTCGTTGTAGGCCGGCTTGTATCCCGGGATGGCCACGAGGCCGATCAGCACCACGAACAGGCTTGCCACGAAAATCGGTGCGGGCCAACGCACTACCGCGGTACCGACACGGCGCCAGAACCTGCTCTGTGGAGGCCGCTTGGATTCGTAGAGCCCGACGCGGCTCCCGAGGAAGAGTACGGCCGGACCGAGTGTGACCGCGATCGCCACGACCACGATCATGCCGATCGCGACGGGCGCACCCATCGTGGAAAAGTAAGGCAGCCGCGCGAAGGACAGGCAGTACGTCGCTCCCGCGATCGTCAGGCCGGAACCCACGATGACGGGCGCGACGGATTTGAAGGTGGCGTAATAGGACTCGTCCCTGTCCAGGCCTATGCCGCGGTCTTCGCGATATCGACCGAAAATGAAGATGCCGTAGTCGGTGGCCGCGGCGATGGCCAACATCGTCAGGATGTTTCCTGCGAATGTCGTGAGACCGAACGCTCCGTGGGTGGCGAGCACCGAGACCACGCCGCGAGCGGTCAGCAGTGCGAGAAACGTGAGAAACAACTGGATCAGCGTGGTCCGTATCGAGCGGTAAACCACCAGCAGCATGGCCGCGATTGCGACGAGCGTTATCAGGGTGATCTGTGCCAGGCTGGCGTTGCCGATGACGTGCAGGTCGTCGGTGAGCGCAGCCGGACCTGCCACGTACGCCTGAACTCCAGGCGGCGCCTTCGTCTCCTCGATGACCTTGCGGACGGCTTGAACGCCTTCGTTGGCCAACGTTTGGCCTTGTTCGCCGGCGAGGTTGATCATCACGTAGGACGCCTTGCCGTCGGGGCTCTGCGCGCCGGCGGCGGTCAGCGTATCGCCCCAGAAATCCTGAATGTGCTGGATATGCTCGGGATCTTGCTGCAGTTTGCGGATGATCTCGTCGTAGTAGGCGTGTGCATCAGGGCCAAGTGGCTTCTGGCCCTCCACCACGATCATGATGGTGCTGTTGGAATTGAATTCCTTGAAGTTGGCGCCCATCCTCTTCATCGCGACCATCGACGGCGCGTCCTCGGGAGCCATTGGCGCCGAGTGCTGCTCACCCACGACTTCGAGCTGCGGGGCCAGCACATTCACCCCGACAGCGACGATGAGCCAGAACAGGACGATCGGCAGAGCAAGGATTCGGATCAGGTGGGGCACGATTGCCCGCTTCGGCTTTGGCATGCCTGCGGTTTGGGGCCCGGCGGCGGCGTGGGTCATGCGGACTTCACCAAGCAGTAGGTCTGAGCGTTGACGCCGTTGGCTGATTGCTCTTCCCGGACGGTTCCGTTCACGGTGACGCGGCATCCAATCTGATCGCCATCGGTCTGCGCCATGAGATTGGCGCTGACGGTCGGCAACGTCGTCGACAGGGTGATCGACCACGGCAGCGGCGCGGTTATCGAGTGCACATGCGCGTCCGTGTCGAAATAACTGATCTGGGCGGTGGTGCCTGGTGCGCCGTAAACGTCGTACACCATGACCTTGGGGTTGAACTGGACGATCTCGATGCCTGCACCCGCGCCTGCGTTGAGGTCCGCCGAGGCGAACATCTTGTGCAGACGCGAAACCACCAGTCCCGAGACCGCCAACACGACAATCAGAAGCAGCGGGATCCATACGCGCTTCAGCACGCGGCTCGCCGGAATAGCCTTCACCCCAAAACCTTTCGTGTCGCCTCAGCGGACTGCGCGGCGCCGACATCGACGGGACAGTCCACATTCGCGATCAGCCGACGCAGGATCGGAAGCGCGACCCGCGCCGAAAGCAACAACACGGATTCCTCCTCAGGCGTCAGTGTTTCCATCAACGCTGTCAGTCGTTCGCGGCGCATTCGCTTGCGCTCGTCGAGCAACGCCTGACCGTGCTGGGTGATTCCGATCAGGGCGGCCCGGCCGTCGTCGGGGTCTGCAAGCCTGGCCACGAGGTCCAGCCGTTCCAGCCGCTGAATCAGCTGAGTCATCGATGGCTGGCTGACGCCCTCCTTGGCGGCCAGCGTCGTCAGCCGAATGGGACCTTCCCGGCACACCCTGTTCATTGCAAACGCCGCAGACGCACTCAAATCGGCGCGATCGGACAGGAAACGCACTGTCAGGTCCACAGCCTGGTCGAGAAGCTCGCCAACACAGTCGCCGGCGGGTTCGTCAGCTGACCTAACTTTCACATCGTATCTATATCACTCGACCTATATAGCGGCAATATGTGGCCCGGTTTGCGCAGTTCACAGGCACTTCACAGGGATGCCTGCGTCACTTACACAAGGCGCGCACACCTGCGGATTCGACCAAGGTGGAGCGCGGCGGCAGGTGTGGTGATTGAACGCTGTTGCGGTACAGACGTTCTCAGACCGTCCGACCATCCCGACCGTGACCGGCCTAGCAACTACATTCTTCCGGCTATGTATTGTCGGCCCCAGTCGGGCCGGCCTGACGCGTAACGTTCGGCTCATGCTTGACCGCACCGCAGGCCTCCGCGTTGCCGCCCAGCACGCGGAGGCGTTTCTCGCCACCCTCGACGAACGGCCGGTGGCGGCCCGTGCCGACGCCGCAGCCGTCCGTGCCGTCCTGGGCTCATCGCTGCCCGACCATGGCGAGGAGCCTGCCGCGGTGATCGAAGCGCTGGCCGCAGGCGCCGAGCCCGGCCTCGTCGCAACCCCTGGGCCGCGGCACTTTGGCTTCGTCATCGGTGGAGCATTGCCCGCTGCTCTGGCCGCAGACTGGCTGGTCTCGGCATGGGACCAATGCGCAGCCTTCCATTCGCTGTCCCCCGCCATGGCGGCCATCGAGGAGATCACCTCGGCGTGGGCGCTCGAACTGCTCGGCTTACCGGACTGCGCGAGCGTCGGCTTCGTCACCGGCGGGCAAGGCGCCAACACCACGTGCCTGGCCGCGGCGCGGCACGCCGTCTTCGAGCGCGCGGGCTGGAATGTCGAGCGCGACGGCCTGATTGGCGCGCCGCCGCTGCGCATCGTGTGCGGCGAGCAGGCCCACGCGACGATCTACACGTCCCTGCGGTTGCTGGGCCTCGGTGAGCAGACCGCCATCCGGGTGCACGCCGACGCACAAGGCCGGATGGATCCCGACGAGACCGCAAAAACGTTGGCCGCCAATGACGGTCCGACGATTGTGTGCGCGCAGGCGGGCAACGTCGCCACCGGCGCGTTCGATGCGTTCGAGCCGATCGCTGACGTGTGCGCGCGGCATGACGCGTGGTTGCACGTCGACGGTGCGTTCGGGCTGTGGGCCGCGGCATCTGCGCGGACGCGACACCTCGCCGCGGGTATCGAGCGCGCGGATTCCTGGGCCGTCGACGCCCACAAGTGGCTGAACGTCCCGTACGACGGCGCAATGGCTATCGTCGCCGATCCGGACGCTCACTTCGCCGCGATGCGATTGTCGGGCCCGTATCTCGTCGCCGATCCCGGTCAGCGCGACAACACCAACTATGTCCCGGAAAGTTCGCGCAGGGCGCGCGCGGTTCCCGTCTATGCGGCGATCCGCTCGCTTGGGCGAGCGGGAATTGCGGAGATGGTCGACCGCAACTGCGCTCAGGCCCTCCGAATGGCCAAGCAGCTCAGCACTATTCCCGGTGCTGAGGTGCTCAACGACGTCGTGCTCAATCAGGTGCTGGTCCGCCTGCCCGGCGGCGATGATGCCAACCGCGCCGCGGTCGCCGCGATTCAGCGTGAGGGAACGTGCTGGCTCGGAGGGACAACCTGGAACGGCGAGTACGTGCTGCGAGTGTCGATCTCGAACTGGGCGACCACGGATGACGACATCGACCGTTCGGCGGCCGCAATCGCCGCAGCGGTCACGGCGTAGCCAACTCCGCGCAGTTTCACTCTTGCCCTAGCGCGGCTGGTTCGCCACGCCCGGGAACAACTGCACATCGGGGCCCGAGGTCACGTAACCCATCTGCTTTGTGACGAGATGTGGCGCGAAAACGGCACCGTAGAGCACGTTTCCGATGACGACGACCGCGATGGCGGAGAGCAATGCCGACTGCAGACGCGTTTTCGACAACTTGTCCGACCACACCTCGATGACATTGCGGCCCTGCGAATCCGTCTGGCCCAGCAGGTAGGTGAAGACCATCATCTGGATGCCCATCGCGATGGCGTCGTAGATCGGGTACTGATGCAATGTTCCCTCGAAGAGCCCCAGCCCGGGAATCACGTACGCGTAATGGAAGACTCCGAGTCGCGCGCCGAGACCCCCGTTGAACAGCAGCGCCCAACAGAAGCCGACGACGAGGCCGACGACCAACAGCGTGATCGGCCTGCGCCAGTTGAACCGTGCGCTCAGCGCTCGACCGAGCGCGGCGCCGACGACGGCAGGAATGCAGAAGTAGCCGATGTAGCCCAGCGGCACCGATGACGGCAATCCGCCCCAGGTCATGTTCAACGGCCACCACGACGGCATGCGTGGAAGTGCCGGCGGGAATTGCGCATACATCGCCCAGTCGTAGGGCGCTTCGATCCACGAGAACGAAATCGCCGATATACACAACAGCAGCAGCGGGTGCAGTCTGCCACGGCGAAAGCTCAGATAGATCCCGGCGACGGTGAACACGATGCCGCTGAGCCAGCCGAAGGCGTTGGCCGCGGTCAGCAGCGGCGTCAACTCGGTGCTCACCGATTGTGCCTTCCAGTCCCCCGCGCTTCGGGATCGAAATAGTAGACCAGCCCAAAGATCAGCGCGATAAGCCCGAACAGCGTGCCGAGCATGATGAGTTGTCCCACGCGTTATCCCCCAGGTCCGTTGGGCCACTTAAGAAGTGAGCCGGCGTCGACGCGGATCTGCTGGCCGGTGACATAGCGGCTCTCGTCGCTGGCGAGGAACACCCCGAGGTTGGCCATGTCCTCGGGTTCGATGTACGGAATCGGCATGGCCTGGAAGATGGTGAACAGCGGCTCCGCCTCTTCGCGGGTGGCCTGCTTGCCCTGCTGGGTGAGGTCGGGGCGGAACATGCTGTACATGCCGTCGTTCTGCAACAGGTGGGTGTTGCAATTGGTCGGGTGGATGGCGTTGACCCGAATCAGCCGATCCGCCAAGGCCAATGACATCTCCTCGACGTACTCGATGATCACCCGCTTGCTCCAGCCGTAGCCACGGCCGCCCGGACCCATATTGGGGTTGTCGGTGGTGCCGCGAATCATGCCCGCCGTCGAGCCGGTGATGATGACCGACGACCCGTTCGGCAGGTGCGGGACCGTGACGGCGACGGTGTTCATCACACCGAGCAAGTCGACATCGCTGGCGTCAACGAAAGACATTGCGTCGTGCGGGCGCCCCATGGCCATCGGCAGGATGCCTGCATTGGCCACGACGACGTCGATTTTGCCGAGGTCGGCCAGACCAGCCTCGACGGCCTCGCGTAGTTCGTGGCGTTCGCGCACGTCGGCGACCCTGGCCACCACGCGGCGGCCAATCTCTTTTACCGACCGCTCGGTCTCCGCAAGGTCATCGGGCGTCGCCAATGGATATGGGTTGGAAGGGATGTCGCGGCAGATGTCGACGGCGATGATATCGGCGCCTTCCCTGGCCATCGCGATCGCGTGCGCGCGGCCCTGCCCACGCGCCGCACCCGTGATGAATGCGACCTTGCCCTCTAGCCTTCCGGCCATTTCGTGTTCCTTCCGATGCGCCGGTTCAGCCGACCGGTGTGAACGTGATGTGCAGTTCGGACAGGCCGCGCATGATGAACGTCGGCTCGTACGCGTAGCGCCGGTCCTCGGCCGGACCGTGATGCTCCTCGGAGATCGTGATGTCGGCCATCCGGTCGAGAATTCTGTTGAGCGAGATCCGGCCCTCCGCCCGCGCCAGTGGCGCGCCAGGGCAGGAGTGCGCACCACGGATGAACGCGATCTGCTCACGCACGTTCGGGCGGTCCGGATTGAACACGTTGGGCTCGGCGAACTTTCGCTCGTCACGATTACACGCACCCGGCAACAACATCACGGTCGTTCCTGCGGGCACCTTGACATCTCCGACGGTGGTCGTCGTACGCGCCATCCGGAAGTGCGACTTGACCGGGCTTTCCATCCGCAGCGTCTCCTCCAGAAACGCCGGGATCTTGCTGCGGTCCTCACGGACTGCTTTCTCGAAATCCGGGTTCTCGCCGATGATCCGGACCGCCGAGCTGACGAGTTTGGTCGTCGTTTCGGTTCCCGCGGCGAACAGGAACGTCGACAGATTCATCACGTCTTCGATGTCCGGTGTCGACCCGTCTTCGTGCTTGGCCTGTGCGAGTTCGGTCAGCACGTCCTCGCGCGGCGCATGCCTGCGGTCCTCGATGTAGCTGTAGAACTTGTCGTTCAGCCACTGCAGAGGGTTGTGCGTGGTCGGCGCATCCTCGCCGAGTTGACCCACTAGCTCGCCTGCGAAGACCGCGCGGAACTCTTCGTGGTCCTCGGCCGGCACGCCTAACAAGTCGGCAATAACGAGGAGCGAGAACGGTTTGGCGTAGTTCTCGAGGAATTCGCACGAGCCCTGGGCGATGAACGTATCGAGCTGCTGATCGGCCAGTCGCCACATGAAGTCCTCGTTCTCCTTGAGGCGCTTCGGTGTGATCAACTTGTTCAACAAACTGCGGGTTCGGGTGTGTAGCGGCGGATCCTGCGACGTGATGTGTTCGGCCATCGGGACCGCGGCACGGTGCTGCTCGATCAACTCCGTCACGTCGTCATCGCCGTCCGGTCCAAACGGCAGGCCTGAGAACGGGCCGGCGACGGAGACACACGACGAGAACGCCGGGTCCTTGTATACCGCGAGCGCCTCCTCATAGCCGGTGACCGCCAGGATGTTGAACGGCGTCGCCGGTGCCACTGGGCATTTCGACCTCAGGTGGTCGAAATACGGATACGGGTCGGGCACCAGCGATTCGTCGGTGAAGAAATCCACCGTCTCGAAATCCGTCACTAAACGCTCCTGGTTAGGTTGTCAGCGCGAGGTTTGCGGGGTCGAACACGATCGGCAGCGAGGTCGGCGATCGGAAGACCTGACCGCGGATATAGGGATCGTCGGCCGCGGGATCAAGCCGCATGTTCGGCAGTCGATCGAGCAGGAGGTTCAGCGCCACCCGCATCTCCAGACGGGCGAGATGCATGCCGAGGCAGACGTGAACGCCATGGCCCCAACCGATGTTCGGTTTGACATCGCGGAAGATGTTGAAGCCGTTGGGATCGGAGTACCGTTCGTCCTGGCGATTGGCCGCGCCCAACACAGGCATGACCGAGCACCCCTCCGGGATCTTGACCCCGCCGAGTTCGGTATCGCGGCTCGCCACGCGCGTGATCATCATCAGCGGCGGCTCCCACCGCACCGCCTCTTCGATCGCCTGCGGCAGCAGCGACCGGTCGGCACGAACGGCGTCGAGCTGATCGGGATCGGACAACAACGCGAACAGCAGGTTGCCGAGCGCCCGGTAGGTGGTCTCGACGCCGGCTGGCAGTAGCAACCGTAGGAAGGAGAAGATCTCCTCGTCAGACAACTTCTCACCGTCGATCTCGGCGGCGGCAAGTCCGCTGATGAGATCGTCCCGCGGGACTTCGCGCCGCGCGGCGAGGATCGGCGAAAAGTAGTCCGCAAGCGCCTGCGACGCCTCACGGCCGCGCTCGGGGTTGACCGTGAACGACAGCAGCGAGATCGACCACTTCTGAAACTGTGCGTAGTCCTCCTGAGGGAGACCCAACAGGCCGGCGATGATCAGCGTCGGATAAGGAAAATTGAACTCTTTCACCAGATCTGCGCTGCCTCGCTCGGCGAACCGATCGATCAGCGCATTACCGATCTTTCCGACCAGGTTGTCCTCCCAACGCGCTAATGCCTTCTGTGAGAACGCCTTTGACACCAGCGCTCGGTGACGGCCATGCTCTGGTTCGTCCATACCGAGCATCACATGCTTGCCGAAGACGTCACCGAACGCCTGAATGATGATCGAAGACGAGAAGGTCTCGTTGTCCCTCAGCATCTGCTGGACCTCTTCATAGCGATAGACCATGAACAGCGGCTTGCCCTCTTCACCCGGCATGCCGGGAATCTCGATCTTCTGTACCGGCTCCTCGCGTCGCAGTCGCGCGAGCTCGGTGTACGGGTCCCGTACGTCTCCCGACACGAAGTCGTCGAACTCCCCGAAGTCCTCTAGGTCGTCGAATAACTGCACGAAAAACTCCTTCTACCCGGCGGGGTACGCGACTGATTTGACTTCTGTGTACTGGTCGAACCCGGCGACGCCGTTCTGACGTCCGACACCACTTGCCTTGTAACCACCGAATGGTGTGTCGGCGCCGTAACCGGCGGTGCCGTTGATGCCGATGAAGCCGGCACGCAACCGCTTGGCGACGGCCAAGGCGCGGTCAACCGTTCCCGCCATGACGTTGCCCGCAAGCCCATACGGACTGTCATTGGCGATCCGAACCGCGTCGTCCTCGTCCTCGAACGGAATGACGACGAGCACGGGCCCGAAGATCTCTTCCTGTGCGATCGTCATCGAGTTGTCGACATCGGCGAACAGCGTGGGCTTGACGAAGTAGCCCTTGTCCAATCCGTCTGGTGTCTCTGCTCCGCCGACGACAAGCCGGGCGCCCTCTTCGACGCCCTTCTCGATGTAGCCGCGAACGCGACTGCGCTGTTTGTCCGAAATGACCGGGCCGCAGAGCACTCCGGGATCCTGCGGGTCGCCGGGCACGATGCCTTCGTAGATGCCCTTGAGGATTTCCACACCCTCGTCGTAGCGCGAGCGCGGCAGCAACATCCGGGTGGGCATCGCGCAGCCCTGGCCGGCGTGCATGCACACCCCGATACCAATCATGCAGCCCAGCGCGAAGTCGGCGTCTTCCAAGACGATCGTCGCCGACTTGCCGCCCAGTTCGAGGAACAGGCGCTTCATCGTCGCCGCGCCCTTTTCCATGATCCGCTTGCCGACGACGGTCGAACCCGTGAACGAGATCAGGTCCACCTTCGGCGACAGCGTGAGCTCTTCGCCGACAAAGTGATCCGACGCCGTCACGACATTCACCACCCCCGCCGGGATGTCGGTCTGTTCGGCGATCAGTCGGCCCAGCCGGGTCGCGTTGTAGGGCGTGTTGGGTGCCGGTTTCAAGACGACAGTGTTGCCCGTCCCGAGCGCCTGGCCGAGCTTTTGGATGGTTACCTCGAACGGGAAGTTCCACGGCACGATCGCGCCGACCACGCCGGCAGGTTCACGCCACACCTTGCGGGTGGTGTTCACACCGGTGAGGGAAACTACCGTGTCGCCGAGCGAAGTCTCCCACGGATAATCGTCGATGAGCCGGGCCGGATACTTCAGGCCGTCCTCCAGTGGCGCATCGAGTTGTGCACCGAAAGTGACCGCGCGGGGGCAGCCGACCTCGAGGATGAGTTCCTCACGCAGTTCCTCCTTCTCGGCCTCGATCGCCTCGTGCAGTTGCAGTAAGCAGCGCTGCCGGAAGGAGTGGTTGGTCGACCAGTCCGTCTCATCGAACGCGCGGCGGGCGGCATCGATGGCCCGGTGCATATCAGCTTTCGACGCGTCGGCGACCTCGCCGAGCACCTCTTCGGTAGCCGGATTGACGTTGGTGAACGTGCCGGCTTCGCCGTCGACGAGCTTGCCGTCGATCATCATCTTGGTCTCGAACCGAACGTCAGCCATTCTTCCCAACTCCTCGCAGCGCGCCGTAGCGCGGGATCCCCGTCAGCAACCGCGTCATATGGTGCAGCCCCGTACCGGGCAGCAATCGGTTGACCATCAACAGCATTCGCGCGTCGGCACCGACCGGCCGCTTCACGAACGGCGCCTTGTCGTCGAGCGCCCTGGCCAGTTGCGCGGCGAACTTGTCCGGCGACTTGGCCATCCGTTGCGCCAACGCTTCCAAACCGCGCTTGTCCATGGCGCTGTGATGGGGTGCATACGGTCCGTCGAAATCGCGGTTGGAGATCGCACCCGCGTCAGTGATGATCTCGGTGTCGAATGCGCCGGTGACCAAGACGGTGACCCCGATGCCGAACGGCGCGACCTCGGCTGCCATCGACTCGCCCCACCGCTCGAGTGCACCCTTCACCGCGGAATAGGCTGCAGCCACCGGCATTCCACGCACTCCGGCCGCACTGGACAGCATGACGATGCGTCCCCGCCCTGCTTCGCGCATCGACGGCAGGAGCGCTTTGGTGAGCGCCACCGGGCCGAAGATGCTGGTGGCAAATGTCTGTTCCCACACACTGATTGGTGTTTCTTCGACCATTCCTGTGGGACCGATGCCGGCGTTGTGCACCAATCCGTACGGCGCGCCAATCGCTTCGTCGATCGCTTTCGCGGCAGCGGCGACTGAAGCCGCATCGGTGAGGTCCAGTTGAACGCCGATCAGGCGCTGGTCGTCGTCGCGTGCACCGGTCGCCTCGCGCAACCGCGCCATCCCTGCGTCGACCGACCGCATGGCGGCCACCACCTGCCAACCGTCCCGGTACAAGCGGCACGCGGACGCGAAGCCAAGGCCTCGTGACGCGCCGGTGATGACTACGCTGCGTGGCTTACCCATTCGCACCTTCCGGCGCACACCGGTGGCTCTTGGAGCCGAGCTCGACGTCGGGTCGACCGTCCGGCAGTCCCTGCTGCCACGTGGACCATTTGCCCACCGAATAGGGCCCTTCGGCCCCGTTCTGCTCGTAGACCCCCTGCGGGTCATACACTTTGGCCTCGGGAAAGGGCCACGGGCAGGCGACGGAGGTGGCGAGCCCACTGGCCTTGATCGCCCAGAACCAACCACCGTAGGCGAAGTACGACACGTTGATGATCGCGAACATCACGAGGAATGTGCCGAGTACCGGCTTCGTGGGAAACAGCTTGGCTTTTGTGGCAAGCTTCTCGGCCACCGACTTACCCGTGTCGTCGCGGTAGACGAGGATGGCCGCGGGGATCATCACGAAAGTCACCGACAGTGATTCCCAGATCAGCGGGAACTGGAAGGTGCTGCCGGGGAACAATGTTCCGAACGGGATCGCCTGCGAGTAGATGTACAACCCCGTGCGCACCAGACTGACTTCCAGAATGGCGTCGAAGACGAAGCCGATCACCAACACCAGTGCACCCAGGCTGATCAATGGGTGGCGGGCGACGAACGCTTGCGGCCCGCGGTTGGCCTGCAACTTGCGAAGGATCCAGATCGCCGGGAAGTACGGGCCGAAGTAGAAGGTGACGTACCCGAACACGATCCAGGGTTCAACGGTCGGCGACATCATGATCAGGGGCCAAGATTCCGGCCAGTGCAGCAACGCGGGGTTGTACACCGCATACGGCGACCAGTTCATGATCGGGTCCTGCCACACGATCAGCGTCGTCACCAAAACCATCATCAGCACCGGACTGCCGGGGTTCTTCCGCCACCCGCGGATGAAGACGATGGTCAGCACCACGACCATGATCAACGCGCCGACCTGCGGAATGACCTGCCAGTGATCGAAACCCGTGAGGAACCCGACGGGGCGGGGGCGCCCCTCGACGTTCGGGTTCGCCACCCGCGGGTCGACGTCCGTTCGCGCAACGGCGGCGAACAACCCGAGGAAGCCGAGCCACGCGAAGAGGGCGATGACCCGGCCCCAGTTCGGTCCGGTCTTCGCCTTGGGCTCAACCGATGCGGTGCCCAACTCTTCCTGAGTCGTCATGGTCAGTCCTCCCCGAAACGATCGACCAAATGCGAGTTGACGCCGTCCGCATCGAGCGACCGTGCCACCAGATAGCCGGATCCCATCCAGGCTCGTCGCGTCCATTTACCAAGCGACACACGGGTTCCCGGTGCGCCAGACGCGGCAGGCATCATCTTCACCCGCTCCAGTGCTTCCTTGACGCCGCGCGGGCTGAGCGGATGAGCATCGGTGAAGGCGCGCACCAGGGTGGCTGCGACATCGTGATTGACAACCGACACGCAGTATTCGGGACGGCTGCCGTTGTACCTCTTCGCATACCGGTCGAGCCAGGCCTGCCCGACGGGATTGTTCTCGTCGTATTGGTCGACCCCGACCCAGCCGAGAAACGCGTTCCACATGATCGGGTTGACCCATGCGTTTTGAAACGCTGTGGTGGTGAATCGCGGCGGGTCCCATCCAACCGCCTCGAGGGCCGGGTTGATGAAGACGATGCCGAATCCGAAGCCGAGGTGCACGATCGCCTGGGCTTTGGCTTCGTACAGCGTGTTGACCGCCTCGTTGATGTCCTGCGCCGTTTGCGCGATAGCGGCCTCCGCGACGATGCGAATGCCCTTGCGGGCACAGGCACTTCGCAGATTTCTGAGGTAGCTCTCGCCGATCAGGCTCTGTTCGACCAGGACACCGATCTCGTTGAGACCGCGCTTGGCCACCAGATCGGTGAGGAAGATCGGCTCGTCCGTCATCGATCCCTGCGGGAAGGCGAACGTCCACTCACCAAGCCAATCGTCGGTGCCGGTGACGCTGATCGCCGGCACCTTGAACCGCTCTTCGATGGCCTCGCGCACCGGGACACAGTTGTCGGTGATGTTCGGCCCGAAAACCACCAGGCAACCCTCGTCGACGAGTTCGCCGTAGGCGTCGATGACCGCTTTCACCGAACCCTTGGGTAGCCCCTCCACCTCGCGGTAGATCATCTGCACTTTTCTGTCCATCAGACCTTGTTCGACCGCCTCGTCGAAGACGAGTTCGAAAGTCTGAGTGAACGAGGCCAACAGTTCCTCGGGGAACCCTGGCGGCAATGTGAAGTCCATCAGATAGCCGACCTTGATCGGCTCCGCAGTGCTCTCGTAGGACATCGCACCTCCGTTGGCGTGCAGCTCGCGATGGAAGAATGAAACCTAATATTTGTTCTGACCCTAGCGAGGGTGCTGGCGCTGGTCAATCATTTGCTCACGCCTGCTCGTCTGCCAGGTAGACGTCGATCATCTCCACCAGGCCGCGGGTCACGGTCAAGTCGTCGGTGAGCGGTCCGGCGATTGCGGAGCGAGCGGCCTCACGAGGACTGAGCCCCTCGGCGATGAGCCGCCCAGCCGCGATCAGTACGCGCGTCGACGCCACCTCGCGCAATCCCCCGGTTTCGAGTCGGCGGATCGCCTGGCCCAAACGTACGAGTTCGACCGCTCGATCGTGGTCAATGCCCGCTTCATTGGCGACGATCTTCTCCTCGACATCGGGTGAGGGAAAACCGAAGGTAATTGCGACCATTCGCTGTCGCGTCGAATCCTTGAGATCCTTGAGCACGCTTTGATAGCCGGGGTTGTAGGACACGACCAGACAAAATCCCGGTGCGGCGTCCAGGGTGATTCCGAGGCGTTCGATGGGCAACTGGCGGCGGTGGTCAGCCAGCGGATGCAGGACGACGGTGGTGTCCTGACGCGCCTCGACGACCTCGTCGAGGTAGCAGATCGCACCGTCGCGCACGGCACGCGTCAATGGCCCATCGACCCACTCGGTGTCACCGCCGCGCAACAGGAATCGGCCGACGAGATCGGCCGTCGTCAGATCGTCATGGCAGGAAACCGTGATCAACGGCCGATCGAGATCGTGGGCCATCGCTTCCACGAATCGGGTTTTCCCGCAGCCGGTGGGGCCCTTCAGCACGATGGAGAGCCCCTGGTTGAAAGCCGCTTTGAACACCTGCTCCTCGTTCGCGACTGGCACGTAATACGGCCGCGGCGGCTTCACCGGCATCGTTTCCCTTCCTGAGACTTTCCCGCAGACTAACGCGGAACAGATGTTTGGTTCAAGGTCCTCGCGGTTACGACACCCGTCGTCGCAGGTCCGCAGTGTGCAGCGCGGCCCGGAACAACGGGCCGATCACATCCCCCAACCGAGTGGGCTTGGGAATCGAGGCATGCGCGGCAGTTCCGAACACCCGGGCGAGGTCACCCTGATCGGTTCCCGCCCCGATGGTCAGGCACAGACACCCGATGCCCTGCCGTCGCGCTTCCCCAAGCGCGCGGCGCGCGTCCGCGGCGCCATAGCGGCGTTCGTATCCGTGGTCGTAGGCCAGCCCGTCGGACAACACGACAAGCAGGCGGCGTGACGTTCCGGCTTTCTCCGCGATGACGGACGTGCCATGGCGAATCGCCGCGCCCAGCCGCGAATACGCACCGGGCGTCAGGCTGCCGAGACGTCGCATCGCCGTCGAGTCGAGCCTGTCGTCGAATCGCTTGACCGGCATCACGGACACCGCTGAGCGCCCTTGAGATTGAAACGCGTAAAGCGCAACCCGGTCTCCTAGCTCGTGCAGGGCCACAGTCAGCGCCGCCGCGGCTGCTCGCTGCTGTTCGTGCACCGTCTCGCCGAATGTGCCTGCCTCTCCGGCGGATCCCGAAACGTCGAGCAATACCAGGACCGCGAGGTCGCGGCGCCTGCGCAGGCTGTCGAGGTACACGGCCTCGTCTGGCGCAGAACCCGCGAGCAGTTCCACCCGTGCCTCCACCGCCGCGTCGACGTCGATGTCGTCGCCCTGTGCTTGTCGATGAGCCCGGTCAAGACCGATGCCGAGCCGGGTGAGCGGACGTCTCAGCGAGTGCACATCTGGCCGGCCGAGCATCGAATCCGGTTGCACCGGGGGTTCGATCTCCTGCACTGTGCACCAGTCGGGTCGGTAGCGCCGCCGGTCAACGTCCCACTCGGGATACTTCCAGCCGTCGTCTGAGGAGTCCTTGAAACCGTCGAGGTCGGAAGGCGGTGTCGCCGTTGATGTGACAAAACCCCCGCCGCGAATTCCCCTGTGCGAGCGATGAGTAGGGGTTTCCGCACCCGGCGGTCCACCCCCACCGAGTTGACGCACTCTGCTCATCAGATGTTGTAGCGCTTTCCCAAGCGCGCCGCCACCGCCGACGGGACTGGAGAACGGGTCGGTCACATCGTCGCCCTCATCGCCGTCGTCGAGATCGGCCAGCGCCTTCTTCTGCTCGCGCCGCGGCACGTGTGCGGCCTGCGAATCCGCATGTGCGGTCGCGGCATTTGCCGAAAGTACGTTCCTGGCCCTGATGACGCCGAAGCTCGCAGGCGGATCCGGGATGTGGCCACGCGCCGATGCCATCGTGAGTGATTCGGCAGGCGAAGTGGCTCGCGATGCGAGGTCCAGATCGATCAGGGACCGAACGGTGTGTGGCAGCAGATCCTCGTTCGCCGATAGCGCGCGGTGACCTTCGACGGCGAGATACCGTCGCGCCAACGCCGGACGGCGGACCAGCCTGCGCACCACCTCCGGTTCCAATCCCCCGCCTGCCAGCAGTGAGGCCTGGACCATGACCGATTCCACCTGCTGGATCCGGACGGCAGCGGCGTCGACGTAGACCGTCATCCCGTCCGTCCATGCGGGTTCACCAGGTCGGGCGGGCGCCACCGCGACGTTGCGTCCAGCCAGGGCGGACGCCAGCAGGCGCAGCCGCTGCGGGCCATCGTTCCCCTCGTCGTCCACCGCACCTCGCTCGTTGACCAAATATCTGTTCCACCGTAAGGTTCGCACCCAACGCCAGTCAATTGGCAAGGAGCAGCGCATGATCGACTTCACCGGGCAGGTCGCGGTCGTGACCGGAGCCGGTCGCGGGCTAGGCCGCCTTTACGCAACTGAACTCGCACGGCGCGGCGCATCGGTGGTGGTCAACGACCTCGGCGGCACCATGGGCGGCGACGGCTCGGACGCCACGGTCGCCGACGAGGTCGTCGCCGAGATCACCGCTGCCGGTGGCGCGGCTGTCGCTTCGCATGATTCGGTGGCCAGTCCCGAGGGTGGTCAGGCAATCGTGCAGACGGCGCTCGATCAATTCGGCCGGGTCGACGCCGTCGTCAGCAATGCAGGAATCTTCAACAGCATCGCGTTCGACGAGCTGACGACCGACGACTGGCGTCGCATGCTGCGCGTGCACCTTGACGGCGGGTTCTACCTGGCACAGCCCGCATACCGCGCGATGAAGGCACAGGGCTACGGCCGTCTTGTGTTCGTCGCCTCGTCGGCGGGCATGTTCGGCCAGCATCTGGAGGCTCACTATGCGGCGGCCAAGGCCGGCCTCGTCGGGTTGACCAACGTCATCGCCCTGGAAGGTGCGCCACACGGGATATTGGCCAACACCGTTCTGCCGTTTGGCCTTTCGCGGATGGTCACCGAAACGCTCGGCGATCCCAATGCGCTGGAGGAGAGCGCCTTCTTCAAGGCGATCCGGCCGGAACTCGTCGTCCCGATCGTGGTGTACCTGGCCAGTCGGGCCTGCGAGCTGACGCACCAGAACTTTTCGGCATTGGGCGGCCGCTTCGCGCGGGTCTTCATCGGCCTCGGCCAGGGATGGACGGCCACGCCCGACAGCGAACCCACTGCCGACGACATCGCAGCCCACCTCGCCGAGGTGTCGGCGACCGAACCGTTCACGGTTCCCGGTTCGATCTACGACGAGGTCTTCGAAGTCGCCGAGCGACTGGGCATCGCGCCGTGATCCGACGTGGTGGAAGCGGACTCTGGTAGCGTTAACCAAACATTCGTTCAGTTTGCCGACAGGAGTCAGGAGTGAGCCCGAAGCGTGACCGTTCGGTCAGCGTGGGCCACGCCTATGACGACGGCACCCGAAGGACCGAAATCCTGCAGACCGCGGCGTTGTTGATCGCAACGTCTGGTCTGCGCACGTCTCTGCAAGAGATCGCCGATGCCGCGGGCATCCTGCCGGGCAGCCTGTATCACCACTTCGAGTCCAAAGAAGCGATTCTCGTCGAACTGCTGCGGCGTTACCACCAGGATCTCGATCGCATCGCCGAGCGCACCATGGCCAGGCTGGACGAGCCCGATTCCCGTTCCGCGTTCGACCGGATCGCCGATCTGAGTGCGGCGATCGGCGAGTGCGCGGTGACCCATCGGGCCGCACTGCAGATGACCTTCTACGAAGGACCGAGTTCGAACCCGGAACTGACCGCCCTGGCCCAGCAGCGTCCGACGGCGATCCTGGAGGCAATGGTGCAGACGCTGCGGGCGGCAAGGTGGAGTGGGTATCTCAAGCCCGACATCGACCTGCCCGTACTGGCGGACCGGATCGTCCAATCGATGCTGCAGGTCGGGCTCGACGTCATCCGGCACAACGCCGGGGCAGACAAGGTGGCGACACTTCTGTGCCGGATCCTGCTGGAGGGACTGGCGGCCGTCCCACCCCCCGATGACGATCTCGACCGCTCCCCCGCATTCATTGCCGCAGACGAAGTCGTGCAGTCGTGGGTCGACGAGAGCGCAGCGGCGCCGAACGACAAGGCCGCGCACGTGCGCGCCGTCGCCCGAGCCGAATTCGGCCGCAAGGGTTACGAAGTCACAACCATCAGAGACATCGCCTCTGCGGCGAACATGGGCACCGGCACGGTATATCGCTTGATCGGCTCGAAGGACGAGCTGTTGGCCTCGATCATGCAGTCCTTCGGCGAGAAGGTCGCATTGGGGTGGACGAACGTCCTCCGATCGAATGCCTCACCTATCGAGAAGCTGGATGCGCTGAGTTGGGTCAACACCAACGCGCTCGACCGCTTCGGTGACGAGTTCAGGATCCAGCTCGCGTGGATGCGCCAGTCACCACCGGACACCCCGAATCCCGGCTGGCTGTTCGCCAAACGCGTCCGGCAGATGAAATCGCTGCTGGCCGATGGCATTCGGTCCGGCGAGATCACGATCGACAGCCCGTCGAACGAAATTCTGGCCCGCAGTGTGATCGGCATCGGGTGGATTCCGGAGAACATCCTTCACGACCTGGGCACCCGGCGCGCACAGTTGCATGTGCGCGACACCTTGGTGCGCGGCGTCGCGAACCGCGACTAGCGCTACCCGATTATCACGGGCAGCTTCCCCCACCCACGCACGCTCGAGGTGTGCGCCATCGCCGCGCTGTCGTAATCGACCTCCCAGTCGGGCCAACGCGTCAGAACCTCCTCGAGCACAACCCGCGCCTGCATCCGTGCCAGCGCCGAACCCAGGCAGAAGTGCAGGCCTTGGCCGAAGCTCAAATGCCCACCGCTGCGGTGGATGTCGAAGCGGTCGGCGTCGGGGAAATGCCGCTCGTCGCGGTTGGCCGAGCCGTTGAGCAACAACATGACCGACCCCTCGGGAACGGTGTGGCCGTGGCACTCGACGTCACGGGCGACGTACCGTGCCTGTACCGGTGACGGCGCCTCGTACCGCAGCACCTCCTCGATGGCCTTCGGGATCAGCGAGAAGTCGGCCGCCAGTTCCCTGCGTTGGTCGGGATGCTCGGCCAGAAGTTGACCGATGAACCCGATCAGGCGCGTGGTCGTCTCGTTGCCGGCACCGGCGATCATGCTCGTGTAGGTGAGCACCTCGGTACGCGTCAGTCGCCGAAGCGCACCGTCTTCCTCAACCTCGGCGGTGAGCAACTGCGTCATCAAATCGTCGGAAGGATGGTCCGCCCGCCATTCGATGTACTCCGCGAACAACTGGTAACTGTTCTCGAAGGCTTCCGCTGTGACGGTCCTGAACTTGCCCTCCTTGAGGCCCAGCACTCGATCGGTCTTATCCCGGATCCCCCGCTGATCCTCTTCAGGGATGCCCAGCAGGTACCCGATCGTCCGCATCGGGACCATCGCGCCAATGTCCTGGATGAAGTCGAACCGGCTCGAGCCGACAAGCGGGTCGAGTGCGCGCACACAGAACTGCCGCGTCAACGGCTCTATCTCCTCCATCCGCCGAGGCGTGAAAACCCTTGACAGCAACCGTCTGTGGAGATCGTGCAGTGGCGGATCCTCGAACAGAATGACGCCAGGCGGCACCTCGATCCCGCTGGTGATGACATCCATCGTCGTGCCCCGGCCCGAGCGGTACGCCTCCCAGTTCGGCAACTCCCGCGCCACGTCCTCGTATCTGCTCAATGCGTAGAACCGGAACTTCTCGTTGTAGTACAGCGGGGCCTCGTCCCGAAGCCGCTTCCACGCCGGATAAGGATCGTTGTCGATCTCGAAATCGAATGGGTCGTAGTACACCTCGACGGCGCTTGCCCCGGTCACTTCACCACCTCCGCCATGATGCCTTCCGGCCGCCCAAACATTTGTGCCGGCGTCGGCCACGCTACGGTCCGGTGCGTTACAGTGTCAACCATCATTGTCAAGCTCTCATTGGTCAATCGAAGGCGTAGCGGGGCAAGGTATTCGGCATGTCCAGCGAGCTGAGCAGCCCGGCCGGGGCGTCCACCACGAATGGGATCGCATTGACGACGCGCATCGCCGTGGCTGTCATCGCGGCGTGGCCTGCGCCGTGGCCCTCTTCCGCGCCGAGGTTCATCGAACAGTGGATGTCGGGATCGCCTTCGATGTCTACGCGATAGGTCGCGTCGAACTCCGAGGACGGCCAATCGGGTGCAACGTCGCGGGACATCCGGATGATGTGTTCGATCACGATCGCTTCGCGCCCGTTCACCACACCCGAGGCGCGAGTGCGCACGGCGCCGCAAGTGCCGGCTTCGATGGTTCCGAAAGCAACCTCGATGTCGCGCTTGGTGAGTCGCCGATCCAACGATCCGCGCACCTCGTCGACGTCGACTCCGAGGCCGGCGGCCATCAGGTAGATCGGTGCCTTCCAAGCCATTTCGATGAAACCAGGGGTTTTGAGCATCGGTTCGAAGTCGAGCGGATGACCGAAACCCATGCCGTTGCGCATCACGTCGGCCACCGGATAGTGGTCGTTGAGCGCCACCTCGGTGACCTTGAGCGTGCGGATCGACTTGGACTGCGTCGTCAGGAGCAGGGCAAGCTGATCCGACCCGAAGCCAGGGAAGATGCCCGACGCGTAGAACGACGCATCCCCCGATATCGCGGCGTCATGCATCTGGTCGCGCCAGTCGGGCGAGTAAAACGCAGGCGGGTACACCAGGCTGGTGGAAGTAGTTGAAACGACGTTGATTCCGGCGACCAACAGCTTGAGGTAGTCGGGCACCGCACCTGCATCACGCTCTGGCCCACTGGCCGCATACACGACGCAGTCGGGTTCCAGCGCTATGAGTTCCTCGGCATCGTCGGTGGCCGCCACCCCGATCGGATCACCACCTGCCAGTTCGCCTGCGTCCCTGCCGACCTTGTCAGCCGAATGCACCCAGACACCCACGAGTTCGAGATCCGCGCGGCGGATGATCGCGTCGACAGCTCGCGAACCGACACCGCCGGTTGACCACACCACCGTCCGAAGCGGTGCTGACATTCACTCACCTCCGATCATGCGCGTTCGGTCGCCATCACGGCACGTTCGAGGTACGGCCACGCCACGTCGGGTGGGACACCCCCGCACAGCGGAAGCAGCGGAAGCGGTTTGCCGGTCCGGATGTACGCAGCCGCCTCATCGATGGTCAAGATGCGGTATGCACCCTGCTCCTCGCGTAAGGCCGAGACACTGCCTGCCCGCGAGATACTGGCCACCGAGTCGTCACCATGCCGGTATGACGCCGCCGCCATCGCATCATGGAGAAGGTAGGGCCCCAGCTCGTCCCACGCTGCATCGACGTCGCCGGCGACGAACATCGTCGTCGGCGCACCTGGCAGCGGAAACTGAACCACTCCCGGCTCGTAACCCATTGCACGGCATTCGGATTCGTAGAACTCCCGAAGACCTGGCGTGGCCGTTTGCGAGATAAACCCGAGCCCATATTTCGCCGCCCGTCGGGCCGCGGCCTTGCTGCCCCCCGCGACGAGCATGTAGGGACCGCCCGGTGTCGCCGGGGCAGGCGTTACGCGAATCCGCCTGCCGCCGTGGTCAACCGGGTCGCCCTTCAGCAGCCGCCGCAACAGGCCCAGCGAATCGTCGGCCAACTTACCGCGCTGGTGCATCTCGAGCCCGAAATGCTCGTACTCCTCGACGCGGTGGCCGATCCCGAAGGCATAAGAGACACGTCCCTTACTGATGATGTCAAGCACGGTCATTTCTTCTGCGAGCCGGACCGGGTCCCAGAAAGTGATCGGAACGGCAGCCAGCAAGATAGCCAGTTGCCGTGTGCGTGCTGCTATCGCCGCGGCCAGGATGTGCGGCGCGGGCAGATGTCCGTCGTCGGCACCGTGGTGCTCCGACAGCACCGCGATCACAGCACCGCGTGTCTCCGCCCACGAGCACATGTCGATGGCGGCGGTGTAGAGCTCGGTCGCGGCGCCTTGAGACAGCCGCATGTCGAAGCGCAACGTGAACATCGCCCCGAATCTAACCGCCGGCGGTATGCTTCCGGAGCAAAAGTTAGGTTTTTCGACGGGAGTTCCGATGACAGAAGGTCAGCACCGCGTCGTGGTGTGGGCGACGGGCGGCATCGGATCGATCGCGATCCGCGCGATCCACCAGCGGCCCAACCTCGACCTGGTCGGGGTGTGGGTGCACTCGCAGGAGAAGAACGGGAAGGACGCCGGCGAACTGGCCAACGGCGAGCCGATCGGTCTGGCGGCCACCACCGACGCCGACGCGCTGATCGCGCTCAAACCAGACTGTGTCGTGTACGCAGCCAGCGGTCCCGAACGCGACGCGCTCGCGATCCCCGACTACATCCGGCTTCTGCGCGCCCGCATCAACGTGGTGACAACGAGCACCACGCGATTGGTGAACCCGCACGCCTACGAGCCGGCCGAGTGGCGCGACCAATTGACCGTCGCCGCGAAAGAAGGCCAGGCGTCGCTGTACGCGTCGGGCATCGAACCCGGATTCGCCGCCGACTACCTGCCACTGGTGCTGACCACCCAGTCGTCCCGGATCGAGAAGATCCACGCCTACGAGAT
>Ga0070667_100001284_pt1 | contig 22707 bp, 19 predicted proteins | sample KBSS33metaG_FD_64659 | JGI IMG/M metagenome (GOLD analysis project Ga0070667, IMG submission 64659) | Switchgrass rhizosphere microbial communities from Kellogg Biological Station, Michigan, USA - KBS S3-3 metaG | ecosystem: Host-associated > Plants > Roots > Rhizosphere > Soil ... | reverse complement strand
GCCTCCGTTTGCGCCTCATCGATGGGATGTAAGCCGCGCTTGTATTTTAAGAACCAATGGATTTTTCTCCGGACAAAACAGTGATCCCGCAATCCCGAAATCAGCAACACACTAATAAGTTAGTCCGATCCTCACTCACGTCTCACGACTCACGACTTCAGACTCCCGACTAAATCGTACCTTCATCGCTATGAGTTTCGGAGACCAGCCCGCGTTGTTGTCAAAAGATGGAACCGATCGTCCATCGCGCAAAAAACCGATGTTTCCGGTGATTGAACCATTGCGCGCATACCTCAAACAGCACGGACGCGAGGTAAAACTGCCTGTGGCTTACCGTGACCTGCTCAACTATACTTATGCTGTACCCATTCTTGATAAAAATGGGAAAGACACTCTTTGGGAAAGCGTTAGTTACGACATGCGTGAATGGAATTATATCCGGGATGGCCTCGTAAAAATTTATGCCATTTTAAAAACAGAAGGTGATCTTACTTTCACCAAACACCTGGATGTGGCCCGCATTGATTATTGCACTTTCGGCAACTCACATCCATTCCGCATCCGCATTGTAAATAAGTTCAACGATAACTACGATCATTATTATATCAAGATAGCTGACGCTTCCCGCATTTACGGTCTTGAACTGGAACATATTTTGTCACCTAACCGCATTACTTTTTTCATCCAGAACAATACGCTGGTAGAAGAACATATACCTGGCATACCGGGCGATGTTTTTATAAAGCAATACCTCGAAGCTGCCGATGCCAATAAAATACGGCTGGCAAAAGAATTCGTGAAATTCAACGAACGTTGTTTTGTACGGCTGCTGGGCGATATGCGCAGCTATAATTTTGTAGTAGATATTACACCCGATATAGAAGATTACCAGTACCGCATCCGTTGCATTGACTTTGACCAGCAATCGTATGAGGGCCGGAAAAATTTATACCTGCCCCAGTTTTTTAAAGAAAATAAAGCGTTTGTTGATCTCTCCCTCAAACACCTCAATCCGGATTCCATTGCCCAGTACCAGGCAGAGGAACGTACATTAATGACCTTCCGGCTGGCTTCTGCCCGTTACCGCATTAAGGAACTGCTGGATATCATGTCGAAAGATAAAATCTCCACGCCCGAAAAACTGCATCAATTGAAAACTGAACTGGCTGCGCAGTACGGCAACAGTCCCGCTTTCCTTAAATGCCGCAGCATGGGGCAGTTGCTGAAAAGACACCTTAAACAAACCTTACAGAAAAACCTTTTGCTGATACCTAAAATACAGAGCCGGTTTGAGGATTGAAAGAAATTGCTGATTGCCTGATTTCGCTATTTTGAGATCGCCCGGCACCCCCTAATCTTTCAAACTGCCTGCTGCTCAAAGGAGGCAATTACGAAATCACGAAGTCCCAAAATTCCCCAAACTACCCTATCTTCGCGGCTCCTTATCAGATTGCCTGCCGCCGCTTCAGCAACTCATTTATCAACATAATAAAATTGCAAAGTTTCTTAACACATGAAAAAGTACAAACCAGGGGTTTTATTCGGCGATGAGCTGGAAGCACTCTACAAAGACGCTAAAGCCAATCAATTTGCATTACCGGCGGTGAATACCATTGGTACTGATAATATCAATGCCACGCTGGAAACAGCCGCAAAAGTAAATTCCCCCGTTATTATCCAATTCTCCAATGGCGGCGCCCAGTTTATTGCTGGCAAAGGAATGCCAAATGATAAATTGCAGGCAAATATTTCCGGCGGCATTTCCGGCGCCCTGCATATACACAACGTCGCCAAATATTATGGCGTGCCGGTAGTACTGCATACTGATCATGCGGCTAAGAAATGGTTGCCCTGGATCAGCGGATTGATTGATGCCGGTGAACAATTTTATAAAGAAAAAGGTCAGCCGCTCTTCAGCTCACACATGCTGGACTTGTCTGAAGAACCCATTGAAGAAAACATACATACCTCGGTTGAATTCTTTAAACGCATGCAGCCGCTGGGCATGGCCATCGAAATTGAACTGGGCGTTACCGGTGGCGAAGAAGACGGTGTAGACAACAGTGGTATTGAAAATGATAAACTGTATACACAGCCACAGCACGTGGCTTTTGCTTACACTGAATTAAGCAAGGTAGGCAGGCTGTTTTCTGTAGCCGCAGCATTTGGCAATGTGCATGGTGTGTACAGTCCGGGTAATGTAGAACTGAGGCCCGTAATATTAAAGAACAGCCAGGATTATATTGAAAAGGAACTGAAGACCGGTCCCAAACCCGTATACTTTGTATTTCATGGCGGCAGCGGCTCTCCGCAACACCAGATAAGGGAGGCCATTGGCTATGGTGCTATTAAAATGAATATTGATACCGATTTACAATGGGCTTTCTGGGAAGGTGTGCTGGCTTATTATAAAAAGAATGAGGCTTACCTGCAGGGACAACTCGGCAATCCGGAGGGGAAAGACAAACCCAATAAAAAATTCTACGACCCGCGTGTATGGCTCCGGAAAGGCCAGGAAACTTTTTCCAAAAGACTGGAAACAGCGTTTGAAGATCTTAACTGCATCAACCGCAACGCATAATAACGGGCCCTATTGTATAGGCAGGGCTTTTTTGCTTAGCTTAGATCCTATTGTATCCAACATCTGTGTAAAGTCGCTGACCCTACCCGCTTCGGCCCGTAGGGTTTTTTTATTGCCGATCATGGGGCCGCCCGCTGTCATTCACTACAAAAAAATAATTTCCGTTCTTCAACCTTTTTTGCTGGCCTGCGTACTCACTGGTAAGTGCAATACAAAAGCATGGCAGCAAACAGGTTTACCCGGAATCTTTCCGCCAACACAGTACAGCTATTGATTAACCAGGCTTTTGGGCTGCTCATTTTTTTTGCGCTTTCAAAAGGACTTGATAAAAACATATTTGGCGAGCTGAACTGGTGCTTGGCTGTATTACTGGCCGCCTTTGGCATACTCAGCTTTGGCATCGACCAGGTTTTGATAAAAAAAATTGCGGCCGGATATAATCGTCAGTCCGTTTTCAATGCATATCTTTTTCATGTAATAACCTGTGGAAGTATTTTTTATTGCCTGTTGCTGCTCCTTTACCTGGCTGCTCCGCGATTGATCCCCTACCAATCACTGCTGCTCCTGATCGGGATTGGAAAACTCGGCATTTTTTTTTCAAGCCCGCTTAAACAACTGGCAGCAGGGCTTGAAAAGTTCGACTTGCTGCTGTTCATGTCCGTTACATCCAATATTGTGCGCGGTACAACGCTCCTGGTAGTATGGATGCTGCAATCCATGTCTGTGACGCATGTACTGGTTATTTTTATTGCAGGTGATCTGCTGGAATTACTGCTTTGCATTTTTATTGCAAGACCGTTGCTGGGAGCTTCCTATGAGTTTAAACGAAACCGTCGCATACAATGGGTGTTGCTGAAAGAATCATTACCGCAAACGGGCGTGGTGGTTTTCACGGCTATTATGTCAAGGCTCGACTGGATATTGGTAGGCCTGTTTGTTTCCAGTATCAAATTGGCTGAATATAGCTTTGCCTGGAAAGCATTCGAGGTATCAACGCTTCCGCTACTCGTCATTGCACCTCTTATGATACCGCTTTTCACGCGCCTGCAGAAATTGCCCGGCAACATTCACGGCCTCTCATTTTTCCTGGAATGGCAAATTATAGTTGCTTCATTGACCGCTCTTCTGTTAAATGTTTGCTGGACGCCTATCATTGATTTTATTACTGATGGAAAATACGGTGCAGTAAATGCGTCCACTATTTTTTTACTATCACTCGCCATACCCATATTATACTTCAATAATTATTTGTGGACAATCAATTTTTCCCGGGGCAACCTGAAGCGCATATTTTTTACCATGGGAGTTTCCTTTGCGGTAAATATTATAGCCTGCAGCATACTTATTCCATTACGCAAAAATGAGGGCGCCGCCATCGCTTATCTTATCACATTATTGGTTCAAATGGGATTGTACCTGCAAAAAAGCAGTTCGCTTTCCCTGGGCAAATGGTATTTCCTATGCCGCTGGCCATTGGCCGCCTGCATAACCGGGATACTCGTAAAAAGTTTCTCGGTTAATATGATGACCGCAACCTTGCTGGCCACCGCTATTTACGCGGCACTTGTATTTGCCTCCCGGCAGGTGCGTTTCAAAAACTGGGAAACATTGCAATCATTATATCAATAACCCGGCATAAAGCAACCATATTCCCGGTGCATCGTACTATCAGGTAAGGCTGGCCTCACATAACCGCTAACTGCTAAACTTTTACCTGTATTGACCGGCAATTGTACGGGCTTAAAAATATATTGATGAACACGCGCCAGATTGCATTTTCATTAAAAAAAGAATTGAAGGCAGTCGACTGGAAACTCCTGGTCTTCCTGGTGATGGTGATGGATGTAAAACTGGTTGTGAAACTCGCGGCTATTGCTATCGCCTTTGCGTTGCTCCCGTTTCGCAATACCGGGCTCGGTTTTAAAAAAGCGCGCCTGCCATTGTTTTATGTCTTCATGATTTTTATTGCCATCGCGGATTGTATACTTTATCAAAGTTTTTCTGCCCGCTACCTGGTAATTGCACTCACTGCCATTGTATTCTGGATGGCTTCCATTGCCGTCATCCATTATATAAAGCTGTTTGTGGAAAACAGCAGTACGGAAACACTCCACAACACATTGCGCATGTTTTTTATGCTGAATATTCTATGGTCGGGCATTCATCTTTTATCGATACTTTGGGAAATTGGCTGGCGGAATCCATTTCTCTACCAGGGCCAGTACCAGAAATATTTCATAAATACCGGTGACTACATAAAAGGAATCAGTTTCGACACATCCACCACCAATGCCATTGTCAATTGCTTTGGCATTGTGTACTTCCTGTTCAGAAAAAAATACCTGCTGCTGCTGGCTTGTATGGCAACGCTGCTGCTAACGGCCAGCAACTTCAGTAACCTGGTATTATTGCTCGCATTCGCCGGAATATTCTTGCTGAACAGCACCCGTGAGCAAAAAAGTATAATGGTTATCTGTGCGGCCATGATGATCATATTCTTTATCAAATGCTCACCACAAAATGAAAGCTATGTAAGCGACACCATCAGCAAGTTCTTCTTTCAAACAAGGAAAACAATACCTGCCGGCAGGGAAATTCCCATCCGCGACAGACCAGATAGTTTGTTAACGGCCGAAACAAGAAAAGAAAAAATTGCCACACTATACCTCGACAGTCTCGAGCGCGAACATAACAAACAAAGTTTCATCGTAGGGAAACCGCTCACGCCCGCTCCCCTTGTAAAGCCCGGCATCCCAAAAGACAGTATTCATACGGCCAGCTTCCAATGGAAAAGAGATACCACCCTCTTTCAACACCAGTTGCTGGCATATATTGAAAAAAATATCGCAGACCCCTTTTCCGGTTACAACAAAGCTGTTCCAGGCAAAATGCTCGCCTTGAAAGAATCTGTTCATTTCCTCCAAAAACAACCAAGGAAAATTATAACGGGCGATGGAGCTGGCAATTTCTCTTCCAAGCTGGCATTCAGGGCAACCGGATTAAAAATGGCCGGCGCGTTTCCCGCACAACTTACCTGGTGCAACGCGGATTTTCTCCACAATCACCTCAGCCTGTATGCATTTTTCTTTACAAAGCATGCAGATTCGCACTCCATTATACACAGTCCTGCTTCAGTATATGATCAATTATTGACCGAATATGGCGTGCTGGGCCTAATGGCCTTCCTGGTTTTCTATGCCTGGTTTTTCTTTAGCCGCACCAAGGCCGGTAGCTATGGCCTGCCGCTGCTGATCATGATGCTGGCTTTTTTCGCAATGGATTATTGGTTCGAACAACTATCGGTAGTGATACTTTTCGAGTTAATGATGTTTACCAACATAAAAGAACATAGTTCAGCAATTGCCCATGACTGATATAAAAATAACCGTGCTGATGCCCTGTTATAATGCAGGTGACTATATCGCAGAGGCGATTGATTCTGTATTGGCGCAAACTTTTCCTGATTTTGAATTGCTGGTTATTAACGATGGTTCTTCAGATAATACGGTTGATATAATAAGATCATTCACAGATGAGAGAATTGTTTTGATTGAACAGGAACAGCAGGGAATTGCGGCAGCGCTTAATAATGGCTTGCGGTACGCCCGTGCACATTATATTGCCCGGTTCGACGCAGACGATATTTGCCTCAGCAACCGGCTGGAAAAACAATATCGTTTTATGCAGGCCAATCCCGGCTGCATCGTTGTAGGATCGGGAGCAGACTATATTGATCATGACGGTCAATATGTTTTTACCCATCATCCGGCTGCCAAAACAAATGCGGAAATACAGGCGCTGGCTTTCGATACCTGTCCGTTTATTCATGCCAGCGTGATGTACAAAAAAGACATTGTTGCCAGCGCCGGCTATAATACACATGCACACAGTTTCGAGGATCATCTTCTATGGCAGCAGTTAAAAACAAAGGGCGAAATGTACAATATGGCCGAACAGCTTTTGCGCGTACGGCTCAACCCGGGTTCTATCACTATTGACGAAAGAAAGCGGCCCGGCGGTTTTCATCGCATAAAAACGAAAGCGCTTCAATCGGGCACTATCAGCAGCCAGGAGGGCGATAAGCTACGGCGCCTTATTGATGAACAAAATAATGCTGCAACAAAACAGGGTGCCTATTACAGCCTGCTGGCCAAAAAATTTCTATGGAATAATTATAACCCGGCCAGGGCAAGACAGCACATGAAAACAGCCATTGCATTGAATGATTTTGATATAAAAGACTACCTGTTGCTGGGTGCATCGTACCTGCCAAAAAATATTATTTCTAACCTGTATTCATTATTTGCTGCCAGATGATTAAAGTGGCTATGATAACAAGATCAACCTTATACAGCGCTGCCGGAGGCGATACCGTACAGGCATTGCAAACGGCCCGCTTCCTGCGTGAATTCGGTTGCGTTGCCGACATCAAACTTACCGATGAAACAATTGACTATAGCCGCTACCAGTTACTTCATTTTTTTAATATTACCCGTCCCGCAGATATTTTATACCATATCAGGAAAACAAGTGTTCCCTTTGTCATTTCTACCATACTCATCAATTACAGTGAATACGATAAATACCATCGCAGCGGCCTGGCCGGTATGGTTTTCCGGCATCTTTCTGCCGACGGAATTGAATACCTGAAATCCTTATCGCGCTGGATAAAGGGCAAAGACCGGCTGATGAGCCTTTCATTTATGTGGAAGGGCCAGCGAAAAGCCATCACCGAGATACTGAAAAAAGCGGTACTATTATTACCCAACTCCGCTTCGGAGTATATGCGCCTGGCAGCGGCATACAATTGTACAACCAGTTATATGATCATTCCAAATGCCGTTAATACAAGCCTGTTCAAATACAATAAGCTGGTAAAAAAAGAACCGTTCCTGGTATTGTGCGTGGCAAGAATTGAAGGCATTAAGAACCAGCTAACACTTATCAGGGCATTAAACAATACGCGGTACACGTTGATCATTATTGGTGCAGCCGCGCCCAATCAACTGTCTTACTACCATACCTGTCGTAACGCTGCTGCAGCTAACATACAGTTTATAGAACACCTGCCGCAGGAGGCATTGGTGGCCTATTACCAGAAAGCGAAAGTACATGTATTGCCCAGCTGGTTTGAAACCACCGGCCTAAGTTCACTGGAAGCAGCAGCCATGGGTTGCAGTGTCGTAGTAACAGATAAAGGCGATACCAAAGAATACTTCGGCAATCATGCCCTGTATTGTTCCCCATCTTCAGCAAGTGATATTTTATCGGCAGTTGAAAAAGCCGCTGCCTTACCGGTAAACGAAATATTACAGCAAAAAATTTCAACACAGTATACCTGGCAACAGGCGAGCCGGCATACGGCAGAAGGCTATAAAAAAATAATAAACCCAACATGACATTAAGCATTGCGATTCTCGGAACAAGGGGCGTACCCAATAATTATGGCGGCTTTGAACATATCGCCGGCTATCTCTCAAGGGGATTGGTAGAAAAAGGCCATGAAGTAACCGTCTACAATTCAGGCAAGCACCCCTACCAGGCAAAGGAATGGCACGGTGTAAAGATCATACATTGTTATGACCCGGAATACAGGATTGGCGTAGCCGGGCAATTTGTATACGATCTGAATTGTATCCTTGATGCACGTAAAAGAAACTACGATATCATTTTGATGCTCGGCTATACCAGCAGTTCCGTATGGAAATCCCTTTACCCGGCCAATGCCATTGTAATTACCAATATGGATGGTCTTGAATGGCAGCGGACCAAATACTCAAAACCCGTCCGCAAATTTTTAAAGTATGCAGAGAAACTGGCAGTTCTTTCAAGCAGGTTTCATGTAGCAGATTCACCGGTTATCAAAGAATACCTAGACAGTCATTATCGCATTAAAAGCAAATACATTGGCTATGGCGCATGCCTTCAACCCCTGGCCGATGAAACCCTGTTATCTGAATATGGTCTGCAAAAACATCAGTATTTCTTGCTAATGGCCAGGATGGAACCGGAGAATAATATTGAAATGATCCTGGATGGCTTTTGTTTAACCCATTTGCCAACAACTTTCGTAGTAATTGGCAATACCGGAAATGGCTATGGGAGATACCTGGTTGATAAATACAAAAAAGAAAAGAGGATTATCTTCCAGGGCGCTATTTTTAACGAAGAAAAAGTACAGAGCCTCACCGCATTCTGCAGTTTGTATTTTCACGGCCATAGCGTTGGGGGAACCAATCCATCGCTGCTGGATGCCATGGCAGCAAAAGTTCCCCTGGCGGCACATGATAACGCTTTCAACAACTCCATACTCCGCAACAATGCCAGCATGTTTAAAAACGCGGAGGAAGTAAGCAAGCTTATAAACGCCGGTGGCTATACCAACCAAACGCATATCAGTAATAATTATACAACCATACAGCAGGAATTTACCTGGCAGATGATCATCGATCAATACGAGCACTATTTTATGGAATGTTATGCCGCTGTTCACCAGTATTATCCGATAAAACATGAAAAAAGTATTTTATATAAGGGATAGTATTGAAAATAAGATCAGCTATTACCACTTGCTGCTTTTTATGCTCTTGCTCCCATTCGACCGGGTATACAGTACACTGGTATTGATAAGCTTTTTATTGCATTCACTGATTTTCCTTCGCAGAAAACAATTGAAACAAATTGACAAGGGCGTTTTAATCCTGCAGTCCGTTTTTTGGGTTACGCTCATTTCCCTGCTGTATGCGGCTTACCCTGCCAGGGGCATGGATGTAGCCGGTAAGCAACTCGCCATTTTTTTATTTCCCCTATTGCTGGGCACCAGTTCCCTGAACCTGAGAAAATACAGTAATAATTTATTGCTTGGCTTTTCACTGGGTTGCAGCTTAACCGTTTTATATCTTTATTTCGATGCATTTTATGTTATATTGTACAACCATCTGCCCGTTAAAAGTCTTTTTTCTCTTGCATTTGTAAACCACAATTTTGCACTATCCATTGAAATGCATGCCACCTATCTTTCCATGCTGCTGGTGGTTGCACTTACCTGGCTATTACAGCAACTGTTTACCCGGCCCGGTCAAAAAATCAATGCATTGTATATCGTATGCAGCAGTATTTTAATGGCAGGCCTGGTTCAATTGGGATCCAAATCTGCCTTGTTTTCTTTCATCATCATTATTGTAGCGGGCTTCCCCTGGCTGCTGTTGACCGGGAAGAAAAGGACATGGTTCCTGTGCGCTTCAATAGCTGCGCTAACCCTTCTTGCCGTGGTTATTGTTTCTGTTGATGTATTCAGGAACAGGTATGTAACCCTGCTAAAAAACGACCTGCATGAAAATACGGGACTGCCTGATAAAAGTGGACGGCTGGACCGGTGGGATGCAGCCATCGATCTTATCAAAAAAAATCCTGTTTTGGGAACGGGCAGCGGGTCCGAAATTCCGTTGCTGAAAGACCTATATTTCCAACGAAAAATGTATGCCGCCTGGCTCCATTCATTGAATGTGCATAACCAATACCTCGGCCTCTTAATCAATACAGGGGCAATTGGTTTGCTGGTTTACCTGTATACGCTCTATTGGGGATTCCGCCGGGCCATAAAAAAAAGAGATATCCTGCTGTTTGCATTCATCGTTCTCGCAGCGGTAGTATCGTTTGCAGAAGATATCCTGGATGTAAATAAAGGGATATTTTTCTATGCCTTTTTCTTTTCCATGCTTGTATTGTCAAAAAAAAATATTACAGGAAAATATATTTCCACGGGAAGGCAACCAACTGCGGAGCTGAACGAATATATAATATAGAAGATTGTAAACAGCGGAAATTTGAGTATCAAAAAAAACATATTAGCCACGCTTACCTACTTTAACATGTTCGACTACCCGTTGAAAAAACGGGAGATATATATATTTCTCGGCCATAAAATCAACCGCCAGGATTTTGAACTTGCCCTATACGAGTTGGTTGAAGAAGCGGGTATTTTCAAGATCGGCAATTTCTACAGCCTGTTTAATAACTACGCGCTTGCAGAAAGGCGGAACAAAGGAAACCTGAAAGCGGAAAAAATGTTGCAAAAGGCCAACCGATCCGCTCGTATCATAGCAGGCTTTCCGTTTGTAAAAGGTGTCGCGGTTTCCGGATCGCTCTCCAAAAAGTTTGCCGATGAGGATGCCGATACCGATTTCTTTGTTATTACAGCTCCCAATCGCCTCTGGATAGCAAGAACGCTGCTGCACTTGTTTAAAAAACTCACGTTCCTGTTTAACCTGCAGGATCATTACTGCATGAACTATTTTATTGACGAAGCATCTCCCTGCATTCTTGAAAAAAACATCTATACTGCAACGGAAGCCGTTACCATGCTCCCTATCTGCGGAACAGATGCATTTGAATTATTTTACCAGGCCAATAGCTGGACAAACAAATTCTTTCCCAACCAATACCTGCATGTTTCTTCTGCAAAAGAAATAAAAAGAACCTGGCTCAGACTTACTTTTGAGCGCCTGGCCAACAACCGCACGGGAGATTGGCTGGATACATTCCTGATGAAACTAACGGCAAAAAGTTGGGATGCTAAAAAAAGGAACAAAAAGAAAAACAGTAAAGGATTACTGATGGGCATGCATTGCAGCAAACATTTCTCTAAACCTGATCCGGCAAATTTTCAAAGAAAGCTCCTGCTGCGATATGATAAAAGCCTTATCGAAGTAATCGGTCAGTATGAATTGTCTTCACAGGTAAAGAATAAGTCTTTATAGACCAGGTGCAGTTGTCATAAATACGCCCATGAAAAAAATATCGGTAGTTATCATAACAAAAAACGAAGCCGGCAATATCAAAGATTGCATTGCAGCTGCAAAACAAATCAGCAACGACATTATTGTGATCGATTCCGGAAGCACAGATAACACAATAGCCCTTGCAAAAGAGGAAAGGGCAACCGTGTATGCTATTGAGTGGAAGGGGTATGGACATGCGAGGAATACAGGCGCCGCACTTGCCAAACACGACTGGATATTTTCACTGGATGCAGATGAACGGGTTACTGATAACCTCGTTGGTGCATTATCTGCCGTTTCTTTGGCTACAGGAAATATTGTTTATGGCCTGCAACGCATCAACTACTTTGGCAACAGGCGAATTCGTTACGGAGCATTTGGGCACGATCATGTTGCCAGGCTCTATAACAGGCTCCATTGTCAATGGAACAGGGCGCCTGTTCATGAAAAGCTAACAGGCAGTAACCTGCAAATAGTGCTGCTGAAAGCAAACCTACTCCATTATGCAGCAAAACAAAGGCAGCATTACCTGCAGAAACTCACACATTATGCTTCGCTGTGTGCCTTAAAATACCAGCAGGAAGAAAAAAAACTTATTTATGCAGGCAGGCTGCTGTCACCACCGTTTAATTTTCTAAAAGAATATATTTTCCAACTGGGATTCTTAGATGGTTATGCAGGTTTCACCATAGCAAAGCTTCATGCCATATATACCATAAAAAAATACCGGCAATTGATTGAATTATTAAGCGAAGAGAAACAGCATCCCCTGGAGCCCACACTATTAACACAATAACCGCAGGCATCCTACTTTCTCCGGAGCGATATAATATAATAGTCGCCAATATTCTTCCAGGGCCATTTGGCTTTATACCTGTCTTCCATCTTTCGTAAGAATGAAAATGCTTTGGGATGATTTTCTGCAAAATGCTCAATATAGGAAGGCGGCACCATTGTGCACAACCCTTCTGTGTTTAACAGCGTGAATTGATTTAATTGCCGGGCAACATAGCCGGGAGAATAATACCAGCAGGTAAAGCCCGCACCATCAATTTTTGCCCTGCGTCCGTTTGAACTAAAAAAACGCCGGGTAGCCGTTCTGAATTTTCCTTTCAATAGCAATAAGGTTTCCCAGAGACAAAACTTTGGCAACATCACCAGCACAACAATACCATTCGGCTTTAATAATTCATGAAAACGCTCCAGCACCCTTTTCAGATCACCCGTACAATTCAATCCGGCAAAATTAGAAAAGATGCAATCATAAGGGCCCTTATTGTTCAGCGTAGACAATGCTGTATAAGAGCATAGTTCATTGGTAACAAATCCGTTTACTTTAGATCTTGCTGCCTTCTTCATCAGCTGCTCCTGCATACCTGCGGAAATATCGGTAGCATGAACATAGTGGCCACGCTGCGCCAGGTAAATTGCATCATCGCCCGTACCGGCGTTCAATTCAAGTATCTTGCTGGCTGGTTGAAGGTATTGCAGCAGACGCTGCCTTACCCGTTCTCTTTTGTATTGCACAATGGTATTGCCGGCGTACAATTCATCAAAAATGCCCGCCTGTTTGCTGAACGCATAAGCAGCCTGTTGTTCATTATAATAATCAATGGGCATATCCATGACCGGTGGTTTCTAATTTTTTCAGTTTCAATTTATCAGCGTAAGCCGCTGGCAGGTAATACAAACCGGATAAAGCTTTTTTGATAGCGCCCGGCTGCACGGAAAAGGGTTTGGTCAGCAATTGTTTTAAATTATCCAGGGCAATATGTTTACGATAGGTCTTGTGCACGTAGCGGTGCAACTGCCGGTAGAACGCCGGTTGATAAGTATTGCTGAACATGAGTGCCAGTTCATCAGAATCTTTCCAATTGGTTTTATCAACCAACTGGCTTTTTACTTTCTCAAAGAAAACGGTGCCCGGCAACGGGTAAGAAACAGATATCCCTATCTCATGCGGAAGCAGTTCATTGATCATAGCAATTGTTTTTTGAATGTCTTCCTTTGTCTCTGTGAGATAACCAAACTGGATAAAAAAAGAAGGCTTGATACCGCATTTTTTTAGCAGGCGCGTTGCTTCATAAATCTGCGCAACCGTAGTTCCTTTGTCCATGGCATCTAATATTTTCTGTGAACCGCTCTCAGCACCCATCCAGATGTTGTCGCAACCGGCCCTCGCCAGATCACGGATATTATTTTCCTGCAGTAACAAATCCACTCTTCCCTGCACCTTGAATCTAAATAGCAGTTTCTCCTGCTGAACAAGATCAGCAAATGCTTTCACCCAACCGGGTTTTAATCCAAAAATATCATCGCAGAACCAGATATGCTCAAACCCAAATCGCTGCTGCAGCATTTTTAATTCCGATACTACATTTTCAGGGCTGCGCGAATTGTAACGATTGCCATAAATCGGCTTTGCGCACCAGTTGCATTTGAAAGGGCAGCCCCTGGTGGTTCCCATATTCATTGAAAAAAAACCATGTTGCTTCATCCACATCTTTCTGTATGGTTCCATATCTACCAGGTCCCAGGCCGGAAAAGGCAATGCGTCCAGGTCTTTTAATACACTGCGCCGTTTTGTTTTTACAATGGCATCATTGTGGCGGAAGGCCAACCCCTCCACTGCAAAAAAATTGCTATTACCGGCAACTAAAGCATTGGTTAGCTCCAGTAAGGTTTGCTCGGCTTCACCCAGTAAAACAAAGTCTGCTCCTTCGTTCAGGTATAGTTCGTACCGATCCGTAGAGTCTGAGCTGGAAACAATTACCGTGCAGCCCCTGTCCTTTGCGTAGCGGATCATTTTAAAAGCGGCATTACGCATATTCTCAAGGCACATCTTGGTGAGGTAGTTAAACCCATCGTCATATATCACAAAAATACCGGGCCTTACTTTCTCTATCTCCGGAATAACTTCCTCCGGTGACACAGCAAACATGGTATCAAAAAAAGATACCCGGTAACCATGTTGCCGCATAAATGAAGCCGCATACAAAGTACCAAGGGGCGCATAGGGCTGCCCGGTAGCCCATTGTTTGGGATCGAAACGCAGGTAATAGGAATGACTAAACAGTAACTTCATCATACAAATAGTGCGTGCTTTTTTGCAACGCTGCATTTTTTTTAACCAGGAATGCTATTAAAGACAGGTAATAAGGAATGTACAGGCGATCGTTAACCAGTGGCTGCAGCGCAAATCTCAACACGATAATAAACACAAACAAAACAGCCAGTGCCTGCTCCGTCGATAATAGTTTTATACTGAAAGGAACATTCCATAGATAATATATAGTCAAAAACAGGAACACGCTTAAAAAAGAAAAATATAATCCGCTGGTCAATTGCGCTTTTACCAGCCCGGCATAACCGCTGAAATCAAATGTAGCATTAGCGGTATAAGACGTGTTCAATTGTTTTATAAATGCCGGATAATATAAAATGCTCCAGCCGTAAGCGCGGGCATTGCCGGCTACTAAAAAATAAGCCAGCAATAGCATGGCTGCGAGAAACACCATTTTACCAGCCGGCATTGTACGGCGGCGTTTGTTCGTGAAAAAAACAGCAGCCAGTATGCCAGCAGCAGGCAATACATTATCGAGCCTTGCAAAAACGGATAATAAGAGGAATATACAGACCCCGGTAAGGGAGTTTGTTTCTGTTAAAAAATAAACAGCAGTAAAAAGCAAAAGGCCCGAAAGCGCATCCGGGGTGGAAAGACCGGCTGCTGTTAATAAAGGCGGTGATAACATCAGCAATGCACTGCCGGCACATGTGTAGCCAATAGACCAGTATTTGCCAAACCAATGAAAAACCAATAAACCAATCAGGCAATAGGCCATCACCGATGGCCATACGGTTGCAATCGGCAAACCGGCACCCATTTTATAAAAATAATAAGCCAACCGGGTGTATAATGGCTTAACAACATAGAATGGCAATTGCGACCTGAATACTTCTGCATTTTGTGCAACGCCATTGCGATAGGCATTGGATGGATCGACCATCCGCTGATAAAAATTTTCTGGCACGTGGCTTTTTGCGATAGTATATACCTGCCGGTGTACAGCGTCTATACCGGCGCTATTGTTGTACGAGAGAATAACTCCCATATAGGGCAACATGTCCCAGTTATAGGCCGGTTTTTTTAAAGCAGCAATGCCTGCACAAAACAATACCAGCCAATAAATCAACAGGAAACCATATCTCCTCCAAACCTTATTTTGTATGTTGCCTGTCATTGTTAACAATTGAAAATCTGGTTGACTAAAAAAGACTGGTTGAAGGTGAAAGGTTCAGGGAACAAACACATTTCCTGCAAGTATCATTTTTATCCATATCAAGGTTTTTCCTGAATGCTATTGCGCGCTCACTATTGATAATATCATCCAGCCCGGCGGCCTGTATATTACCAACCACATCGTGAAAAAAGCAGGGCTTCACATTACCATCAGCCTCTATGACTGCCGATACCCAGGGCGCATTGCATTTCTTGTAAGGAAACGGATTGCGCCCATACTGCGCCGCGTAATAGTCATGTATCTTCTGTATTTTAAGCGGTGATTCAGCGATAAAGCCGTTGGCGAAATCATCTTTATACTCCGTGGTAATATTGTCAATCACGGCCTGCAATGCCGGCAATTCTTCTTCTGCCGGCAGCACTTCATGTTGTCTTGCCCCCGTCCACGCAATTTCCCGGTTAAAAGCATTGCTGCTTACATCAGCAGGCAGAAAACTTATACTGTCGAGCCCAATCTCGGCAGCGCTCTCTATGATAGCGTGCCAGCGGCGGTAATTAAGCCGATGAATCACGGTTCTTCCGGAAATACTAAAGTCTGGAACAATCGATCGCACAGCATCGATCCCTTCCTTCAATTTTTGGAAGGCGCCGGGAATATTCCGGATGGTATCATGCAGGGCGGCATCCCCATCGAGTGAAACAATCATATCATCTATCCATTCGGTTATCTGTGCTGCGTGTTTTTTTATGACAAGACCGGCAGACAATAAGCTAATCCTGATATTTTCTTTTTTCAGCATTTTACAAAACAGGAAAAAATTGGGATGCAGCAGCGCTTCTCCGCCCGACATCAACACCTGTTGCGTTCCAAACTTTTTTAAGCTGGCCATCAACCCGCTGATATCGGTCTCCTGCAATTGTTTCAGGTTATGATTTCCCTTCCATATATCGCACATAATACAACGGCAGTTACATGCGCTGTGCGGCATTAGTATAACCAGCGGCAGGCTGGTGATCCTGTCAGTTTGCAGGCTGCGGTACCGTTTGTAGGTTTGATATATTGATTGAATTTTCATGTTGCAGCAGCAATGGATGCATTAAAAACCCTGTATTTCCGGCTGACGGTATTTCCATATTCTTTGCAGCAATTTTATTTCATACGGATACCGGTGCAGGTTAACCTTATAACGGATACCAGCCAGTGTATGAATGGCTTTCCGCTTAAAATTATTCAGCCGGATATCTGTAACAGTTGGGTAATAGCCATTCAACACCGTTTCAAAATTCCGGATCTTATCGATCATGGCCGGGGTGAGCCAGGGTGTCAGCGGGTTTTTGCGTAAATCAAAATTTTCCCAGGCCGGACTGATCCAATCTTCCAGTTGTTTCGGAAACGCGAAACCCTTCTCAGTAGCCTGCTTCAGCAAATCGGAACCTTCCGTAGGCACGGGGCTATACGTATAAATCACGATCTCAGTTTCAGGATTGATGCGCTTTATCTTTTTGATAAATTGTATATCAAAATCTATTTGTGCATCTATTTCTTTTGCCGAAGCCCCCGGCGTACCCAGTACAAAGGAATATTCGGGTATGATATCAAACTTCTTCATCCGGGCGGCAAAAGCTGCTATTTGTTCGCCGCTTTGCGTGCCACCTTTATCCATTTGCTTAAGTATGGCATCGTTACCGCTTTCCGCACCAAAAAAAATAATCTTACAGCCCGCCTTGCGTATCAGTTCAAGCGTGGCGTCTTTGAACCTGGACATGGTGTCAATTCTTGCCATGCCCCACCAGGTCATTTTTTCAGGCATGATCAGTTGCGCAAATTCAACGGCACGTTTTTCCGAAACAAAGAAATTATTATCATGAAACTCGATTGCGTCGGCACCCCATTTATCTTTTATGTATTTGATGTCTTTATAAACCTGTTGTGCCGATTTCGCCTTCCACCTGGCTTCATAGATGGGTACTACCGCGCAAAATGAACAGGTAAACGGGCAACCGATACTGGAATGATAGGCAATGGTCTTCTGACCCAGGTAGGTTTTACCCAGGTATTTCTCCATCGGGTATAAATCAGATAATTTATCATAGGGTAGCGGCGGCAAATCATCCTGTTCAATTAAATCTTCCTTGGTTGTCTTTATGATAGTATCACCAGATTTATAAATAAGGTTTTTAATCAACTCATAAGGCTCGTTGTTGTCAAGCGCGTGCACCAGTTTCGGAAAGCAATGATCGCCGGGCCCATTGATGACAAAATCAACGAATCCCGAGTTAAGCACCGTTTTATAATGATTGCTGGGGAAATAACCACCCCAGATCATTATAATATCGGGATAGTATGTTTTAATTGCTTTTGAAAAAGGAATAGCCTGTTTTAACTGCGGGCCCGGCATCACCGTAATGCCGATATATTTAAACCCACCGGTTTCTAGATAAGCCAGGATGGCCGATAAGGGATCTTCCTCCCGGTTGCCGTCTACAATTACCCATGGATATTTTCCTTCTACCGATGCCGCTATGTTCAGGATAGAATTGGGTATTCTGTACTTGGCATTGGCACTTCTCGGGTTGAATAGCAGAATTTTATTCATGTTGCTCGAAGGGATGATCCCCACCCTCTGTAAATACGGTATTGCCTTGCAATGGTTGCCCTGATAACTAAATAAGAAGGGGTTAAGACAACCTATTTTGCCATTTGCCGTATTTACAATCAACCAGCCGGCTTAGTAAATAATATGATGAACGCTATACGGAGCTTCCTGCATAAAAGAGTTTCCGGACCCGATAGCCCGGCAGCAATAGCCTATGATATTTGGGCCGATAACTATGACAACCAACCAGGCAACCTGGTACTTGATCTCGACAAACAGTCATTTGCCGAATTGATAAGCAACATCTGCCTGGAAAATAAAAAGATCGCAGATATCGGCTGCGGAACAGGTCGCCACTGGCCATTGTTGTACGCATCGCATCCAAACCTGGTGATGGGTTTTGATGTTTCGGAAGGCATGTTACTGCAGCTCAGGCAAAAGTTCCCGCATGCTATTGCCCAGCATATCTCCGGCAACCAGTTAGAAATGGTGCCCGATGCGTTTGTAGACTGCCTGGTTACCACATTGACCATCGGTCATATTAAAAATATAGCCCCCGCCATCGCTGCATGGGCCAGGATCATGAAATACGGGGCCGATTTAATCATTACCGATTTTCATCCGGCCATTCTTGCCAGCGGGGGAAAAAGAAGCTTTCAGCACCGGGGTAAAAACATATCGGTAAGAAATTATGTTCACCCGCTGGAAGATGTAATGCGCATTTCCCGGCTTTATGGTCTGACCCTGGTTTCAAAACAGGAAAAATTTATAAATGAAGAAGTGCAGCATTACTATGCTGCAAAAAATGCGTTGCATGTATACGATCGTTTCAAAAGTATGCCGGTTATTTATGGTCTGCATTTAAAAAAATCAAATGCGCCTGCATAATGTAACATTGGTCAATAGCCATCAGCCGGTTAGCATCCTGGTACAAAATCAAAAAATTCTGGATGCAGGCAGGACGGGCAACGCAGGCTTCAATATTGATTTTACAGGCGCATTGGCTTTCCCCGGATTAATAAACTCGCACGATCATCTTGAATTCAACTGCTTTGCGCCACTGGGAGATAAGATATATAATAATTACACTGAATGGGGTAAGCATATTCATGCCCGCTACAAAAATGATATTGACCAGGTAACAAGTATACCCGTAGCACTGAGAACAGCATGGGGTATCTATAAAAATCTTCTTGCCGGTGTTACTACCGTAGTCAACCATGGGGCAGCTTTAAAAATTAAAGACCCATCCATCCATGTTTACCAGCAGGTACAGAATCTGCATTCGGTAAGGTTTCAAAAAAATTGGAAATTAAAATTGAACAACCCGCTCCTGAGCAGGCGCACTTGTGTAATACACGCCGGCGAAGGGTCAGATAGCGCGGCTTCAACTGAAATAGATGAATTGATTAAGTGGAACCTCTTGCAGCGAAAAATAGTACCCGTGCATGGCGTGGCTATGAATGCAGTGCAGGCAAAACATTTTGCGGGCCTGGTATGGTGCCCGGAATCAAACCGGGTTTTGCTAAACAGGCATGCCGATATTTACCAGTTAAAAGAACACATAAAAATTGTTTTGGGTACCGACTCAACACTTACAGGCAATTGGAATATCTGGAAACACCTGCGGCTGGCAAGACAATTGAAATTGGTAAATGACTCTTCCCTGTTTGATATGGTGACCAGCTCTGCCGCACAGCTATGGGGGCTTAACAAAGGAAGCCTGAACGCCGGTAAAGATGCAGACATCGTTGTTGCAACCACCAAAAACGAAACGATGCCCTGGGACAGCTTTTTTTCTATCAATCCAACAGACATTTTAATGGTACTGCAAAAAGGCAGTATACGGTTGTTTGACAAAAGCCTGTTACCACAATTACTGCATCATATAGACATCAGCAGGTTTACACAAATAAACATCGGCGCTGCTGAAAAAATGGTGGAAGGAAACCTGCCCGCTCTACTGCAAGCAATAAAAAAATACCACCCGGGCGTTAAACTACCACCGGAGGTATCTATCATCAACAATATGCCGCATGATTAAGATTGTTGATATCGTTTACCATTGCCATACAGCGTTGCAGTCGCCCGCCCGCGTATTGGAAAAACACCATCCTACATTGGGTTTTACGGAATTTATCAAAGACCGGGTTGACTATACCGTTGTGCGGCACCTGGATTATGAGGGAAGCGAAATGATCAACGGCATTCGTTATGCTTTTTTCAGGCGACCCAATGCAGCCTGGCGGATCCCGCTGAAAACACACCGCTATATAAAATCAATCGATCCCGATATCGTGCTTGTTCATGGTTTTGTTTTCCCTTTACAGGTAATGGCATTGAAGATGCTGCTGGGGAGAAAATGCAAGATCGTATTGCAGCACCATGCGGAACAACCGGTAAGGTCTATGCGCAGACTGTTGCAAACAATCGCAGATCGGTTTACCGCTATCTACCTGTTTTCAGCACACGAAATTGCTATGCCATGGCTGGCCGATAAAGTCATAAAAAATGCTGATAAGGTCAGGGTGCTGATGGCTGCTTCCGTTCCCGCAGGCGATAAAAATAAAAATTGCTGTAAAAAACAACTGGGCCTTGAAGGCTGTCATAATTTTTTATGGGTGGGCCGGCTTAATCAAAATAAGGATCCCTTAACTGTTCTACGTGCGTTTGCACAGCATGTGAAAAGACATCCTTCCGCCAGGCTATATATGGTTTATCAAACGGCAGATTTATTGTTGCAGGTACAGCACCTGATGAATGAAGAACGGTTGCACAATAACGTTATACTGGTAGGAAAATTACCGCATCAAGAACTTGCCGACTGGTATCATGCAGTCGATTATTTTATTTCTGCCAGCCATGCCGAAGCAGCGGGCTATGCCCTGCTGGAAGCGATGAGTGCGGGCTGTATTCCCATTGTATCGCGTATTCCTTCTTATAAAAAAATACTCGAAAATTCTCCAGGCTATTTGTTTGAACCGGGCAATATTGCTGAACTGGCGCAATTGTTAAACAGTTTGCCGGAACGGGATGATAGCAAACTGTCTGCTGAAGTAAAAGCCTGCTTCCGTTATTACCTCAGCTTTGAGAAGGTTGCCAGCAATATGTTCGATCTTTTTAATCAACTATATGCCGAAAAGCGCTAACATGCTTTGGCAGCTCAGCTCAATGGGCCAGGTAATTACCCGGTTATAGGTGAGGTGCTGATCTTCCAGCAAGGCCAGCACTTTTTCTGTCATCTCATTTCCCGTTTTTACGATGTGCTGGTTTTCAAAAACTGCGTTCATGGGCTGGCAAAAACAAACCACCTGGCAACCGGCATACAGGCCTTCCGTAAGTACCGTTGCAAAACCTTCATAGGAAGAAGGATGCAGGAGTATTTTTGAACGCTGCATCAGTTCAAGTACTTTATAATGCGGCAATTCACCGCATAATTCAATGCTCGCGGACAGGCCCTTCTCGTCTATCAATCGCTGCAAACGGCCCCTTTCTGGGCCATCCCCGCAAATTTTGGCTTTGATGCCGGGATGCACCTGCGCAACAATGCTGATAACTTTTATAAAAATTTCATATTGCTTTAAGGGTATCAGCGAGCCCGCTGCCAGTATATCGATGTCTCTTGCCGATGCGCTGTCGGGAAAATTTTTTGTGTCTACCCCGGGCGGAATTATATACCCCGGCAGAATATGGTAATTGGCAGAAAAGGTTGCGGCGAGGAAATCTGACAATGCCACCAGGTTGCGGGCCCGCGGACGGATAAGAGAAAAATAACGATTGCCAGGTTTGGCATCCTGGCCGAATAGCCAGGTAAATGATGGAACATGATGCTTTTTTGCGGCGTATTTTCCTATCAGCGCAGACTCACCCAGCCAGAAACTCAATATCCCTATTACATCGTTTTCCTGCACAATTACATTCAATCTCTTCCAAATCTTTCTCCATAACAGCAATCGATGCAGCTTGCCCCTGCTTTGCCCATTGAAGGCGATTACTTTAACATCATTCCATGCATACGCCGATTCAAAAAACGGGTATTGAAAAGCCAACACAATAACCTGCAACGAGGGTTGTAACTGCTTTATCGTTTTTACAAATAACTGTGGAAACGGCATGCAGGTACTATCGGCTTCATTGGCAGGAAAACCCGGTGTAAGAATAATAAGTGTTTTACTTGTTCCTTTCAATTCACTAAAATTTTCTTATTGCCGAATGCCGCCGCAGCATTATTGTGGGTAATCAGTATCACTATTTTTCCATCAGCAGCAATTTGCTGTAATACATGCAACATATCCCTTTCAGCTGCTTCGTCCAGTTCATTAAAAGGTTCGTCCAGTACCAGCAAATCAAAATCTTTGTATAAGGCCCGTGCAAAGGCAATTCTCTGGCGCTGGCCCCCGCTGAAATTTTTTCCATTTTCTGTAACCAGATGATTTACTCCTTCCGGCAACACATCTACCAGTTTGCCAAGGCCCGCCTGGGCAATTACCTGTTCAACCCGGGCTATAT
>Ga0070667_100001282_pt1 | contig 22721 bp, 21 predicted proteins | sample KBSS33metaG_FD_64659 | JGI IMG/M metagenome (GOLD analysis project Ga0070667, IMG submission 64659) | Switchgrass rhizosphere microbial communities from Kellogg Biological Station, Michigan, USA - KBS S3-3 metaG | ecosystem: Host-associated > Plants > Roots > Rhizosphere > Soil ... | reverse complement strand
CGGCCAATCGCGCAAATGCACGCTTTCACCGCCGGTTAATTTCTGGTACAGTTCTTCGGCCAGGAACGGCGTAAACGGCGCCATAATGTGGCATAAACGCACCAACACGTAATGCAGCGTGCGGTACGCTTCGTTCTTGTCGGTGTCATCTTCGCTCTTCCAGAAACGACGGCGTGAACGGCGCACATACCAGTTGCTGGCATCTTCAATAAACGGCAAGATTGGCTTGGTTGCGCCGGGCACGTCGTATTTATCCAAGCAAGCGGCAACTTCCTGGCCCAACTGGTGTACGCGCGACACAATCCACACGTCCAGCGGGTTCTTCAGTTCTTCGAGCGGATCGTCGTAATTCCCGTCCCATTCCCACTGGTCAACATCGGCATATAGGGTGAAAAAGTCGTACATATTCCACACCATGCTCAGTTTGCGGGCTACGTCGGCTACGTCTTTGTCGGTGAGCGAGAAGTCTTCGCCGTTTAGCAGTGGTGAGGTCATCAGCAAAAAGCGTAAACTGTCGGCCGAATACTGGTCCATCAGCTCGTTCGGGTCGGTGTAATTGCCGAGCGACTTGCTCATTTTGCGCCCGTCATTCCCTGCCAGCGTCCCTGTTACAATCACGTTCTTGAACGATTTTTTACCAAACAAGCCAACGCTCACTGCGTGTAGGTAGTAAAACCAGGCGCGTACCTGCCCCACATATTCCACGATGAAGTCGCCGGGGAAATTAGCCTCGAATTTCTCCACATTTTCGAACGGATAGTGGAACTGCGCGAACGGCATGGAGCCGCTCTCAAACCAACAGTCCAACACTTTATCAATGCGTTTGTATTCCACGCCGTCCAGTGTAAATGTTATGTCGTCAATCCACGGGCGGTGGTAATCTTCCAGTTCTACGCCGGAAAGGTCTTTCAGTTCGGCGTAGCTGCCCACGACTTTAATGTGCTCCTTGCCGGATTTGTCGGTGCCCTTCCATACCGGCATGGCCGTGGCCCAAAAGCGGTCGCGGCTTAGGTTCCAGTCTGGAGCGCTTTCAACAGTTTTGGCAAAACGGCCGTTTTTGATGTGCTCCGGGAACCAGTGCACACCGCCATTTTCTTCCAGCATTTGCTCGCGCTGGCCCTCGATGTCCATGAACCAGCTGGGGTGGGCCCGGTACATCAGCTTGGTGCCGCAGCGGTGGCAGTGCGGGTAGTTGTGGCGGATGTATTCGATTTTCCAGATAACGCCACGTTCGTGCAGCTCTTTGGCGATGGGTTTATTGGCGTCCCAAACATACTGTCCCTTCCATTCGCCTGAGGTGTAAAACCCACTATCGTCGATGTTATTCACCAGTGGGAAGCCTTTTTGCTTGCTTAACAGATAGTCCTCTTCACCGTAAGCTGGCGCGAGGTGCACAATGCCGGTTCCCTCTTCTAGGCTTACATAGTCGGCGTGCCAGATCTTGTGGGCTTTGGCGCCGCGGTCCTCGAATAATGGCTCGTATTCCTTGCCTACTAGCTCTGAGCCTTGCAGTGTGCGCACCACTTCGTACAGCAACGCGTGATGTTTTTCGTCGGTCAACACCTTTTCCAGCAGTGCACTGGCGATAATTAACCGCTGGTTATCTACCAAAACTTCGCTGTATTCTTCGTTTTCGTTTACGGCGACGGCGGTGTTGGCTGGCAACGTCCAAGGCGTGGTCGTCCATGCCAAAACGGCAACGTCCTCGCCCTTCAGCTTGAACTTTACGTACACAGATGGGTCGGTCACATCTTGGTACGAATTGTCCATGGCAACTTCGGCCTTGGAAATTGGCGTAGCGTCCCGCACACAGTACAGCAGCACCTTCTCGCCTTCGTAAATCTTGCCTTTTTCGTAGAGCTGTTTGAACGCCCACCACACGCTCTCCATGTAGTCTTTGTCCATGGTGCGGTACGCGCCGCGGAAATCTACCCAGCGGCCAATACGGTCGATGGTGTCCTCCCACAACGAACCGGTCATCACCATGTTTTCGCGGCAGGTGGTGATGTATTCTTCTAGGCTTACCTTAGTGCCGATGTCACGCTTATCGTGGATACCCAGTTTTTTCTCGGTAAATACTTCGGCAGGCAGGCCGTGGCAGTCCCAACCCCACACGCGTTCCACTCGCCTACCTTTCATGGTCCAGTAGCGCGGCACTACATCTTTGGCGATAGAGCTCAGCAGCGTACCGTGGTGTGGCACACCGGTAATAAACGGCGGGCCGTCGTAAAACACGAAGGCGTTGTCTTTTGGCCGTTGTTCTACGGATTTTTCAAATGTTTGGTGCTTTTTCCAATATTGCACCAGGTCTTTTTCGTACTCGAGCGCCCGGCGGCGCGTGCCTTTTTTAAATTTCATCACTTTCTCCTTATCAAACTAACGGGTCATCTGGCCTTCTTGCCATATTCACCATACTGACGTAGCTGGTGCCAATGGTCATCTGGCCACTGAAATTCCTGTTAAAAAAATCCCAACGCCGCTCGAAATAGTCGCGGGCACGGACATTCGCCATCATAACCGACACTTTTGTATAACGGTTTTTGTCGGCATGGCTGTTGAAAAAATCGTTGACTAAAACGCTCGCAACGCCTCTACCACGAAGCCCACTGTCTAGTGCAATTTCCCAAATTTCATTAACCGGCGTTTCCTCACCGCCAACCATCGTTCCGGCACGCACTGCTACCATCAGGCCCTTAACTGCCGAATCTTGCTCCACAATACGCAGATAGTAGCCGTCATCCTGCAGATGGCGCTCAGCCAGAGCCCGGCCCCTCTCTTTACCAACAGCCGACTGCATTTCGGCTATATATAATTCGACTTGGGTCGTATCCGCCCTAGTTTGACGGAGTTGCTCAGCGAACTGAACCGCATTAAACTCCAGCATAGACGGGATATGGGCCGTTGTAGGTGTAACGATTTGGTATGCTAGTGCTTCGGACATAAAAAACGTCTCCTCTTACTGCTGGAACCCTTCCGGGCGTTACCATCCAACTTCAAAAAGAGACGTCTCTTTTGCACTTAATTGCCAATCTTTCGGGTTGGGACCGGCGAGGTCTACTCTCCTAACGGATTTCTTCCCGCTGCTTGTGGGTGATAGCCACTTCGCCACGTTTTACGCGGCGCGCATAACACCTGTAATTATAGCAAAGGCGGGTTTTTCGTACAACGGCTTATTGTTGCTCGTACGCGTAACCGGCAACTTCGTCCATGAGCGGCAGAGGTACGCCCTGCCAAATATTGAGTACCGAGCCGTCGTTGGCGAGTACTAAGATAGCTGGATACTCCATAACGTCATACAAGCTGGCAGTAGCCGCGCCGTCGCGGGTGTTTAAGCTAACAAGCTCCAGCTTACGGCCAGAGTCGTAGCGGCCCTGATAGTCGCGCACGAACGATTCTACCGCTGTGGCGTGTTCTGATTCTGGTCTGTAAAGGATTAGCAATTTCACCATTCGAGCATATCACAGGGCATTCTTAACTAGCAATTAACCGGGGATTAAAAAGGAACTAGCCGTTTCCGGCTAGTTCCAGTGATAGTGGGCGTGAGCGGTCACTCCGTCAAAAGAATCGGTAAGCGCCCCTCAAATGTTAGCTACAGCCCGATGTGGACCCGCAGCTAGTGCACACGTAGCAGCTGCCTGCCCGTTGCGTTTGGTTGCCGCAGTTGAAGCACAGTGGCGCGGCCACATCCAAACCAATCTTTGGCAGGTCCGTAGCGGCAGCTGGAGAAGCCTTCTGGCCCTCCTGGGCGGCCGGGGCGGGTTGAGACACGCTCGCCACTACGTTCGTGGCTTCGGCGGCACGTACAGTGCTCGCCTTGGCTTCTGCGGTACGTTCAGCCTCAACAATCTGACCTTCCGGCGTTTGGTCGTCGGTGAGCAAGCTGGTTTGCAGTTCCGGCATGTCGTCGATACTGGCCAAGCCTAACTCTAAGCGGTCGTCGAAGCTTAGGTAGTCCAAGGCTAAGCGGCGCGAGATGTAGTCGGTGATGCTGCTGGCGGTGCGGATCTCCGGGTCGTCGGTGATACCGCTTGGCGCGTAGCTGGTGCTCATCATGGCTTTTACAAAGCTCTTCAGTGGTACGCCGTATTGCAGGCCGTGGCTCAACGAGATGCTGAAGGCGTCCATCAGGCCGCGCAAGGTACTGCCCTGCTTGGACACGCTCACGAATACTTCGCCTGGCGTGCCGTCTTCGAACTCACCAACAGTGAAGAATCCCTTGAGGTCGGCAATGCGGAATTTGTACGTTTGTGCCGTGCGCTTGCGTGGCAACATGCGGCGCACAGCACCCTTCACAACAATACGGTCGCTCACCGCGTCGGCAACTGCCGCTGGCGTTGGCGTGGCCACAGCAGCGGGAGCGGCAGCTGGTGCGTCTTCCTTCTTGGTGGTGCTTAATGGCTGCGCAACCTTACAGTTGTCGCGGTAAATGGCAACAGCTTTCAGGCCCATGCGCCAGGCGTCGATGTGCAACTGCTCTACATCTTCTACAGTTACATCTTCGGGCATATTTACGGTTTTGCTGATGGCGCCGGAGATGAACGGCTGTACAGCAGCCATCATCTTTACGTGACCCAGGTAGTGAATGGCGTCAGGGCCAACGGCGCAAGCGAACACAGCTTTGTGCTGCGGCTTCAGGAATGGAGCGCCTTGCACGGAACCGTTGTCGTGAATGTAGACTACGATCTCCTCAACTTCCTTCGGCGCGTAGCCCAAGTTCTTCAGTGCGCGCGGTACGGTTTGGTTCACGATAACCATGTTGCCGCCGCCAACTAAGTCCTTGTACTTCACCAAGGAAAAGTCTGGTTCGATCCCGGTAGTGTCGCAGCCCATCATAAAGCCGATGGTGCCGGTTGGGGCCAGTACAGAGGCCTGCGAGTTGCGCACGCCGTACAGTTCGCCCAGTTCAACCGCTTCATCCCAAGCAGCGGCTGCAGCGCTCAAAAGCTCTTCTTGTACGAGGTTGGCGTCAATCTTAGACACTTCGGCGCGGTGCATGCGCAAAACTTTCAGCATGCCTTCACGGTCTTGCCTGTAGCCCGCAAACGGGCCAACACGGCGAGCCATTTTAGCGCTGGTAGCGTAGCTGTGGCCGGTCATAAGTGCGGTGATGGCGGCGGCAATAGCGCGGCCTTCGTCGCTGTCGTACGGCAAGCCCATAGCCATCAGCAGCGCGCCCAAGTTGGCGTAACCGATACCCAGCTCGCGGTAAGCCTTGGCATTCTTGGTGATCTTCTCTGTTGGGTAAGAGCCGTAGCCAACCAGGATTTCCTGAGCAGTAAACACCAGCTCTACGGTGTGCTTGAACGCTTCAATGTCGTAGGTGTTGTCGTCGCGCAGGTATTTCAGTAAGTTTATGCTGGCGAGGTTACAAGCGGAGTTGTCGAGGTGCATGTACTCCGAACAAGGGTTGGAGCCGTTAATGCGGCCAGCCTTTGGTGCGGTGTGCCAACGGTTGATGGTGGTGTCGAACTGCATGCCGGGGTCGGCGCATTCCCATGCGGCTTCGGCAATCTGGCGAAACAGCTCACGGGCTTTTACGGTACGGACCGTTTTGCCAGTGGTTACAGCGCGCAGATCCCAGTCAGCATCGTCAACAACAGCTTGCATGAACTCGTCGGTAACGCGAACCGAGTTGTTAGCGTTCTGGTACTGCACCGAGAAAATGTCTTTACCGTCCAGGCGCATGTCGAATCCGGCTTGTTGCAGCACGCGGGCTTTGCGCTCTTCAATGGCCTTGGCCCAAATGAAGTTTTCTACGTCTGGGTGTTCGGCGTTCAAAATGACCATTTTTGCGGCGCGGCGGGTTTTGCCACCGCTCTTAATTGCACCGGCGGAAGCATCGGCGCCACGCATAAAGCTTAAGGGGCCAGAAGCCGTGCCTGCACTCTTACCAAGCGGCTCTACAGAGGAACGGATTGGGCTGATGTTCAAACCAGAGCCAGAACCACCCTTAAAAATCATCCCCTCTTCTTTATACCAGTTCAAAATCGATTCCATGGTGTCTTCAACGCCAAGGATGAAACAGGCGCTCGGTTGCTGTGCCCGGCCCGGCGCACCAATGTTAAACCACACCGGCGAGTTGAACGCTGCGCGCTGCGTAGCTAGCACGTACTTCAGCTCTTCACGGAAGTCTTCAGCTTCGGTGTCGCTTTCAAAGTAGCCTTCCTGCAGGCCGTGACGGGTAATGGTGTCTACCACACGGTCGATCAGTTGCTTGAGCGAGTATTCGCGCTCGTCGGTGCCAGGCGTGCCAGTAAAGTACTTCTGCGCAACGATGTTAATAGAGTTGAGCGTCCAGCCTTCCGGGAATTCAACGCCGTGCTGCTCAAACACCGGCTTGCCGCTGGCCGGATTCTTAATAAGCGAATCCGTCTTAACCCACTTCAGTTGGTCGTAGGCTTTGCTTTTGGGCTGCGTAAAAAGCCGCCCGACTGTCAGACTGGTAGTTTGTCCCATTGTACCCTCACTTTTTTAGCCCGCGAACCAGGCAGTCCCCAACCTGCCGCGAACGTTAACATTATTTTTTTTGATTATTTGTTTAGAGTTTCACTGCGCTCTCAAAGCAGTGCCAGCTCCCCCCGCGGGTTTTCACCCTGTACTCAATGGTTATAGTACAGAGCCTTGCGGTTATGCAAGACAAAAACCTGCGCTCGGGCAACCGGCGCTAGACTTCAAGAGGTTCGTGATGATTGCGGTTCTTGATGTGCGAGAGTTCTCGCTCAAATCCGGCCAAATCGGTAAAGCGGCGGTACACGCTCGCAAACCGTACATAGGCGACTTCGTTCAACTTGCTTAAGCGTTCCATTACCAGCTCGCCAATTTTAGACGAACCGACCTCTGGTTCACCGCACGCGTACAAGGTTTGCTCTATGTCAGCCACTAACTTCTCGAGTTGCAAGTTAGTAACCGGCGTTTTCTCGCAGGCATGATATAGCCCGCCGAGCAATTTGTCGCGGTTAAAAAGTTGGCGCGTGCCGTCATGCTTAATAACAACAAGCTGCGGCCGTTCTAACCGCTCGTAAGTGGTAAAACGGTAGCCGCATGCCGGGCACGCCCGCCTGCGCCGGATGGCTTGACCCTCGCCCGCGTCGCGCGATTCGATCACTTTCGTGTCTTCGCATCCGCATTGGCTACACTTCATGCCACTCCTTCCCCTCTAGATTGTTTCAACGTGCCATCACTACATATAGTGCTTATGGTTCTTATGTTAAGCCCTACGTATAGCGTTTGCAAGTAGATTGTATTTTTTACGTGATGTAAATTTGGCGTTATTTGGCTTCGCCGGATTCGTCGTGTTCTTTTGAGTTTACACGCTTTGCCAAGCGGCGCAAGAACGACGGTTTTTCGAGTTCGGCGTCGTGGTCATCGGTGGCGTGTGGGGACGTGTGCGAGGAATGCGAAGAAGTTGCCGTTTCGTGGTGGTCCGCCAGCGGGTTTCGGTCTTCCTTTTGCCCGTCTTCCTCTTCATCATCGTGGTCATCGAGAGTCCAAATGTTAGGCACGTGGTCGGACTTAAAATCTTCAGCAGCAGAAATGTCTTGATCGAGGTTCATGTCTATTTTAGACATTTCTTCGTCGGCCTTGGTTTTAAGTGTTGGCACGTCATCGTCTACTGGAACGGGTGCGGGCGTGGCAGAAGTTGCCGAGGCTGCAGCCACAGCAGCAGCGCCACGATCACCGAAGTAAGAAGCGTCAAAACCTGTGGCGACTACAGTAATAATTACCTCGCCGTCTAGCTCCGGACTAATAGTAGCGCCAAAGATGATGTTAGCGTCTGGGTCAGCAGCGCTGGTAATGGTTTCGGCAGCGGTGTTGATTTCGTGCATGGACAGGTCGTTGCCGCCGATAATGTTGAACAGAATGCCACGGGCGCCGTCGATAGAAACTTCCAGCAGCGGCGATTCGATAGCCTGCTGCGCAGCCTGGATGGCGCGATTGTCGCCTGCCGCACGGCCGATACCCATAAGTGCGCTACCGGCATTTTGCATAACAGCTTTTACGTCGGCAAAGTCGAGGTTAATGAGGCCATGTACGGTAATGAGGTCGGAGATGCCCTGTACGCCCTGGCGCAACACGTCGTCGGCAACCTTGAAGGCTTCCATAAGCGGCGTTTGGCGGTCGATAGTTTGCAACAAACGGTCGTTCGGGATGATGATAAGCGTGTCTACGCTCTGACGGAGATTAGCGATAGCCATTTCTGCGTTCTTGCGGCGCTTCTCACCTTCAAAAGCAAAGGGTTTAGTAGCAAAACCAATAACCAAAATGCCCATGTCTTTGGCACATCGGGCCACCACATGGCCAGCACCACTGCCGGTACCGCCGCCAGCGCCGATGGTAACAAATACCATGTCGGCACCTTCCAGCGCTTTCTTTATCTCTTCGATGGATTCTTCGGCGGCTTTCTGGCCGACCATTGGGTCAGCGCCAGCGCCCAGGCCCCGGGTTTCATCCTTACCGATGTGTATCTTCACTGGTGCGTTTGAGTGATGCAACGCCTGCGCATCGGTGTTAATAACAATAAACTCTACGCCGTCTACGCCCGCGGCGATCATGCGGTCTATGGCAGCACAGCCGGCTCCGCCGACGCCTGCGACTTTAATTCGTGCAAATGTTTCTATAGCTGGTGCAACTTGAGGCATGAATACGTCCCTCTTCTTCCGTTATATGTTGCAGTATAACCTACATAAGCGGCGTAGGTCCAATTTTTTTATCCGCCTGTTTTGGGCCAGTCTGCAGTTTGAATACTTTGTGTACGCGGCGTTTTATTTGCGAAAACGGCGCATTAAATTATCGACGAAATGTAGTGTTCGGTCGGCTGGGCGATTACTGTGAGCTGGAATCTCCTCTGGTACAAGCAGTATATCCAGCAGCATCAGGCCTACAGCCGTACAATAAGTTGGATCTGCAACCGTATCTACTAGGCCGCTTAATGGCTGCAATTTGCCCACACGCGCCGCCAGCTGCAGTTGCTGCTTGGCAAACTCGGCAATGCCCGGCAGTTTTGCCGTGCCACCAATAAGCACCACACCACCCGGCAACTTGTGTGCTTTGTGGATGCGGCTTAGTTCTTTGTCTACAAATTCGAATAATTCTTCTACGCGGGCTTCGGTGATCATGGCGATGTCTTCGGCCTTGAAGATATGCTCTTGGCCACGCATTTTTACGCGGATGTCGCGCTTCCCCATGGCTTGCATCAGGCCAGCATGCTGCACTTTTACAGCTTCGGCAATGTCGAGGTCGGTGCGCAACCCAATGGCAAGGTCGTTGGTAATATGCTGACCGCCCATAGGCAAGACCGCTGTGTGCTGCACTTCACCGTCCTCTAGCACGACTAGGTTTGTAGTGCCAGCACCGATGTCTAGCAAAACGGTGCCCGCCTCTTTTTGCTGGCGTTGCAGCACCGCCTCCGAAGCTGCCAAACCACTTAAGGTGTGATTGTGTATCTGTAACTGGGCTTTGTCGAGCGACATGTCTAGGCTACGCAAGTTCGGTGTGGCAGCTGTAACAATATGCGTGTCCACCTCAAGGCGAACGCCGTGCATACCTACCGGATCCTTAATATTTTCCTGCCCGTCCAGGCGATAATTCTGAGCGAACACCTGGATAATCTCTCGGTTGCTCGGCAGCTGCACAATGGTAGCAGCCTCTTCAACGCGCAAGCGATCTTCCGGTGTAATTTCGCGGTTAGCCGCGCTAATGGCAATAACACCTTTGGAGTTCAAGCCGCTCACATGCGTACCGTTAATATTTACAGTGGCGCCGGTAATATGAATACCGCTTAAGCGCTCGGCTTCAGTTATTGCCTGCGCAATGGCGTCTGCCGTGTCCTCTACGTGCACTACCACACCTTTACGCATGCCTAAGTTAGGCGCTGCGCCGTGACCTACAATAGATAACTTGCTTGTATTGGTGGGGTCAACCACACCAATAACACAGCGAACTGTACTGGTGCCAATGTCGAGGCCAACATATGGTGTTGGGCTAGAAGAGCCATGCATATGCACGCAGTATACCGCTTGAGTTTAGATTTCGGCAAGTCTACGGGAGTTTGGTAAGAATTTCGCAGCCGCTATTGGTCACCAAAACGGTATGTTCAAACTGGGCGGCGTAGCTGCCGTCTACCGTGCGCAGCGTCCAGCCGTCTTTCTCCTGGTAGATAGATGAGCTGCCTAATGTAGTGATGGGTTCTACTGCAATTGTCATGCCTGCTTTCAGAATCGGGCCGGTCCCCGCGCGGCCGTAGTTGGCGATGTCGGGTTCCTCGTGTAATTCGTGGCCTACGCCGTGGCCTACCAGCTCGCGCACGATTCCTAAGCGGTTCGTACGTAGCGTCCGCTCAATAGCAGCAGAGATATCACCCACATGACACCCGGCGCGTACCATACTTAAACCGTCGGCCAGTGCTTTTTCGGTGCCTTTAATAAGCCGCGCGGTGTCGGGTGTAGTTTTGCCGTCGATGCACACGGTAATTCCCGCGTCGGTAACCATGCCCTTATAGGTTACGCCAAAATCAAAGTTCACAATGTCGCCCGGTTCGAACGGCCGGTCATTAGGAATGCTGTGTTGCACTTGGTCGTTCACCGAAATACAAATAATATCCGGGTAGCCGTAAAAACCGAGAAATGCAGGTTCACCGCCCAAACGCTTGAGCTCTTTCTTAGCGAGCGCCGACATATCCTTGGGTGATAGACCCGATTTCGCTTCTGCGCGCATCAGCTCCAAAACCGTAGCCAACATACGTCCGCTCTCGCGGAGTGCAGCAATCTCGGCCTCTGTTTTAACCGTAGTCATCATCTCTTAATAATTATATAGGGTTAATCAACATCGACGCATTTCAAAATTGCGTCATGGACAATACGCGGATCTTGCGCGGCGTCAATTTTGCACACCTTGGCGCCTTCGCGCTCCAGGTGATCGATAATTGGCAATGTGGCTTCGTTATATTCACTAAAACGCTTGGCGATCGCCTCTTCGTTGTCGTCTTGGCGGCCGCGGCCCAGCAGGCGGCCCCGTACTACCTCCTCGGTAGCATGCAGGTGAACCACCGCAGTTAGCGGGAAGCGACCCTTATGCACCTGCTCTAGCAGCCAGTCGGCTTGCGGCACGGTGCGTGGAAAACCGTCTAACACAAATTCTTGCTTGGTGTCGATTAGTTCTAGAACCTTATCCATGAGGTTCATCATTTCCTCGTCGGAAAGCAACTTGCCCTGCAGCATTTCCTGGCGGCGCTTACCTGTTACCAACACGCGCAAAATTTCGCCCGTAGAAATCCAGGCATAGCCGTGCTCGTCGGCCAAAATTTTACCTTGCATGCTTTTACCGGCGCCGGCGACGCCCATCAGTATAATCATAAGATCAATGCAGCCTTTCCTTTACCAGACGAGCAATACGTGAGCCGTCGGCCTGCGCACCGACCTTTTGCTTTACAGCGCCGATCACCTGGCCCATGGCTTGAGGTCCTGCCGCGTTTTGCCCGGCAATAATTTCGTCGATAATAGCGCCGAGTTCTTCGTCGGAGAGCTGCTGCGGCAAGTACGCCTCAATCACCTTTTTCTCGGCGAGTTCGGCATCGGCTTTTTCGGTATTGCCACCCTGCTGATACAAATCAGCACTTTCTTGGCGTTTTTTTGCTTCCTTACTGAACAAGGTGATGATTTCGTCGTCCGGCAGGCCTTCTTCGCGCACGCCCTTAGAAATCTCAGCGTTTAAGATTACGCTTTTTAAACCTCGGAGTGTAGTTGCAAGCACCTTATCACCTGCCAGGAGTGCTTGTTTCAGATCCTGGTCAATGCGATTTTTGAGCATGTTCGTTAGCGTTGGCCAAACTTAATTTTCTTGAGCTTTTGCGCCTTGCGCTCAGCACGAATGATAGCCTTGTTGCGGCGCTCACGCTTGCTGATTGGCTTTTCGAAGAATTGGGCTTGCTTAACTACGGCAATTACGCCGGCCTGCTGCACTTTGCGGTTAAAGCGGCGGAGCAGGTTCTCCAGCGATTCTTTTGAGTCTTTGCGGGTTACTTGAATCATATAGTCCTATTCTATCGTAACAGAGGCCAGTTTGCAAGCGTTAAACGACTTGCTGCTTCTTTTGCGCGGCGCGCTGGCTTTTCAGCACGATGCTCTGTAATTCTTTAAAAATAACGAATTGCTTGTTGGTGTGGTAGATTTTGGTGTTGCCCTGTTTTTCGGAAACCAGGAAACCTACTTTTTCCAGGCGTTTTAACTCGCGCTGGATGTTGCCGGCATCTTCCTTGATGAGCTTTGCTAAGCCCCGGACATGCGTTTTGAAGTCGGGATATTTGGCATAGATCACAATGATTTTGCGCCGGACTCGTGAAGTTATAAATACATCTAACATAAGCTCTCTATTGTCATTAGAACAACGTACATTTGAGTATAGCTCATCCGCGCCAGCCCTGACAACTCATTTTTCTATTTATCGTACAAAAACCATATAATGCAACTAATGACATATGTGGAGGTACTGGTTGCGGACGCCGCTTATCACGGCAACGAGGCGCTCACTTACTCGAGTAATGAGCCGCTGCATGCTGGCCAATTAGTGCTGGTGCCGCTACGTAAAAAACAGGTGCTGGGCATTGTAGTGGATCAGGTACGAAAACCGTCATTTGCCGTAAAGCCTGTTGTAAGTGTTGCTGCATTGCCGTCCCTGCCCAAAGCACTTTTAAGCTTGCTGGCATGGATGCGTGAGTACTACCCCGCACCGCTGGGTGTTATAACCCAACTCTTCCTACCAAAAGCGTTGCCTAAAAAGCCCGTACCTCTCACATCACTGCCAGTCAGCCCTGCATCCGACCTACCTCCACTTACCAACGACCAAACGGAAGCCCTAGCAAAAATAACCGGCGCAGGCCTGCACATTCTGCACGGTGAAACTGGCACCGGCAAAACGCGCGTGTACATTGAATTGACGCAAGCCGCTTTACAGCGTGGCACGTCGGCACTTATTTTAACCCCGGAAATCGGGCTCACCTCGCAACTGGCCAACGACTTCCGAGCAGTGTTTGGCGAGCGCGTAGCCGTGGTGCATTCCGGCCTTACCGAAGCACAGCGCGAACGTACCTGGCAATATTTGCTGGAGCAAGCAGAGCCAATGGTTGTTATTGGCGCCCGCAGCGCTCTATTTAGCCCTATTGGCAAGCTGGGGCTAATTGTTATCGACGAGTCGCATGAAACCGCCTACAAGCAAGACCAAGCGCCGTATTATCATGCCGCCAGCGTTGCCGCTAAACTCGCCGCGCTACACCAGGCTGCATTGGTGCTCGGCTCAGCCACGCCGCTGGTCAGCGACTACGCCATTGCCACCGCCAAGCAGCGCCCCATTGTGCGCATGATCCACACCGCCGCCAGCACCGAAACCGCAGAAAAAAACGTCAAAGTAGTAGACTTGCGCGAACGCGCCAACTTCAGCAAAAGCCCGTATCTTTCCAACGAGCTTATCGCCGCTATGCGCAGCGCCATACAAAAAGGTGAGCAATCCCTTCTGTTTTTAAACCGCCGCGGTACCGCACGCGTAGTTATGTGCCAAGATTGCGGCTGGCAAGCGCTCTGCCCGCACTGCGATTTGCCGCTGGTGTACCACGGCGACGAGCACTTTATGCGCTGCCACAGCTGCGAGTTCAAGGCGCCTGCGCCCACCAGTTGTCCCAACTGCCACGGCACGTCGGTTATTTTTAAGAGCATCGGTACCAAAGCCGTGGCCGAAGAAGCAGCGCGCTTATTCCCCGAGGCTCGCGTACAGCGTTTCGACACCGACAATAAGAAAAGTGAGCGTCTCGATCAGCACTACGACGCGGTACGCGCTGGCAGCGTCGATATTCTCATTGGCACGCAAACACTCGCCAAAGGCCTCGATCTACCAAAGTTGTCGCTGGTAGGCGTTATTATTGCCGACACCAGCCTGTATTTCCCCGACTTTAGCGCCCAGGAACGCACCTATCAACTACTCGGCCAGGTATTAGGCCGTATTGGCCGCGGCCACCGCCAAAGCACCGCCGTTATCCAAACCTATGCGCCCGACAGCCCGCTGCTGCAATCAGTGATCACCAAAGACTGGGACACGTTCTACACCCGCGAACTTACCGAACGCAAGCAATTCCTCTTCCCGCCGTATGTATACTTGCTGAAGTTGACGTGCTCGCGTGCCAGCAGTAAAGCCGCGCAAACCGCCGCCGAGACGTTCATGCGCACCACCTTAGCAGAAGTGGGCGGCATTGCCATGGAAGGCCCTACCCCGTCATTCCACGAAAAAGTGCAGAACAAATACGTATGGCAAGTAGTGGTAAAAGCCAAACGGCGGAGCCAACTTTTGGAAGTTATCAAGCGATTGCCGAGCGGCTGGAACTACGATATCGACCCGATGAATCTGTTGTAATCAGGGGTAATTCCGGTATACTTTTGGTAATGACAAAAGACGACGTAATTACTTTGCCTAACCCGCACCTGCGCGAGCGGTCAAAAAAGGTAGGTATCATAACCGATGAAATTAAAGCGCTGATTGCCGACATGGAAGAGGCCACGCTCGACTGGGAAGCCAGCCGCGAGCACGAAGTAGGCGTTGCCCTGGCCGCCATCCAGGTAGACACGCCGCTGCGCATCGTCGTCATCCGCAATGACTTTGACAACAAGAAAGATAAAACCTTCTCTGTTTTCATAAATCCAGTCATCACCAAATACGAAGGCAATGTTGAGGAAGATTTTGAAGGCTGCTTAAGCGTACCCGACATATACGGTAAAGTTGGCCGCTACAACAAGGTGCGCGTACGTGCGCTGGACGCCCAGGGCCGCGAAATCCGCGTAACCGCCGAGGGCTTTTTAGCCCGCGTATTCCAGCACGAAATCGACCACACCAACGGTATGGTTTTTATCGACCATATCCACGACAACCCGGAAGCTTTTTTCCGCCTGCGCGAAGACGGCCAATTGGAGAAACTGGACTATGAAAAAGACGTCCGAGCCAATAGTATTCTTTGGTAGCGGCCCGGTCGCCGCTGAAAGTCTGCGGCTGCTGCTTGAACACCAGCAAGTAGAGGCTGTTATTACCAAACCGCGCCCACCGCATCATCGCGGCGCCGTGCCGGTTTTAGAGCTGGCTGAAGAGCTGCATTTGCCTGTTCACACGGTAGAAAACCGCAAAGAACTCGACGCCTTATTTACAGACGCCCGCTTCGAAAGCCGTCTGGGGGTGCTTATAGACTTCGGCATTATTGTCTCCCAAGAAGTTATTAACTATTTTCCGATGGGCATTATTAACAGCCACTTCTCTATATTGCCGGAGTGGCGCGGCGCCGACCCCATTACCTTCTCTATTTTGAGCGGCCAAGAACAAACCGGTGTCAGCATTATGCTGCTTACCGCCGGTATGGATGAAGGTCCGCTATTGGGCTATGGCGAATACGATTTACCTGCCGATATTACTACGCCACAGCTTACCGAAGGCCTCATTTCCCTGAGCGACGCCCTGCTGCAAACCGCCCTGCCTGGCTATTTAGATGGTACCTGGCATACCGTGTCGCAAGATGACACTGGGCGTGAGGTGTCCTATTCCCGTAAACTCACCAAAGAAGACGGTACTTTAGATTTCTCTAAGCCCGCAATTATGCTGGAACGCGAAGTCCGTGCCTTTATTGAATGGCCGAAAAGCCGTGCGACTTTAGGCGATATCGACGTTGTTGTAACCAAAGCACATGTCGTGGACGAATCCGGCAAGCCTGGCACTGTAACCATCATAAACAAACTGCCAGTGGTGTATTGCGGCGGAAGCGCGTTAGCGCTCGACATGCTTAAACCAGTCGGCAAAAAAGAAATGACCGGCCAAGCATTTTTGGCCGGTTACAAATCGCATATCCTATAAGCCTAGGCCGCTTGTGGCGGTTGCTGCGGTGGCTGTTGTTGCCACGGGTCTTGCACGCCCGTAGCTTGGTCGCCTTGCCACATTGGAGCGCCGCCTGGAGCCGGAGCGCCAGGATTATAACCAGGCTGCGGCTGCATTTGCGGAGCTTGTGGCTGCATTGGCTGGACTGGCATAGGCTGCTGAGGTGGCACTTGTGGCTGTGCGGGCATGGCTGCCGGGTCGTTAGCCGGTGCGCCGCCGCCCGTGCCGCCCGCGGCCAAAATCTGCGGGGCAACCTGGGCAATCTCACGCTTTAATACGTCAAATTCAGCGGCTACAACGTCTTTGTAGTCTGGAAAATTACTCTCCAGCCAGTGCAAAGCGCCAGCTTCGTCGTTACGGTCAATAAATTGTTCAAATTCGGTTAGTTGAGCGTCGCTCATGCGTTCGGCAAGCTTCATACCTACACGCATTTCAAGGGTCTCGTAAATATGCGCTAAGAGTTTCTTCTTCTCTTCTGCAGGCAATGCAGCTAGGCCAAGTTCTTGGAGTAGATCGTCATCGAGTTTAATCATGTGTATTCCTCTCTGCTTTCATTCTAGCATTTTTGGCTGGAACAGACAGCTCTTATAGTTTGCGCGAAACTGTCTCTCGTGTAAAGACTTCGATCCGGTCACCATCTTGAAGGTCGAGTCGCGAGGTTGTTTCCAGGTTCATACCGCACATTTCGCCCTCGAGCACCTCTTTGGCGTCTTGTGGGCCACGCTTCAGGTTGGTTACCTTTACTTCAGCCAGCTGGTCGTTGCCGCGCAGCACGCGGGCCAAGGCTGGCGCAATCAGTTTACCTTTAGTAACTTCGCCACCGCAGATAACTTCTGTTTTAGTGGTTTTGAATATACCGCGCACAACTAAGCGGCCAAGATCGGTCTCGATAACTTCAGGAGGCAGCAACTCGCTCAAACCTTCCTTAACGTCATCTATGAGTTCGTAAATAACTGCATACATACGCATCATAACCTTATCGCGTGATGCAAGTCGCTTTACGTTAGTAGGTGCTGTGACGTTAAAACCGTAAATAATGGCATCGCTGCTGGCAGCAGTGTGAATGTCGTTTTCGGTAATATTACCCACGCCAGAACTTACCACGCGCACCGCCACTTCATCGGTGTCGAGCGCCTTTAGGCTGTCGATAACAGAGGTAAGCGAGCCCTGCACATCGGCACGCACAATGATATTCAGTTCATTCACTTTGTTGTTGCGGTTGATGATACGGATCAGCTCACTACTAGTCATGTCGCCACCACCGCCATCGGCGCGCTTCTGCGTTGCCAGCTGTTCAGATTTTGAACGGGCAATTTTCTCATCCTTCACCACGGTAAATTCGTCCCCGAATTCCGGCAATGCCTTGAAACCGGTAATAACTACCGGGCTGGACGGGCCAGCCTGCTTCAGCGGCTTACCATCTGAACCCTGCAAGGTGCGCACTTTGGCATACGTAGTGCCGGCAACTACAAAATCACCAACCTTCAGCGTGCCTTCCTCGATCAGCGCGTTGGCGATCGGGCCACGCCCCTGCTCCAGGTGCGCTTCAATAATTAAGCCAACGGCCGGGCCATCTGTTTCAGCACGGAAATCTTCTACGTCGGAAACCAGCAAAATCATATCCAGCAAGTTGTCGATACCCGTTTTGTTCTTAGCGGAAACCTCTACGGCAACCGTGTCGCCGCCCCACTCTTCTACCAGCAGTTGCTGCTCGGAGAGCTGCTGTTTTACCCGGTTGGCGTCGGCACCTTCTTTGTCGATCTTGTTGATAGCGACAATGATTTTAGCGCCGGCTTTGCGGGCAAAACGGATTGCTTCCAGGGTTTGCGGCTTAATGCCGTCGTCAGCGGCAACCACAATAATAGCAATGTCGGTGAGGTGCGCGCCGTGCTCACGGATAGCGGCAAAGGCTTCGTGGCCAGGCGTGTCCAAAAACGTAATAGCGCGCTTGTTGTGGGTAATTTGGTAGGCTGAAATATGCTGTGTAATGCCGCCGGCTTCGCCCTTGGCCACCTGTGCGCCACGAATAGCATCTAGTAGCGTGGTTTTGCCGTGGTCGACGTGGCCCATAACGGCAACTACTGGCGGGCGCGGCACAGCTTTGTCGCTGGCAACGTGCTTTTCGCGCACCGGCAGCACCACTTCTTCCACCTTTTTCGTCAGCTCAACATCAAGCTCGAGCTCTTCAACGATAATTTGAGCGGTATCAAAATCGATCCGCTCATTTACCGTGGCCATAACGCCGTTCTTAAACAGCTCGCCGATAAGGCGCGTAACAGGAAGGCTCAGCCGGTCGGCCAGAGCGCCCACGGTTATCATATCCTCTATCTCGATGGTTCGTGCCATCTCTAGCGCTCCTTTCTGCCGATACCGGCCGGTCTACACCTTACATATGTCTTATTTATTATTTAGTTGCACTTTTGAGGCTCAACGCGATTTTGCGAGCGTCGGTGTCGATGTCGAGCACCTTGAACTGCTTTTTCTCATTAAGCTTGAAGATTTGTTGCGGGTCGACGGTTTCGTCGTCGCTCATCTCACTGACGTGTACCAAGGCTTCTACGCTCGGGCTCAGCTGCACGAATGCACCAAACGGCGTAATACGTGTAATTTTGCCTTCTACGATGTCACCCTTGTTAAAGGCTTTAACTTCCTTCAACCATGGGTCTTCGGTCATTTGCTTGAGGCTCAAGCTCAGGCGGTCCTTGTCGATAGCAATGATCTTAGCCTTCACATTTTCGCCAACCTTCACGTAGTCACGCGGGTCTTCCACGCGCTCCCATGAGATTTCAGAAATGTGGATGAGGCCTTCGATACCCGATACGTTCACGAACGCGCCAAAGTCGATCACGCCGGTTACAACGCCTTCTACGACGTCGCCAACCTTCAGCTCGGCAAAGCGGGCTTGCATGTCGTCTTTCACAGCTTCCTTCTCAGAGAAGATAAGCTTGTTGTCCTTGCGGCTGACGTCGAGCACGCGTACGCGGATTGGTTTGCCAACCAGAGCATTCAGCTTCTGCAGGATTTCGTCTTTGTCGGCCCCAGATACGCGTGGGTAGTGGCCAGCAGCCAGTTGCGATACGGGCAAGAAGCCGCGAATGCTTTCCAGCTCTACCAACAAACCACCACGGTTGGCGTCGTACGGAGTTACCTCAACGATTTCTTGGTCGTCGAAGATGTGCTTCAGCTCGTCCCAGCCGCGATCTTTAGCGGCGCGCTTCATGCTGAGCAGCGCGTGGCCTTCGTCTAACTCTGGGTCGATGACGCTGACCGTTACGGTCTGGCCGAGTTCCAGAGTTTGGCCGTGGCCAATTTCGCGACGCATCACAACACCGACGCCCTTGGCGCCGAGGTCGATCCACACCTCGTGCTTGCGCACGGAACTCACAACGCCTTCAATGACGTCGCCAGCTTCTAGTTGTTTGACTTCGCTGCCAGCAAGCAGTTCGTCCATTGTTAATTCAGTTTTTGACATGTTTGACATGCCTCCTTGTAGTGTATTTCCCTAGTAATCTCTAAGAATACTCTCAAAGATCACCGCAAGATTATCTCCATTATACCTCTTTTGTTCGGGGTCGTCAAAAGGCATAGCCCAGGCGCCTTTATGCGTGCTACACTAAAGACAATATGTACTTGGGGATCGATATTGGGGGAACCAAAACGCTGCTGGCCTGCCTTGATGACAATGGCGTTATCACCGAACAAATTAAGTTCCAAACATCGCAAGATTACCAAGATTTTCTCCGTGATTTGGAAGATAACGTTGCTAATCTCTCAACGAAGAGTTTTATTGCTTGCTGTGTTGGAGCACCCGGTCGACTGGATCGTAAGAATGGAATCGGCATTGCCATGGGTAATTTGCCGTGGCAAAATGTACCACTCCGCGACGATATACAGCACGTCGCACAATGTCCGGTAATCATCGAAAATGATGCTAAATTAGCGGCCCTTTCCGAAGCTATGCTTTTAAAGGACAAATACAACCGCGTTGCCTACCTCACTATTAGCACCGGCATTGGCTTGGGCGTAATTGTAGACCAAAAAATTGAACCTACCCTTATCGATGCCGAAGCCGGTAAAATGCCGCTAGAATATCACGGCAAAATGGTGCCATGGGAATCATTTGCCTCCGGTCGTGCCATTGTTGAACGCTACGGCCGCAAGGCCAAAGATATCAAAGATGAAAAAACGTGGACGCATATTGCCCACGACATCGCCATTGGCTTAATAGACATTCTTGCGGTTGTGCAGCCGCAGGTTGTAGTACTAGGCGGCAGCGTTGCAACTTATTTCGATCGTTTCGACAATTTGCTCCTAAAAGCACTGCATACCTACGAAATGCCGCTCATTCCCATTCCACCAGTCATTCATGCTGCGCGGCCAGAAGCCGCTGTGGTATATGGCTGTTACGACCTGGCAAAAATGACGTTCACCCGCGATGGAAAATCTCGTTCGTAAATTACAACAAGACTACCCCGGCCTGCATTTTACGGTTGGTGAGGTTTTGTGTTGGTCACCTAAGCGCAATCAGATTTTCTATGCCAGTACCAAAAACGAGCATAGCATCGCTGGCTTACTGCATGAAGTCGGCCATGCCCTACTCAACCATCACACATTTAGAAGCGATATAGAGCTATTACAGAAAGAAGTCGATGCGTGGCAAAAGGCACAACACTTGGCGTCGCTTTACGGTGTTACTATCGATGAAAATCATGTACAAGATTGCCTAGATACTTACCGAGATTGGCTCTTCCAGCGCTCCCGTTGCCCTGTCTGTAACACTACGGGCGTACAGCAAACACCACGTCAATATCACTGCGTTAACTGCGACGGCCAGTGGAAAGTGAGTAATTCACGGCTGCGCCGACCGTACCGCCAACAAGCTACCGCCGCTACATAGCAAAAGAGGCTGGAGCCTAAAACTCCAGCCTCTCGTTCCCTACGCTCTCGTTATTGAGCGCGGTTTGCCGGGCCGTTGCCCGTCTTTGGGCGGCGCGAAATGCGGCCACCCTTGCGGCCAGCTTCACGAGCCAGCTCACGGTTAGCGTAAAAGCCACCAGTGCGGCCAAGTTTGCCGCCACGGGCGCCGATCTTCGCATAGAAGTCGCTACCGTATTTCGCTTTGTTGGTTGCAGCGGCAGCCTTGCCGCCAGCTTTAGTTCCAGCCATAAAACCTCCCATGGCTTAGTCTGTCTTCTAGAGAAACTTAAGAGGGTTCGCTCTTTTTATGGAGCTGAACCCTCTTTTTTTTGCTTCTTTCGAAACTACTTATATATTAACACGCTTATGGAATAATGTCAATGGTTTTGCTTATCGAAATGCTACCTCTTTAACCTGTTGGTAAAAGGCCACGCTCTTTGCGAACTCCTGCGATGTATCGGCTTGTGCCGCAAGCCATGCATGACCAGCTTCATATTGATCTGCAAACTGCCGTGGCAGGCCGAAGCGATCGATGCGTTCCCGCCACACTTCAGAGGTAACCACCTTGGCCACATCTGGAGATTTTATATTCATTGCGTCCGCCACCTTATAGCAAAAACGGTCATGTGAACCTAGATATGTTTTCGCGTGCGCCTCGCGGACACGGCCCCATGTGCCCTGTGGATCATCATAGAACATTCCTTGAATCACCTCACTTGCCGCAAGCGCCCCTAAACGGAGGGTCGGCGTATCGTACACACCATGCTCATAAAAACCAATACTACACCGAGGATTAAAGCCAATTTCATGCGCAAACCTAACTGGGCTTGAGGGTATACCCGCCATAACACCACGCAAGTCGGCAGCCACCAACGCATCTACTTTTTTTACACCGAGCGGCAGCAGCGCACCCTTAAGATGGCGCGTCAGTCTTAAGACACGCCAACGTTCGGTGTCGGGAGTGATAACGACCGCGTCGAGGTCGGATTTAAGTGTCGCCGACCCGTGCGCCCTACTTCCTATAATTTGGCACCCGAGTATAGAACCTGGGGTTTCCAGCTGTACGGCCGCTTGTAATTCATGAATAATTTGCTCATTTTGCTCTCGCACGCCGGGCACCACGCCTGTAATTGCAGTACGCTCTGTAAGCACTGAATCGCGGATTTGTTCTAGTGAATATGTCTGTGACTTTCTCATGATAATTGGGGATCTCAGGAAAGATAAAAGCCACCCTATTCGGATGGCTTTTATATAATTCGGCACCGTGCTATTTTCCCAGGGGTGAGCCCCAAGTATTGTAACCGCGGCGAGGCTTAACTGCTGTGTTCGGTATGGGAACAGGTGTTTCCCTCGCGCCATGGGCACCGAAAGGACGCTACCTCGTAAGGTAAAAAGCGTCATTTCGACGTCCATCTGTGCCGTTTCGGATTCATAAAATGCAACGTTTATGACAAACGAGTGTTTGCAAGTATATGGCAAACACCAACAACTAGTCAATGCTTTCTCTCACCCGATCCGGCCCGAAGGCCAAATACGAATGAGAGAACGTAAAAAGTCAATGTCCCTATTAGTACGCTTCGGCTACATACATTACTGCACTTACACCTTGCGCCTATCAACCAGATAGTCTTTCTGGGGGATCATAGGGAAATCTAATCTTGAGGTCAGTTTCACGCTTAATATGCTTTCAGCGTTTATCTGCTCCGCACATAGCTACCCAACCATGCCATTGGTATGACAATTGGTACACCAGCGGTGCGTTCACCCCGGTCCTCTCGTACTAGGGGCAAATCCTCTCAAATTTCCTTGCGTCCACAGCGGATATAAACCGAACTGTCTCACGACGTTCTGAACCCAGCTCACGTACCTCTTTAACCGGCGAACAGCCGGACCCTTGGAAGGTGCTCCCC
>Ga0070667_100001279_pt1 | contig 22762 bp, 22 predicted proteins | sample KBSS33metaG_FD_64659 | JGI IMG/M metagenome (GOLD analysis project Ga0070667, IMG submission 64659) | Switchgrass rhizosphere microbial communities from Kellogg Biological Station, Michigan, USA - KBS S3-3 metaG | ecosystem: Host-associated > Plants > Roots > Rhizosphere > Soil ... | reverse complement strand
ATTTTCCTCCAGCGATACGTAGCAACTTCGAAGATCCAATCCATGAAGTCCGCGGCACCCCCCAACATCATCCGGCTCTCGAGTTCGCCGCTTTCCCTCGTCCGATAGAACCAAAGTTCCATTGTTGGGAATCTACACCGATTGTAAATTCTCAAACGGGATTTCGAAGTGTTCAGGAGGTATTCGTGAAGGAGTTAGACAGGCTGATTGTGACCGTCTCGCAGCACACCGTATTTCTCGCCGAAGCGGCAATATATCGGTGTGGATCCTGTTCCAATTCACCCGGTGTTCCATTTGCTCAGCTTCTGGAATTGGTGGGTGGGCATCCGGCCGGCTCAGTGGATTTTATCCTGCCCGTCCTCGGTTATTGCCCGTCCTGCCAGTCGGAGCTGGATGAGCAGTCTACCGTCATCCCCAGAGTTGCCAGGGCCCGTTGACCGGACGGGCCCCCGTTCAAGTCCGCTGCAAATCGGCATCAAATTCGCTTGCACCCTCCATGTCTCCACGTTAAACAGTAAGTGCTTACCACGGATCGGTAAGGCATCAGTGCAGGAGGCTAACGATGATCGAAACCCCAAAGAAAATTTCAATCTTGCTCGCCAGCGACTTTTCGATATTGTCGGACAGTCTGGTATCGATATTTAAAGGCACCAAAGACCTCAAATTGGTCGGTTGCGCCAACTCCACCGAGGAGCTGACAGTGCAAATTGAAAAGTTCCGGCCGCAGGTGCTGCTCGTGGATATCTCGATTACGAACGATAAATTCGCTCCGTTTATGACTCAGATATCCAGTGGCGATGCCAAGATTCTCGTCATCAACCAGGACCTGACTCCCACTCAAACCATTGAAGCTCTGCGTTATGGTGCTCACGGGGTGATTGGAAGAAGGACGCCGCCCGAACTCCTTTGCCGATGCGTACGTTCTGTCGCTTCGGGCGACATCTGGGTGGGCCGCGGTGTGACCACGGAGCTTGTTCAGTTCCTGCGTGGCCGGGGAACTCAGCCGGATTCGGGATCTTCGCGAAATGGCGATTCCGAGAATCCGGCAACGGCCTCGGGAGAAACACGATTTGGCCTGACAAAGCGCGAGCTGCAGATTGTCGATGCGCTGGTACAGGCTCAGACGAACAAGGACATTGCTGAAACGTTTGGCATCAGCGAATACACCGTTAAGCATCATCTGACCAATATTTTCGACAAGCTCGGAGTTTACAATCGCGTGGAACTTGCTCTGTTTGCAATCAATCATCAGCTTTGTCCTTCTGCAACACCAACGCAGCCGGGCCAGGCGGCAGAGCCTGCACTGATGCCTGTCGTGGCATCAAATGGCAAACCCAAATGATGAAACTCCTCTAAACGCCTCGGGCAAAGACGTTCGGAATTGAAGGCGTGTGCCGATTGCGCGTCTCTGCCCGGCCTCGACCGCAGGTTAAGAGTTTTGAAATGAATTCCCCGGACCACGACTTGATCCAGGCGTGTCTGCGTCAGGAACAGGATGGATGGAAGGAGCTTATTGGGCGGTATCAGCGCCTGATCTACTCTGTAGCGCGTTCTTTCTGTCCTCTGGCCGAAGACACTGCTGATATTTTTCAACAAGTCTGTCTCGAACTGCATCGCTGCCTTCATCAATTGCGAAACGAACAAACTCTCTCTGCGTGGCTGATTACCATCACGCGCCGCCGCGCGTACGCTCATCTGCGTTCCCAGAGGTCTCAGATTCCGATAGGTGACTTTGATGCCGCCGTCGACGCACGGGTTGAAATTCTCGAAAAGGAATTCGAAATTGAGCATGCTTTGCTTCAGTTGCCGGAACGTTGTGAACGGCTCCTGAGGATGCTGTATTTCGACATCGACGAACCGAGCTATAACGATATTGCCCGGAAATTGCGTATGCCCGTCGCAAGCATCGGTCCCACACGTGCCCGGTGCCTTGAAAAGCTGAAAAGACTGCTCGATGCTTGATCAGTCATGAGCCTTGTTTCAGTGGCACCGCCCCTGATCCGGAGCAGGGCCAAATAAAAATCATGAATGTATTTTCGCGGAAGCGCGGGGCCACTTTACTGTTCAGAGGTACGGAATCTTGCACCTGACTTTGGAATCCATTATCGATTTATTGGAAGGCAGAACCGAAAACAAGCATCCGGATCATTGTCCGGAATGCCGTGGACGCCTGGAAGAATGGAAGCTTTTGTGTTCCCGATTGCACGGGAATCAGCTGACAGATGCCCCGGCAGATGTATTGAAGACGGCGTATGGAATTCCGGCGCCCAAAGAGGAGTACGAGAAACAAGATTAGGCGCAATAGGCGTGCTGTCATGTTTCGACAACACCTCAGACGCGCGACATACCTGGCTTCCAAAAATCGGCGACAACTCACTTGAACAAATGTGGTTATCGACTGCGCCTGCAACCCCCGCTTATCGTTTGCCAGCCGTGACCCAACCTGGAGCGGAACCAGTTTTCTGACGAAGAACCATATTCAATTGCGCCGCATGATGCTGGACGTGTCGCATGTTGTACAGGTAGCGTTCGGCGACGGTCAGATTCTGGGCCGGCCGTATGCGGTCCGGTTGACGGGCCTTTTCGCCGGTCATCGAATCGATAGCGTTTTCGCATTTCCTGCGGCAATGGTCGAGGTACCCGAGGAGCACGTCTTTCGAGTATGGCTTGTCCGGCAGTAGTCCGCCAGGACCGAACTCGTCGCGATTGAACGGAGCTGGCGGGCCAAAGTCCTCTATCGACTCGGACAGGTAGAAATCGAGAAAGAAGAGCGTGTGGTACGCGAGATACCAAAACCCGACGATATCGTTGGGGACCCACTCCGGCTTCTTCGTGCGATCGCACCATATGTCTTCCGGGCAGACGCGCATGGCATTCTCCAACATGTCGATCGCGGCTCCGAACTGCTGACGAAGAATCCCTTTCCAGAACTCATCCATATCGGCCTCCGATGACGAAGCGATAGAATACACAACATTAATGCGTATCTATTTCCTGAGACATGGCGAAACAGACTGGAATGTATCCAGGCGAATTCAGGGGCGGACTGACATCGCGTTGAATGCAAACGGAGTGAGTCAGGCGAAAAAATGGCGTTCATTCTTTGAGCGGATTCCACTCGCGGGTGTTTATTCCTCGTCGCTTTCGCGGGCGATGGAAACGGCGTTGCTCGCTACGCTTCGGCCGCCGTGCGTGATCGACGCATTGGATGAGCGAAACTACGGCGAATGGGAGGGTCAGGTGTGGAACGACATCGCCGACCACGATCCGAACTTTGACCGTCGCTGGCGTCTTGCGGACAGCAGGCCACCCGGAGGAGAGTCCCGGCTGGAAATGCATTCCCGGGTTTATCGGGCAATGGACTCCATCGTGGCCTCGCACGATGAGGGTTCGGAACTACTGATCGTGGCTCATGGCGGAAGCGGCAAGGCTGTGCTGGGTTACGCGAACCGCATGTCTATCGAAGAATTGTTCGGAATTCCGGCTATTGGCAATGCCACGATGACTTTGCTGACGCGTGAGGGCAAGCACTGGAGTGTCGCCGAGCCATTGATGCCGGATGAGAAAGTCACTCCGCTCCGGTAGCTCGCCGCCTGTTACACCTTCAGCCCAACCGCACGCATCAATGCGAGCGCGTTGCTTCGTTGTACGACGCCCGGCCGCAACATGTAGTCAAAGATCATTTTTCCGTCTTCGAGCCGATCTTCAAAGTGCGCATTGGCCGCCCGCGGGGCTAGAGCATCGGCAACTTTCGCAAGCGCGAGATCGTGAGTGGTAACGAATCCGATGGCGCCCTGCTCCACCAGCCCGCGGATGACTGCCTCGGCTCCGATCGTCCGGTCATGCGAATTGGTTCCGTAAAGAATTTCGTCCAGCAGCAGCAACACCGGGAGCGGTTTCTCCGTGAGTTCCATGATGTCTCGCAGTCGCTGAATTTCCGCATAGAACCGCGACGTCCCACCAAGCAGAGAGTCCTGTACGCGCAGAGTGGCGCCAATGGCAAGAAGCGACAGCTTCATGCGCTGAGCACTTACCGGGGCTCCCGCCAGCGCGAGGGCAACGTTGGTACCTACGGTTCGAAGTAGCGTGCTCTTGCCGGACATGTTGGAACCACTGATGACCAGCAATTGCAGATCGCCACCAAGTTTGATGGTGTTCGGTACGCAATGCGCTCGCAGCAGAAGCGGATGCCGCACCTCTTCAGCCTCAAGCACGGTCGAACCATCGACGACCTCCGGAAAAGGATATTCCGGCCGTTCGAAGGCAAATGAAGCCAGTGAACACAGCGCTTCCATTTCACCGACGGCTCGAAGCCATCGGTCCACTTCGGATCCGTGACGCTTCCGCCATTGTTCAATCGCGAAAGAAATCTGGGTTGCCCACAACAGGAAAAATGCAAGGAACATCACCATTTCGTTCCTCTGTTGTTCCAGCATGGTAATGAATCCGACAAGCTTCTTCATCTTCGCCGATGCTGAGCCAAACTCGCCTCGAAGCTCCTGCAATAATGGCGATGAGACGTTTTCACGTTCCAGTCTCTCCAGTGTCGAGTGCAGAATGTGGAACTCGCGGGCGTGAGCTTCAAACGAACTCTTTATCGTTCGGACGCGCGGCCGGTACCATGTTCCAAATCCACCGTGTGCCAGGGCTGCAACCAGAAACAACGATGTCGGACCACCAAAAAACCACATGTACGTGAATGTGCACATCGTGAACGCGACAAGAACTGGAGCAAGGATGCGCGCCGCGGTGGACTCCATCAGAACCGGGGACGTGGCCCAGCTTCTAATGACTTCCGGTTGAACGGTGGTCCGCATTTCACGTCCCAGGATCGCGAGGTCTTCACGCAGATCGACATTGTTGCGGAGTTCCTCAATGGCTTCCTGTCTTCTCCGTATTTCAACGCTCGACGCCGGGGCAGACAGCCATCGCGCAAGGGTTTCCTGGCCGGCCTGCGTTCGCGCGGTGCATAGGAGTTCATAAACCGAACCCACGCCGAAGATATCGAGATCATTCACATAAAGGTTGGAAGGGTCCGCGTAACTTGTCCCCGGATTGCCATTTCCCACCCACTCCCCGTTGATACGTGCCAGACCGAGTTCGTAGAAGCGAACGGCACGCAGTGCGCGCTGTTCTTTCGGGTAGACGCTCATGCTGTAGATCACAAGCCCGATGTATGTTCCGACCGGAAGCAGGATGAACCACCCAGAAAACTGATGCAGCGCAAGGACGAGATAAACAAACAGAAAGGACAACAGTCCGGCCCCCAGCCGCAATGTCGCGACGAAGTGAGATCTGCGATGCGATTCCACGAGCCAACGTCGGCGTTCATCGAGTCGCTTCGTATATTCCGCAGTGGGGTCCAGGTGTGATGGCAAAACCGGATCAGTATACGCCTGAAAAAAGGGGTCTGACGGGTCTGGCCCCTTTTTCTAAATCACAAATGAAAAACGGCAATGGACCAATGACAAAATCCCCGGTCCCTTTCAAGCGCTTGGGAATTTGTCCCTGGTCACTAAGCAATTGTCATTTTTCATCGAAGAAAACGGGTCAGACTCGTCAGACCGTTTTCGTGGTCTGTACACGGGTCAAGGGGTGGTGATACCATCCGCTGTCCCGCACCGCGATGCGGGGATCGCAGTTGCGCAATAATAACGTTTCGGAGTGATCAACATGAGTGTAACGGGTTCAAATCGCGAGGCCGGCCTCGAGGAATCGCAACGATTCCTGCCGATCCTCATCCTGCTGTTCATCGGCAGCGGATGTGCCGCACTGATATATGAAATTGTCTGGTTTCAGCTGCTGGAACTGGTGATTGGGTCGTCCGCTGTCTCCGTTGGAGTCCTGCTGGGAACATTCATGGGTGGCATGTGTGTGGGTAGCCTGATGGCCCCGCGTTTGATCTCCAGGAACCACCATCCGCTCAAGCTCTACGCGATGATTGAAGTGGGGATCGGGATTATCGGTCTGATCATTCTGTTTGCGATGCCCCTGGTTGGAGGGATCTATACATCCTGGGCGGGACAAGGCCTCACGAGCATGTTGTTGCGCGGCATCGTTGCGGCCATCTGTCTTCTGCCTCCGACGTTTCTCATGGGAGCGACGCTTCCTGTGATCTCACGATGGGTGAAGACTTCTCCGGAAGGCGTCTCCTGGCTGGGTTTCTTCTACGGCGGAAACATCGCCGGCGCCGTGGTGGGCAGTCTGCTGGCGGGCTTCTATCTGATGCGGGTCTATGACGTCAACACGACGACCTATGTGGCAGTGCTGATCAACCTTCTGGTCGCGGCCATGGCCTTCCTGATATCGAAGGCAACACCATTCAAGCCGGAAGCACAATCCTCATCGGATTCCATCGTTGCGGCGGATCCTGGGGCGTGGGCTGTTTATCTGACGATCGGCTTGTCCGGGTTCACGGCGCTGGCGGCCGAAGTCATCTGGACCCGGCTTCTTTCCCTTCTCTTTGGAGGAACGGTTTACACATTTGCGCTGATTCTTGCCGCCTTTCTCTTCGGCCTTGGAATTGGAAGCAGTCTCGGATCCGCACTCGCGCGCAATTTGAAAAATCCGCGTGTTGCGCTGGGCTGGTGCCAGATGCTGCTTTGCGCAACCATGGTCTGGGCCGCTTACTCATTAATGAAGTCGATGCCGTACTGGCCGGTCGACGTGACGCTGACAACCGATCCCTGGCTCAAAGTGCAGCTGGATATGGTTCGGTGCCTCTGGGCGGTTCTGCCCGCAGCGATTCTCTGGGGCGCCAGCTTCCCTCTGGCTCTCGCGTCCGTCGCAGCCCGCGGACAGGATGCAGGTCGTCTCGTCGGTGGGGTGTATGCGGCCAATACGTTTGGAGCGATTCTCGGTTCGCTGGGGGCGAGCATCGTTTACTCATTCGGACTTGGCAGTCAGCATTCCCAGCAGGTGCTCATTGCGGTATCGGCGATTTCCGGACTTCTCATGCTGGCGCTTCCGAGCGAGGAAGAGTCTTCTGCGAAATCGAATCTGAATTTTGCCATTACGGTACTGTGCCTCGCCGTTGCCGGCGGACTTCTCGTAATGACTGTCCCCGAATTGCCGGGCCATTTCGTGGCATATGGACGATTCATGCCAACACGTGGCGCCAACGCAAAGGTCGTTTATATGGCTGAAGGCGTTACTGCAGCGATTGCTGTTTCAGATATGCCGGATGGCACGCGCAATTATCACAATGCCGGCAAAGTTCAAGCGTCGAGCGATCCGGCCGATATGCGGCTTCAACGCATGCTGGGTCATCTGACGACTCTGATTCCCGCCACCAACACGGATTTCCTCGTGATCGCCTTCGGCGCTGGCGCCACGGCCGGTGCTGTCAGCGTGGAACCGAAGCTGACGAGTGAAACCATTGTTGAAATCGAACCACTGGTTCCCAAGGTGGTTGGGAAGTGGTTTGGCGCTCACAATTTCGAAGTCGCACAGAACCCCAAAGCCCATATTCAAATCGATGACGGCCGTCATTTTCTGCAGACCACGAAAATGAAATTTGACGGCATCACCTCGGATCCGCTCGATCCATGGGTTAAAGGTGCTGCCGCTCTTTACACGAAGGAGTTTTTCCAGCTCGAGAAAGACCATTTGAAACCGGGTGGCGTGGCGACACAGTTCGTTCAGTTCTATGAGAGCAACTCCGACGCCGTCAAGAGCGAGATCGCCACATTCTTCGAAGTCTTTCCCAATGGTGCAATCTTCGCAAATACCGTCCGAGGGTCAGGTTATGACGTGGTACTGGTCGGTCAGGTGGACCCAATCAAAATCGACATCGACAGGATTCAGGCGAAACTGGACAGTCCGGAATACGCGGTCATGGCGCAGTCTCTCCGAGAGATCGGTTTGCATTCCGCGGTGGATCTGCTCGCCACCTATGCCGGCCGGCCGACAGACCTGCAGGCCTGGCTGAAGGACGCAGTGATCACGCACGACAAGGACCTGCGGCTGCAGTATCTGGCGGGAATGAGCTTGAATCTGTATCAGGCCAATGACATCTATCAGGACATGGTGAAATTTGGGCCGTTCATGCCGAAGGAGATGTTCACCGGCAGCGATGTTCATTTGCAGCTACTGGAGAAAGCGATAGCCCAGGGAACAAGCCGCTGATTTTCCGATCGGAACAATGAGTCAGAGCATGGTGGCGCCCTTGCGGCGTGTCATCGTCAAACGTCCGGAGGAAGCGTTTCAGAACGCGCAGGCCATCGACCAGCAGTGGGCCGGTCTCGGCTACCTTCGTCCTCCCGATTTTCGTCTCGCCTGTGAAGAACATTCGCGTCTGATTGCGCTTTTGCGCGCTTCCGGCGCGGAAGTGCTGGAACTTCCCGCGGATCCCCGCACCGGCCTGGATTCACTCTATGCTCACGATCCCGTGTTAATGTGCGACTCGGGTGCGATTGTCTTTCAAATGGGCAAGAGCGCGCGCCGCGGAGAAGGTCCGGCATATGCGGAATCCCTGAAACGATGGGGTGTTCCCATACTCGGTGTTGTGGAGGGCGAAGCCACCGCTGAGGCCGGCGACATGATCTGGCTCGATCGGCGCACGCTGCTGGTGGGGCGCGGCTTTCGCACGAATACCATGGGGCTGCAAGTATTGACCGCATTACTCGAACCAAAGGGAGTGCAAGTCATTCCGGTCCCACTGCCGTACTTCAATGGTCCCCAGGATGTGCTGCACCTCATGTCGTTCATCAGTCTTCTCGATGACAATCTTGCCGTGATTTATCGGCGGCTGCTTCCGGTTCCTCTCTTCGAACTCCTGACTCAGCGGGGTATCCAGCTCGTGGATGTGGCCGACGAAGAATACGACTCCATGGCGTGTAACGTCCTGGCCATTTCACCGAGAAAGGTCCTGATGATCCGCGGCAATCCCATCACTCGTTCGCGGTTGCAAGCTGCAGGATGCACGATTTCAGAATTCGATGGCCGGGAGATATGTGTGCCTGGCAGTGGCGGCCCGACGTGTTTGACTCGGCCGATACTGCGGGGATAGCGCATGCTCGATCGGTTCCCCTCGAAATACGGATTGAGAGAGTTCGAATGCTCACTTGATCGGGCCAGTGATGGGAATCGGTAACAATGTGATGACAATCTCGCCGGAAACAGCTCCGTTCACATTCATCTCTTGCCGCAGGTTGGTAGACCCCAGAGTAATGGTCTTCACGATAAAGCCTTCCAGTCGTTTGCCGTCGCTGCGCCCGACAGAAATCCTGTATGGCATGGGCTTGAGATCCAGCTTGAAGCTTCCATCAGGTTTTACGTTGGTCGAGACGCTATAAATTGCGTCGGTGCTGACGTCAGTTCCTCCGTTGGTTGGAAGTACAAACGTGTTTGAAGCTCCAACGATCCTGGAAAACGTGACTTTGAGATTCGGCAGAAATGCCGAGACGATCGGACCATCGACGACAACTTTCCCGACAAACACCTGACTGGGCAGCGCGAGCTGCCGGTTCAATTCTGCAATGGCCTGGGCTCTCATGGCGGGGGTTAATATATTTTGCGAACCGGGCTGCGGAGCTGTAGGAGTCACAAGCGAGAAATCCAGTTCAATCATCGTTGTACCGCGCTGAACCGTCACCAGATTTGCACCCGTGCTGTTGGCAGTGCCGGGGTAAAAAGTCGGTGCCGCCACGGCGCCCGCAACGATTCCGTATCGACCGGGAGGAATGTTCTCGATGCGGTAGTGACCCGTTTCATCGGTTGATGTAATTCCAGCGAGTATGTCGGATGCGATCTTCCCGTTCGTATCCGGTGATGCAATGGCCACACGAACGCCGGCGGCAGGCAGGCCGTCCATGCCAAGAATTCGACCCGTAATCGCGCCGGTGTCGGCCTGCGCGAAAAGAGCAATGTTCGCAACGAAAAGGGCAGTCAGTGCCACGCGCTTCATGGTGACGACCAAAGTTGACTACGGTTGCGGAGGAAGAAAGTCCTTCGAAGTTCCCAGCCAGCGGAATCCATCCGAGGGACGTGTCAGCTCTCGCAGCAGGATCTTCCGCGTCGTTGTGTCGCGTGCTGCGGCACCGACGAGAGTCACCTCATCACCAATCTTAAGGGTGTTTTCGGTGATGCCCACATCCTTCAATTGCGCCGCGCCGAGCCATTCCCCAGACCACGACGTAATCCTGCCGGATGCATCTTTCGCGTCAATATTGAGAAATGAATGCGGATTGCGGATCGTGAGCATCGTCATCGTTCCCCGGAGCGTCACGCTCTGATCCAACAGGAACGTGCCTTCAACGGAGTGATGCGCGTTGGCGGCAGCGGTCCACATCAAGGCGAGAGCAGCAACGAGTATTGTGGCGGTGCGTTTCATCCGAACCTCCAGAAATTTGCAGCCATACTGGCATTTATCGCTAGTTTGACGCCGCGATGGATGTCACCTGTATCGTTTTGTTTTTTGCGTCTAGCGTGCCGGTAACAGTCACCTTTTTCCCAGCAAATTTTTCCGGCGTCTTCTGATCGCTGAGCGTGTAGGTATCCTTCCCGTCATACAGCACATACGGAGCGCCATGGCCGTCGTTGCAGGCGATGGTGCATTCGGCGTTGGTCGGGCCCATGCGCATCTGGGAATGATCACCGGCGGGGCACATGCTGTCTGTGATGGTTCCGGTGAATCTCTGCGTGCCCTGAGGCGCAATAACTACTGCGGCAACAAGAACGCTGAGAATCACCGGCTTTACGGCAATCATCGAGCTGGTCCTCTCGCGGCGTTTAGTGCCCTGGCATCATGAGGTGCGCCGCAGACGAGCCGGCATTCATGATCCACGCGCCGCCCTGGTTGCCATTATCTGGCAGACCGAGTGTCGCTGTCGTTGCACCCGGAACGCAGATTGTTGCATGCGAACGAGCCTGAGCCTGGCTGGGTCCCGTGAAATTGTAGAATATGGATCCCATCTCGGGCTTCGGCCACTTGCCGGCTTTTTCCAGCTCTTCGAAAGCGGCGCGCCGAGTCGCTGGAGTCGTGCTTGCCTCCGTCTTCAGGCTCACCGCAACACGGTCCAAATTGGCGATGCTGGTGCATTCCACGGAGAATGGCTGGTCGCCGGGTTGGATGGGCCGGTCATAGCAAACCAGGCGGTTCGTCCCTTTCTTCAGAGTGTCGTAAGTGAAGTCGCTCTTCCAGTGAATGACGGTGGCGCCGTCTTTCATTTGAGCCGGCGCAGCCGACAAGGCTTTATCAATTTCAGGGGACGTCTGGGCAAAAGCGCTGACGGCAAGCGCCGCGACGATTGCGATAACTATGGTGACGAGTTTCATTGGTGTGACCTCCAAGGGCTAGCAGTATAGATCTTTGTGGCTGTGAGCATACAACTCCTTGCTTTGTAATTTCGATATGTAGTTAACTCCACCGCATCCTATGACGAATGCACGCATACTTTTGTTTCTTCTCGTGGCCCTGATGGTTGCTTCCAGTGTGACCTTTTCTCAATCCGGCACTTCCCCCTGGGAGCCGATCAGCGAAGAACGCCTGCGACATCCCAAGGCTGGTGATTGGCTGAGCTACCGTCGAACAGATGACGTGTACGGTTTCAGCCCCTTGACGGAGATCAATCGGAACAACGTGAAGAATCTACGGCCGGTGTGGTCCTATCCGGTTCAGGACGACAGCCGCTGGGTTCCAACTCCCATCGTCGCTAACGGGATCATGTATGTCGCCGAGGGCCATGGCCGCGTGCTCGCTTTCGACGTGCTGAGCGGGGAGATCCGGTGGATCCACAAACGTGATTATCCCGAAGATATCCGAGCATCCCAGGCCTATCTCCGCGCACGTGGTGTCGCCATCTACGACGACAAGATTTATTGGGGAACTGCGGATTCGTACCTGGTCGCACTTGACGCCCGTACCGGCAAACAGCTGTGGGAAGTAAAAACCGCGGATTATAAAAAGGGAGTTGGCCACTCTCATCCACCGTTGATTGCCGACGGCAAGGTGATCATTGGATTTATTGGCGGTGAACGCGAGGTGCGCGGCGCGGTCGCCGCATATGATGCGAAGACTGGTGAGTTCATGTGGAGAACCTACACAGTCCCGGCGCGCGGTGAGCCTGGTTCGGAAAGCTGGGCTCGGAGTGAGATGCCTCCGTTGGGTGGGCCGACGTGGGGTACGTTCAGTTTTGATCCCGAACTCGGATTGGTCTACGCGGGTGTCGGTCAGCCGGCGCCGTGGGCTTCCACGTTGCGTGGTGATGGCGATGCGCTGTATACGAACTCGGTCATCGCACTCGATGTCAAGACTGGAAAGATGAAATGGCATTTCCAGGTCGTGCCTTCCGATAACTGGGACATGGACTCGCCGTTCGAAAGCACTCTTGTCGATCTTCCAATCAACGGTGTAACGCGCAAGGCCCTGGTCCAAACCAGCAAAATTGGCTGGGGTATCGTACTGGACCGAACGAACGGGCAGTTCATTCAGTCTTTCAAAACGGCGTACGACAACATCATTACGGGATGGAGCGCGGCGGGCAGACCCTCCTTCAATCCGGCTGTGGTTCCGGCCGCGAAGGATGTCGATTCGGGCAAAGTGTTTACAGTTTGTCCGCATTATCACGGCGCGCGCAATCTGAACTCGCCGAGCTTCAGTCCACTCACCCATCTCTACTACCTCGGTGTCAACAACTCCTGTATGGACGTTCAATTCATCACGCAGAAATACGAACTCGGTCAGGCCTATCAGGGAATGAATCTGCTGAAAGCGAACTTCGCGCCCGGGTATGACTTTATCGGTGAGTTCGTGGCTTTCGATCCCGCGACGGGGAAACGCCGATGGGAATACCACACCAAAAGCGGTGCCGCAATGACGGCGTCGGCACTGGCAACCGCCGGAGGCGTCGTGTTTGGTGGAACGGCAGACCGTTATCTATTTGCACTCAACTCTGAAAACGGAAAGCTGCTGTGGCAGACCCGCCTCAACGGAGATATTTCCGGCGCGCCTATCAGCTTTGAGGTCGGTGGCCATCAGTATGTCGCCGTCGGATCCGGCGGCCGTATTGCGATGACGACTTCGTACGCAGCATTAACGCACACTGACATTCCGCTGGGTTCCGGCATGATCTGGGTCTTCGCGCTGCCGCAGTAGTGATGTCCCAGGCTCTCGGTTGGCTGCCTGTAGGCGTGCGCGCCAGCCCTCCACATATCAGCGCAGTAATCAGGCTCCTTCCAGCATGTTGCCCTGCCACTCCATCTTTAAATTGAGCTGGCGCGTGGCCGTTGCGGCGACTCGGCCAAGCACGCCGGCGTAAGTCGGAAACGACAACGCCACCTGAGACAATTCATCGACACCCATGTTGGCCGTCATTGCGATTGCGGCAAGCTGGGTGATTTCGACGGCTCGTTCCCCCACAACATGGCAACCGAGAATTCTGTGAGTCTGCCGGTCGACGATCAGCTTACAAAATCCGCGAGTCCGCCCGTCAATGATGGTTCGTGTCGTCGAGTCGAATCGGACGACAGCCACCAGAGCATCGCCGGCGGCCCGGGCCTTTGTCTCCGTCAGTCCGACTTGTGCATACTCGGGATCCGTGAAACTGCCCACTGGTGCGGCCCGCTGATCGAGAAACTTCATTGCAGCACCGCGGACCGCATTGGTGGCGGCCACGAATCCGCCTTGAATCGCCTGAGGGACCAGCATGAAGCGGCCGGTCACGTCACCTGCCGCGAACACGTGCGAAGCGGAGGTTCGAAGAAATTCATCGACGCGAATGAATCCTCTGTCGTTGATTTCGACGCCCGCTTTCCCAGGATCCAATTCGGCAGTGTTGGCCGCCCAGCCGATTGCTGCAACCGCAATGGTTGCTTCGACATTTTCCTGGTGGCCGTTACTGGAGAAAAACATGCGCACGCCATCGGCCGTCTTCTCAAACGAATCGACTGTCCCGAAGTTCTCACGCACCAGGATGCCCGATTCCCGGAAGGCCGCAGCGACTTCAGCTGACACGTCTTCGTCCTCGGTGGGCAGGATACGCGGGCCCGCCTGAAATAAGTGGATTCGCGAACCGAATGCATTGAACACCGACGCAACCTGCGCTCCGGTCGCACCTGCACCGACCACGATAATTGCGGGCGGTACCGAGGTCAGGCGCCAGGCATCGCTGTGGGTTGAGGTGAATTCCGAGCCTGGAACGGAGAAGCGTCGACTCACACCTCCGGTGCAGATGATGAATTTGTCCGCCTGCAGACGAAGTCCGCTTTCGGTTTCGATGGTGTGCGGATCCACAAACCGGGCCGTGCCTGTCTGTTCGTGAATGGTCACTCCAGTCGATTCGATCTGGCTGCGGAATGTCGACTGTTCGCGTACTTCATGAACCACCTCACCGACGCGTGCCAGCAGGCGCGAATAATCGAGCGATGGCTCGCTCACGCCAATGCCGTAACGCCCCAGCTGCCGAGCGTCCCGGATCAATCGGGCGGCGTGCGCCAGCGCGCGCACCGGCACGGGGCCATCGTTGGCGGCCATGCCGCCGAAATCGCCCGAAGTCACCAACGCTGTTTTGGAACCAAGGTCTCCGGCGCGCAATGCGGCCAGCATGCCGGCGGGACCGGCACCAATGACGACGACATCTGTCATGTTCTCCCCTCTCCCGAACGGAGAGTGTGGTGCGAAGCGCCGGTTGAGGCGTACCACTGAAAAAAATCATTGTGGAGCCCCCACACTTGATCTCCCACTCTCTCCGCTTCCACGAATCCTAAAACTTGATCGAGCCCGAAATCTGAATCGAGTGCCCTTGAAACGTCGAACGATTTGAAAATTCCTGGAAGTACTTGAACCCGACGCTTAGTTTCTGCGGAGGCAGAACCAGGTTGGATGCGAAGCCCACCGCATTGACCTTGTAGTGATCGCCCGCATGCCCGGACTTATCCGTCGTCTGCCACTGACCATATCCAACCAGCCCGACCTGGACGCGCACGTCATTTCCCGCTGGAATCGTCCTCGTGACGGAATAGTCGAGGTCCAGGTTCTGGCCTGGATGAATATCCGTGCCGTTCTGAGCCGTGTGGAATTCGTACATTTGAAAAATGGAAACCGCTGTCGCTTTGTCGCCTGACAGAAAAAACGTCTGGCCGGAGGACACGACGTGTGTCCAATAGCCCGAGCCGACGTTATCGTTCGCTGTCGCGTCAAAACTGCCCGTCGGGGCAAGAAATCCATAGGCGGCTCGAATGGCAGCGCTCTTCGTCTCCCATGCCAGGATGAACGGCTGATAGTAGGAATCCGCGAATCCACTGCCACCGCTGATCGGCCCGGTCACGTCCGACGTGAGCGAGTTCTTCGCAACGGGCAGGGTGGCCGAAAGTGAAAGTTTCGCGCCCGCCAGGATTTCCTTTGGGCTGACCCACACGATGGAATTCATATCCATGACTACCGAATTATTTCCCGTCGTCTGTGTTGCGCCTTCCGCATCCTTCAGCTGGCTGCGGGAGTACGTGAGAAACTGATTGGCATAACTGAATCCGGATTCGGGCGTGACTCCGGAATTGGTCGCACTCATGCCCAGCGGATAAACGCCACGGACCTGCGCCACGGCTGGTTTTGCGTCCATAGAAAAAGCAACCATTAAAGCCAGCACAATAGAGAAAAGTCTCTGCGCGATTGAAGTTCTGCCGACCAATCGATTTTTATGTCTCCAGTTCCGCAAGCCACTGCAGCGCCTTCAGCCCGGGCATGAAGCAGTATTCGCCTCCACGCGTAACGACAAATCGCGGAAGACCTTGAAGCCGCCTGCGAACGGGTTTGCGGGGCACCGTGTAAGAACTGTCACTCTCATTGGAGCCGATTACCGGATCTTTATCTTTTCCGGCGCCAAAAAACACGCCATCGTTGATCCACTGAGTCTGAACGAACTCAAACTGTCGTCCGGGATGTGCACCGACAAAAGCGAACATCAAGCCTCGATCGACGCCGTCGTCTTCCAGAGTTCCTTCCGGAAGCATCGGTCCATAAGCGGTGCCACGCCGGATCATGCGATGAATTCTCGCTACACCGGCAATCGATGCATCGCGAGGATTCGTCCGGCGGATGTGCGAGCCTCCGGGAGTGTGGAAGCCTGCGGCGTCATCGGCTTCGTACAGAAAATCATTGTTGCGATGCGAGTCGGCGCCGAGTTCCGGATTATCGTGAAGCGGACACAAAGCCAGGGGTGCTCCGCTTCGCCAGCGCCCCATCATCTTCGCCGCCAGTAATTCCTCGTCGTCTGCGTTTGTCGAATTCGCCTTGAGATATCGGCGGAATTCCGCGACGCGCTGATGCAGCTTGCGGAAGACGACATATGTGCCATTGCGTCCGAGAAGTTCGGGCTCCGTTTTCTGAACGGTGCCCATCTCATCGATATAGCCGATGACGAACTCGCCGGCCTTTAACGGACGCTCCCTGGGATTCGTTCCCGGGATTCCGCTTCCTTCGATTGCGGGATGGCTGATCCCGTCGCGGAATCCAAACGGTTCTTTCTCCGTTGGCAACGCGTGGCAATCCTGTCGCCAGATTGCTTTGATTCCCCGCATGTCGGCGTAAGCTGTTCGAGCACGCGCGAGAACTTCCTCAAGCCGTTTCTCATCCGGTGAGACCGCCACCAGCACAACATGCAGGTCCGTTGCTCCAAGCGGCGCTTCCCAGTTCTCGGGTGCGCTTTCACCGGTATCCCCCAGTTCCTTTGCACGTGCGGCCATACCCTGACGAAATTCCCAGGCCAGGCTGTCGAGAGAACTTTGGGGTACAGCCAGTGCTTTGAGACCGGGATAGGTCAGAGCCACGCTCACCCATGTATCCGCCAGGGGGCTCGTTGGATTGGCCGACGAAGTCACGACTTTGCGGATACGGCCGATCAAGTCCCGGCCGGCTTTGGCATCATCAATGCGGAAACCGATATACGTGGAAGCATAAGGAGTCGGCCGTGGACGAAGAACTCCGCTTTGAATGTCGTCCAGTTCGAGTTTGACCTCTGCGCTTTCCGCCACAGCTCTCTCCTTCCCTTGTTTCAGATCACTTCGCCGTTGCAATATTCTTCCAGAAATTCTCCAGGCTCTCGGTTCCTCCAAAGAGCGTGGTGAAGTTCGTGGAGTCGACCATCAGGATGTCGCCGGCGCGTTTGTCGTTTGGCGGCAGCCAGAGCAGACAGTTGAATTCCGTGTTGCCCGCCGCAGTGAACGGATGCGGCCGATCGAGATCTATGGGCTGGCGTGCCAGAAGCATTACGGTCTTGCCATCGTCCTGCGTCAACGCGTAGTGCGGAAGATGCGGATGAAAGTTCAGGGTGGGGACTTTGTTCAGCAAGCCGGGTTTGTCCAGATCGCGAAAAGCGGTGAGGGGCGCGATATTCTTTGTTCCCTTGACGAGCGCGGGACGCAGTCCCCACTGATTGATCACAGGAATATCGAGGGCCTTGATCAGCGAACGCGTATATTGGCTGAAACGCTGCTGGCGTGGAACCAGCCTGTCGCCGTGATGCTCGTATTCCATCTGACGCTGCTTCAAGTCATCGGTGAACCCGACGTCATGATGAGGCGCGATCAGGAGGCAGGTGCCTTCTCGTTTCAGCCAATTCCGAATCGCGTCGATTTCCGCGGGTGTCGCCTCCAGTCCTGCAGGCAGATGATCCAGACCAAACACCAGAAGCGTGTCTGTGTCTGCGAGGATTCTTTCGTCAATTGGCAATGAGTATCCGGCCTGATCCACGCGTTGAAAAACCGCTACCGGATGGCCTGTGACTTCCCCGGCGATTTGCTGAAACCGGAGCGCCGATCGATGAAAAAGTTCCAGAGTACCCGCGATACCCTGCAAGAACTGGTCCTTGTTCCAGTCCGGTGTTTCATAGGCAGGCCAGACGACGTTGCGAACTTCGGTCATCGTCGAAAAACGATTCTCAATTCCGGCGGGGTCGCGTTGCGCCTCCCAGGGATAGTTCCACGACCAGTAGATACTGATTCGGCGTTTGCCGGGTGTGTACTTGCGCGTCACATGGCTCTGGTTATAAGTGCGGGCGATCGGCATCTCACTCATGGTGTTTCCTTACTGCATCTGATCGAGCATTGCCGAGAATGAGTTTTTGACATTCAGGGCCTTCTTGATCTCGTCTGCACTGACAAACGGATATTCTCCATATTCCAGAAAGCTGGGACATTGATGTTCCCGGACAAACTTGATGAATGCCGGTGCATTCGTCTGCCAATCCATCGGAAAGCCTTCCAGATTCTCAAACACTGTCTTGACTCCAAGGTTGGTGAAGAGCATCACGGCATCTTCGGTGTATTTATCGAAGTCGGTGTCGAAGATTCCCTGGTACATGAAATACGTTACGCCATTGATGGGGAACAGCACCCAACGCAGGTAATGCAGCATGAGGGGGGCGAGACAGTTGGGCTGGGCCGCCACCGCTTTCTCGATGTTCTGTGCGTACTCGTAAAAGACCGGTTCGCGGCCTGGAATAATTTTCGCAATGAGGGTGAACCCGTGGCAGGCCGGGCTCTTTGGATAGATGGGGCCGTACTTCCCCTTCTCGAGCTTGTCGGTATCCTTTGGCATGGCCATCGCCTGCGGTTTGATTTCCATATTGGTCTCCCTTTCGTGTGGTTCGGATTTGAAGATTGTAGTTACACGGAGCAGCGATCGTTCCTGTCAGTCTGGACAGGTGTCGCGAAGCGGCAGGGGGGACCACATGGAATCTGGTTTCGCGCGTGACCAATCCGTATGCCGAGCCGGGAATCCTTTATAATGTCCGTCGAGCGACTTCTATATGACTTTTCGGAACGGGCTGATCATCGTTTCCATGATTGCCTTATTGGGCGGACGCTCGGCGGTCAGTCAGACGATAAATCTTCGCGATGTCGATGGTGTCGAACATCGGCAGACCGAATGGGAGAGCAAGCGCGCGGTTGTCATCTTCTTCACGACCACCGAGTGCCCGCTCAGCAACGGATACATTCCCGAGATGAATCGGCTGCAGAAGGAATATGCCGCTCGAAACGTCGCGTTTTACGCAGTGGAGGTGGACACCACCATTGCGGACCGTGACGTCCGCAACCACGCGAAGGATTTTGCGATTGCATATCCGGTATTGATCGACAAGCAGCAAACCCTGGTTCGCCTTACCGGCGCGACGGCGACCCCTGAAGTCGCGGTCTTATCGAACAAAGGAGCGCTGCTGTATATCGGCCGAATCGATAACCGAGTCGAAGACTTTGACCAGCATCGTAACGTCATCACCGAACACGATCTGCGTAATGCACTCGATGCCGTGCTGGCAGGTCGGACGGTTCCGCCCGCCTCGACGAAAATTGTCGGCTGCGCGATTCCGGTAAAACGCAGGGCACGATGACGGAAAGGAATTAGTTGTGAAAATCTCCTTAGTCGTTCCTCTTCTTCTCGTCGCTGCCGCGATGCCGATGGCGCAGGTGCCCTCTTTCAACAAAGACATTGCGCCGATCCTTTATCAAAATTGTGCGATCTGTCATCGCCCGGGAGAAGTTGCGCCGTTTTCACTGCTGACCTATTCGGACGCCGCAAAGCGTGCAAAGCTGATTTCGACGGTGACGGAAAAACGATACATGCCGCCATGGAAAGCGGAGCATGGTTACGGGGAATTCGCAAACGAACGGCGTCTTACCGATGGGCAGATCTCTCTGATTCGCGCATGGGCAGATGCCGGAGCGCCCGAAGGAGACCCGCGAGACAAGCCGCCGGCGCCGGTATTCGCCGATGGCTGGCTCGGCGGAAAGCCCGACAAAGTGCTGACGATGCCCACGAAATACTCGCTCGCCCCGGACGGGCCGGATCAGTTCGAGTGCTTCGTCCTGCCGTCCAATGTGGACCATGATGTCTATTTCAGCGGTTTGGAGTTCAGGCCGGGAAATCGCCGGGTGGTGCATCACGCCCTTGTATTCCTCGATCCGAACCACGCGGCTCGGCGGCTGGCGTCACCGGATGGTTCTTACTCCTGCTTCGGCGGACCCAAATTCCAGGGTGCAAGTCTCATCGGCGGGTGGGCTCCAGGCTCGGTTCCCGACGCGAGCGCGGAACCGGGAACACGTCCAATTCCCAGGGACTCCGATCTCGTCGTTCAGATCCACTACCATCCCTCAGGTAAAACGGAGATCGATCAATCCTCGCTCGGAATCCGGCTGGCCGATCTTCCGGGCAAGCAGGGCCGCATGGCGGTGATTCTCGTAAATCGACGAATCGACATTGCGCCGAACGACTCTCACTACGTCGTCAAAGCGTCTCTGGAAATCCCGCGTGATGTGGAGGTGTCCGGCATCGCGCCCCATGCCCACTACCTATGCAAGGACATGAAGATCTCTGCGCACCTTCCCGACGGCACGGAAAAACCGTTGATATGGATCAAGGACTGGGACTTCAACTGGCAGGGATCGTATCGCTATGCGAAGCCAATTCCACTGCCGAAAGGAACACGGGTGGATCTGGAATACATCTACGACAACTCGGAAGCGAATCCGCGCAATCCCGCACATCCGCCCGTCCGCGTGCGATGGGGAGAACAGACCACCAATGAGATGGCCCTCGCATTTCTCACTGTGAATGTCCCGCCGTCTGAAGTGGCAGCATTTCAGCAGGAGATGCAGGGTGAATATGTGGCCGCAATACTAAGTCCCGGAGCAACGCTCGCCGATGTTCCACCGGAATTGACCGGTCAACAGCGTCAGAGCCTGACGCTGGCTTTCAATCTGTTTGATGCCAACGGCGATGGGGAACTGGATGCTGTTGAGAGTGCAGCGCTCCTTCGATTTCTTCGGAGTCGCCGTCAGTAAATTAGAAATGGTGTAGACCGGTTGCGAGTTGTGACAGCTGGTTCAGGAAAGTCGCCCTCAGAAGTCAGGAAGGCCCGCACAATTGCAAGGAATTCGAGATCGGTCGATGGCGTATGCCGAGCGCATCCATGCGTTTCTGTAATGGCAAGTACGGTCGATACGACGCGGTAGAGTCCCTGTCTCTAAATTTCCACCGGGCTGGCGAGCGTGAAGAGTAGCCGGGTTTCAGGTGGATACTGCAGCTGTTTGCCTTTAGTCATCAGCACCGTGTCGGTGACCGCGTCTCCTGTTGTCGAGGCGCCCGCAGAGCGTCCGCTTCCGGCAGCGTCGCCATCCACCTTTGCATCTCTTTTGTGGATATGGTGCCCGATTCCCACATACAGCTGGGTCTGGACAGGAACGTCCTTGCCATTGTGCTCCACCGACGTCAGAACCAGGCTAAGCTGAGCCCGACCCTTTTCATGGCCCGGTTCCTGAGCATCCACCACGAGACCGTGAACAACAGAGCCCTTTTTAAAAGTGGTAAGACCATCAACGATGACATCCTTGCTCACCGTCCCGGTGAATGAGTCTCCGGGAGAGCTCTTTTCCGTGCTGATTCCGTCCTGTAATTCGACTGTTATGTACGTGCCGGACGGTACTGTGAGCTTTGCCGGTTGCGTCGAGGCATCATGGTCGGATGTGGTCGCCCTGGTGCATGCCAGCACCCCCGCCGAAAGCAAAAATCCAATTGTCACTGCGGTAAGTACGCGTCTCATGTCAGTCCTCCTTACTGGGGGATAAGGGCCGTCAAAATGCGGCGTCGGAACTGCCCTAGACCGTTTTGAAAGAATCAAATGGCGACCTCTATGTACAAGGAGCACGCTGGAGTCCTTACAGGCTAAAGCGTGGACGCCAGCCACTTAAGTCCGAACTCCGACTCCATCGAGGTGGCACTCGAAGGTCACTTTAAGGGCGTGCGGGCTCATGCCTTTAAGCGCGACGATGCGGGGTCCGATGGGCTTTGCCCGACCGAATTCCGGTGGAATTGTGCGAGGATGTTGGGGCATGCCTGATAAAAAAACTCTGCGGCTGGCGATTCCTAATGGCAGCTTGCAGGAACCCACTGTCGATTTGTTCTGCCGTGCGGGTTACAACATGAAAATTGGGGGGCGGTCCTATTACCCCATCGTCGCCGATGACGAAATTGAATGCCTGCTGGTGCGTCCGCAGGAACAGCCGCGCTATGTTCAGGACGGCCTCATCGATCTTGGCGTCACCGGGTACGACTGGGTCTGCGAAACCCAATCCAAAGTTGTAGAAGTCATGGAGATGGTTTACTCGAAAGTCAGCCGGAGGCCGACTCGCTGGGTGCTGGTCGTACCGGATGCTTCACCGGTGCGCGCCGTGGGCGACCTGGAAGGCAAGCGCATTGCCACTGAAATTGTGCGTCTGACTCAGGAGTTCCTTGAACGAAGGAACGTCCGTGCGCGTGTTGAATATTCCTACGGCGCTACAGAGGTGAAGCCGCCATTGCTTGCCGATGCCATCGTCGACGCGACGGAGACGGGGACCTCGCTTCGAGCCAACAGCCTGCGCATCATCGAAACCGTTCTCGAAAGCACGCCGAGGCTGATTGCCAGTCCTCAGGCCTGGGCGGACAAATGGAAACGTCAGAAGATCGAAGACATCGCGCTGATGTTGAAAGGCGCAATGGCTGCGGAAGGAAAGGTCTGGCTCTCGATGAATGCGCTTCGCCGTGATCTGGATGCCGTGCTCGCCATCCTTCCCGCGCTCGATAAACCAACCGTTGCCTCGCTATCGGATCCTGCATGGGCGGACATTACGACGATCGTCGACGAAAACGTGGTGCGCGTCATCGTCCCAAAGCTGAAGAAGGCCGGCGCCCGAGGTATTGTGGAATATCCGCTGAACAAGATTATCGAGTAGATGGAGTTCGCTCGCTGCCTGCCTTTCGGGCGGTCATGGAATCACATTGACGTCGGAC
>Ga0070667_100001278_pt1 | contig 22765 bp, 19 predicted proteins | sample KBSS33metaG_FD_64659 | JGI IMG/M metagenome (GOLD analysis project Ga0070667, IMG submission 64659) | Switchgrass rhizosphere microbial communities from Kellogg Biological Station, Michigan, USA - KBS S3-3 metaG | ecosystem: Host-associated > Plants > Roots > Rhizosphere > Soil ... | reverse complement strand
ACCCATCACATGGGCACCGCAGCCGAACCGCATCATCACGAAGAACAACACGGCCCAGAACAGCAGATAACCAATCGTGCCCATCGCCCGACCCTTCCTATTGTTTCGGCATGCCGGCGGGCATGCCCGACATCGGCATTCCGCCCATCTGCATGCCCGGCATCATCTCGTGCATAAGCAGCCGATCGGCCGTCGCCTGCTGCCCGACTGACAGAACGGCATAGAGTCGCACCAGCGCGGGCTTCAGCGCGCGAAGATTGTCGAGGCCGGCCGTCATCATGCGCTCATGCCGATCGAGACGCTGCTTTAACGAAGGCGGCGCGCCATTGGGACTCGTCATCATCCCCATGTGGAGCTGGCCCGCTCGCCTGGCATTGGCACGCAGCACGCCGGCAAACGCGTTCCAGGTTCCCGTCTGTGCGCTGGTAATCTTGAGTTCAGTCCTCAGGGACGCGATCCGCCCTTCGACGTCAGTGCCCATTGGCATGGCCCTACCGTCCATCATCCCCATCATCGGCATCTTGCCACCATCGCTGCCCATGCCGTTCATCATGCCCGACCCGCCGCCCATCATGCCGTCGGGCTTCGTGGTTGGAGCAGACGGTGCCGGCGATGGCGGCGCGGGGGTCGCCGGGGCGGCCGGCGCTGCTGGATGATGCCCGGCATGGGGGTCCGGAGCATCTTGCGCGCTGACCATCGCTGGCAGGGCGCCGGCAAGCGCAAGCGCGGCCGCACCAGTCCATATGCGCTTTGACGTGATCATGTCTTTTCTCCTGAAGGGGACGAAAACCTGCTGAGTGCTGCAGCCTAGGCCCGCGGTTCGGTAAGGTCGGCCGGTTGCCGAAGATGCGGAAAGAAGCCGGGAACGTGCGCCATGTAGCGCCGATATTCACCGCCATATTCGCGAAGCGCGTCCTGCTCTTCATGACGGGCGAGGCGAACGTACATCACGACCAGCACTGGAAACATCGCTAGCGTCAGGAGCGTCGGCCACTGCAGCAGGAAGCCGAACATCACCAGGATGAAGCCGACATATTGCGGGTGCCGCATGCGCGCGTAGATGCCGCCGGTCGCCAACTTATGCTCCTGCTGCGCGGCATGCAGCAGCTTCCATCCCGACGAAATGATCCAGAAGCCGCCACCGATAAGCACGAAGCTGGCTAAGTGGAACGGACCGAAATGCGGATTGACCTTCCAGCCGAACATCATCTCGAGAAGGTGCCCGGCGTCGTGCGAGAACCAGTCGATCCCTGGAAGCCGGGACTGGAGCCAGCCCGAGAACAAATAGATGGTCAGCGGGAAACCGTACATTTCGGCGAACAGGGCAACCAGGAAGGCGCTGAACGCGCCGAAGCTCCGCCAGTCGCGCGGGGTACGCGGCTTGAAGAAGCTGAAGGCGAAGAGGATGAAGATGGCGGCATTGATTACCGCTAGTCCCCACAGCCCATAACCGGACATCTCATCGTGGTTCATCGCGGCGTTCCTTGGGACGGCGATTGCATTGAACCGCCTTCAGGGGGTGCCGTGTCGGCTGCGGGGCCGGCATGCTTGTCTCCATGACCGTGCATGAAGATGTGCATCCCCAGGCAAAACGCGAGCGGCAGCAACAGTGGCAGAAATCCGACCAGATGGGCGCGGTGCTCCGTGACGAGATAATAGCCGCCAATCAAAAGGAACCCGATCAAAACGACATTGGCGCGCCGCGCCGCCCCGTTCCTGTGATGGTGTGTATCGGTGTCGCTCAGAGCCACGATTCCGCCCTCCTGCAATAAGCGATATCGTAACGGCAGGAGCATCACTGTACGTAATGATCCCGAGTGCCTGGCGAGGCTCTTGACCTTAACACGGTGTCAGACCCCATATGATGAGGCGTCGACCAGGAGCACCGCAATGACGCACGCCGAACATCATACACACGACCATGCACGTCATGCCCAAGGAGGCGGAGCGAAGGATCCGGTCTGCGGGATGACAGTCGATCCGGAGACAACGGCCCACCATGCGATCCATGGTGGAACCACCTATGATTTCTGCAGCGCGGGCTGCCGCAGCAAGTTCGTTGCCGATCCTGACCGCTACCTCGTTCCCGCCGCGCCTGCCGCCTCCGAACCCGCTTCCGGCACGATCTGGACCTGCCCGATGCATCCGGAGATCCGGCAGGATCACCCAGGCAACTGCCCGATCTGTGGCATGACGCTGGAGCCTTTGACCGTTACCGCCGAGACCGGCCCCAGTCCCGAGCTCGCCGACATGACCCGCCGCTTCTGGATCGGCCTGATGCTGGCTTTGCCTGTGCTCGTCCTCGAAATGGGCGGTCATATCTTCCCGGCAATTCATCACGTCGTGCCGATGCGGATTGCGATCTGGATTCAGCTTGTGCTGGCGACACCTGTCGTACTTTGGGCGGGGTGGCCGTTCTTCGAGCGCGGCTGGGCTTCGGTGCGGACGCGCAACCTCAACATGTTTACCCTGATCGCGATGGGAACTGGGATAGCCTGGGCCTACAGCATGGTCGCAGCGCTCGCGCCGGGCGTCTTTCCTCCTGCCTTCCGTTCGGCCGATGGTACGGTTGCGATCTATTTTGAAGCCGCCGCGGTCATCACCGTCTTGGTGCTACTCGGCCAGGTGCTTGAGTTGCGCGCCCGCGAGCGGACGTCGGGTGCAATCAAGGCGCTGCTCAACCTTGCGCCAAAGACCGCACGGCGCATCGATGCGGACGGCACCGACGCCGAGGTAGGTCTCGATCAGATCGTCGTCGGCGATCGGCTGCGGGTTCGCCCGGGCGAGAAGGTGCCGGTCGACGGTGTGGTCGAGGACGGTCGCTCTTCGCTCGACGAGTCCATGGTCACCGGCGAATCGATGCCGACGACTAAGGCGCTCGGCGACAAGGTGATCGGCGGCACGCTCAACCAGACCGGCGCGCTCATCATCACGGCCGACAAGGTCGGCCGTGACACGATGCTTGCCCGGATCGTGCAGATGGTCGCCGCCGCGCAGCGCTCGCGCGCGCCGATTCAGCGCATGGCCGATCAGGTCTCGGGCTGGTTCGTGCCCGTGGTACTGGCGATCGCGGTGCTCGCTTTCGCAGGCTGGGCGATCTGGGGGCCGGAGCCGCGCTTCGCCTATGGGCTGGTCGCTGCGGTGGCGGTGTTGATCATCGCCTGCCCCTGCGCGCTGGGTCTCGCGACGCCGATGTCGATCATGGTCGGTGTCGGCCGGGGCGCCGGGCTCGGCGTGCTGATCAAGAATGCCGAAGCGCTCGAGCGCATGGAGAAGATCGATACGCTGGTGGTCGACAAGACCGGCACGCTGACCGAAGGTCACCCGTCGGTCACGAAGATCGTGGCTGGTCCGGGATTCACCGAGGACGAGGTGCTGCGGCTAGCGGCTGGCGTGGAGCGGGCCTCCGAGCATCCACTCGCCCGCGCGATCGTCGAGGCAGCGGGCAGTCGAAACATCGTGATTCCCGAGGTCGCGGACTTCGACTCTCCCACAGGCAAGGGTGCGCTCGGCACGGTTGAAGGCAAGCGCGTGCTGCTTGGGAACAGCGCGTTTCTCAAGGAGCATGGGGTCGATACGGCAGCGCTTGCCGCGCAGGCCGACGAACTGCGGCGCGATGGCGCGACCGCGATATTCGCTGGGATCGACGGCGTCGTCGCGGGCGTGCTCGCCATTTCCGACCCGATCAAGAAGACGACGCCCGAAGCGCTCGCCGCCCTCCGGGCCGAGGGCATCCGGGTGGTGATGCTGACCGGCGACAATCGCACCACGGCCGAAGCGGTCGCGCGGACGCTCGGCATTGACGAGATCGAGGCCGAGGTGCTGCCCGATCAGAAGAGCGCGGTCGTCGAGCGCCTGAAGCGCGAAGGCCGCATCGTCGCGATGGCCGGCGACGGCGTCAACGACGCGCCCGCGCTCGCCGCCGCCGAAGTCGGTATCGCCATGGGATCGGGCACCGACGTCGCCATCGAGAGCGCCGGCATCACGCTGCTCAAGGGCGATTTGATGGGGATCGTGCGGGCGCGGCGGCTCAGCCAGGCGACCATGTCCAACATCCGACAGAACCTCGTCTTCGCCTTCATCTACAATGCGGCCGGCATCCCGGTGGCGGCAGGGTTGCTCTACCCGCTTTTCGGCATCCTGCTCTCGCCGATGATCGCGGCAGCCGCGATGGCACTCTCATCGGTCAGCGTCGTCACCAATGCACTCAGGCTCAACCGGCAGTCGCTATGAACATTGGCCAGGCTTCGAAGGCGAGCGGCGTCTCGCAGCGCATGATCCGGCACTATGAGAAGATAGGCCTGATCCCCGCCGCTGCGCGCCGCGGCAGTGGCTATCGCGACTATTCGGATGCGGACGTCCATCGGCTTCGCTTCATAGCCAATGCCCGCGATCTCGGCTTTCCGGTCGAAGAAATCCGAAAGCTGCTCGACCTGTGGTCCGATCGCGGTCGCGCCAGTTCCGAAGTCAAAGCGCTGGCGGAATCACGCGCCGCGGACCTGGGCCGGAAGGCCGACGCGCTGCAGGCGATGCGCCAAACGCTGCTCGATCTGGCGACATGTTGCCTTGGCGACGATCGGCCGGACTGCCCGATCCTGATCAAGCTCTCCTCCTGACCGGTATTCTGGCGTGTCGTTGGGTGAATTGGAGAGAGCACTCATTCGACGGCAACCAGCTGATCAATGACTGACCGCGTGCGGGCGCCAGCCGATCGTGACGAGCGGTCGCGACGAAGCCCCGGCTGATCTCCGCCCTTAATCCCGTATCGTGGGTCCGATAAGCAAAAGGTCCGTCGAACTGAGCTTGCTAAGTGCTGATTTCGGGCGGTAAAGTCGGCATAGTACTTTTCGTGGTACGCAACAAGAAAGACCAAAACAGGTTCGCGATAAATCAATCGCTTAGCACCTGAATTCGAATCCCTCCCGCCCACGCTTTATTCTCGGCCATGCGAGATCGATTTCACAAATCACAGGTGAATTATGGAAGAGCGTGACGGGGCGAGTCTCCGGTTGTGGTCGTCAGTCCCATCACGTGCGAACGAGGCCTCCGCGGATGGGTTCGAATCCCACAATGGGATCAAATCTCAGTCCCACGTCAGGTCCCACACCGGCGTAGAACTGCCGACTGGTGCTCTGGCTGGCAACCTCACCTTTTATCTAAGTAGTCGAAAATAAGTTATAAAATGTGGCGGAGCGGGAGGGCTCTAAACGGCTACGAAAGGGCTATTTAATATCAAGCACTTAAGGCTGTAGAACTCTCCATGCCCTGGCGACTTGGCTGGGATTGGATCGAAGTTGTCGTCCGTACTGGTTCGCCTTCATTCGTCCCAAACCAAGTTCAAACCGGGGTGTAAACCGGGACGCCCAGCGTCTCGAACACCGGAGAATTCAAGTGCCACGCGCCATTCACAAGCTCAACGCGAGACGGGTCGAGACCGAGAAAGCCATAGGCAAATACGGCGATGGCGGCGGCCTCTGGCTGATCGTCGGGAAGGATGGATCCAAGCGCTGGATCTTTGCATGGGAGCGCGACGGCAAGCGCCGCGAGATGGGGCTCGGCTCGACCACCGCGGTCAGCTTGACCAGCGCCCGCAGCAAAGCCTTGGCGGCGCGGGAACAACTGGCTGACGGCAAGGACCCGATCGTCGAGCGGGACGCAGCCATCGCTCGTGCGGCTGTTATCCCGCCCGTCGAAGTACCGCTATTTGGGGCGTTCGCGGACGAGATCATCGATGCGCTCGAAGACGGATGGAAGAATGCCAAGCATCGACAGCAATGGCGGACCACGCTTCGCATCCACGCCAAACGCCTTAGCAAGATGCGCGTTGATGCCATCACGACCGATGATGTGATCGCGGTGCTCAGGCCGATCTGGCAAAAAATCCCCGAGACTGCCGGCCGCCTGCGTGGACGCATAGAGCGTGTGCTCGACGCAGCTCGCGCTAAGAAGCTGATTGTTGGCCCTTGGGAAAATCCGGCACGCTGGAAAGGCAATCTGGTGCACTTCCTACCGCAGCGGGCACGTTTGAGGACTGGGCACCACGCGGCGATGCCGTTCTCCGATTTGCCCGACTTCATTATCGAACTCCGCAAGCGCGTTGGGTCGGCCGCAAGAGCTCTGGAGCTCACCATCCTCTGCGCCACCCGAACCAGCGAAACGCTCCAGATGAAATGGGAAGAGGTCGACCTCGAGGATGGTATTTGGATCATTCCCGCAGCACGCATGAAGATGGGCATCGAGCATCGCGTGCCGCTGTCGAAGCAAGCGGTCGCGCTTCTCGAACAGCAGAGTAAAGATACCGAGCGCGACCCGAACAGCTACGTCTTTCCAGGGCATAAACGGGGCATGCCATTATCTCAGATGGCCATGACCATGATGCTGCGGCGGATGAAGCTCGGCCATTTTACCGTGCACGGTATGCGCAGTGCCTTTCGCGACTATATGGGCGAAATGACCGATCATCCCGAGTCTGTCGTCGAGCAGGCGCTTGCCCACCAGGTCGGCGATGCAACCGTTCGAGCCTATCGGCGGGGTGATGCTTTTCTGAAGCGCCGGCTTGTCATGCGCGACTGGGCCAACTTCATTGATGGAGTAAAACCTGCCCCTGAAACGCAAGCGGAGAACGTATGCGAAAACGCTCCAGAGCAAGCTCGTGAACTAGCCAGCTGATTGGCTACGAGACCGTAACGGCGTTCCAATCCAAGCCGAAACGCGTGAGATATTTGCGAAGGCGATCGGCATCGTTGGGACTGCTCTTGCGTTCTCTTGAAGCGGAAAACAGAGATCGCCCCGCCTCGGACATTGATCGACTGGCACGGCAGACCCGAATGGTTTCGGCCAGTTGGACGCGGTCGAACGGATCGATTTCAGCTAAGGCCTCGACACCAAGCAGTGTGCTAAATACGTCATCGCTGTCATTGCTGCTGCTTGACCATAGGCGCTTCAATCGGACAATCTCTGAATCAACACATTCGACGTCGATGCGCCCGCGCGGCGACAAAGTCGCCATGCGGGTAATGCTGGCGGCAAGATCGCGGAAATTGCCTAACCATGCTGCATCGGGAGACGCTGAAAATTTGAGGTACCGCTCACGCGCTTCCTTGTTGAAACTGACCCGCTCTCCTTCTCGCTCGGCGAAGCGATCGAGCTCATAGTCAAGGTTAGGCTCGATATCCTCACGACGCGCAGCCAGGCCCGGCAAGCTGAACGTCCACAGGTTGAGGCGAGCATAAAGATCGTCGCGGAAAGCGCCGGCCGCGACAGCGTCGCCAAGATCGCGATTTGTACCGACGATGAGTTGGAAATCCGACGACGCTTCCTTATCCGACCCCACCGGCAGGAAGCGTTTGTCCTCGATAGCGCGCAGGATCATCGCTTGCTCATCGATCCCCAACTCGCCGATCTCGTCCAGGAACAGCATGCCCTTGTCCGCTGCACGCAACAGACCGGGACGATCCGCGATTGCACCGGTGAATGCGCCCTTGCGATGCCCGAACAGCGCTGACATCGCGCCATCCCCCTTCAGCGTCGCGCAATTCACCTCGACGAATGGTCCGGCGATTTGGTGCTTCAGCCGTTTTAACTCGTAGATCCGCCGCGCCAGCTGGCTCTTCCCGGCGCCAGTTGGTCCCATCAACAATATCGGTGCCTTCGAACGCAACGCGACGTTCTCGATCTCATCGATCATGCGGTTGAAGGCGGGATTCAGCGTGTCGATCCCCGATTTCAGGAACGACGTGCTTTCCGCGCTGGCGGCGGCAAAGCGCGTGGCGATGCTGTCGTAGCGCGACAGATCGAGATCGATCGTGTTCCATTTCCCCGCAGGATTGGCCGTCCCGCGCTCCGGCTGAGTCTGGAGCAGCCGTCCGGGCAGATAATGCGCCTCGGTCAGCAAGAAGAGGCAAATTTGCGCGACATGGGTGCCCGTAGTGATGTGGATTAGATAATCTTCGACCTCCGGGTCGAAGGGTTCGGCGCGCGCGAAATCGAGCAGTTTGCCGTACACTTCCTCGAAATCCCAAGGGTCATTGAAGTCGAGCTTCCGCCGCTCCACCGTCGTCTCTGGGGAAACCGATGCGATATCGTCGGCGACATATTCGGCCAAGCGGCCATGCGGCGTACCGTGCAGCATGAGAAAGCGGTCGACCCGCAGATCCTCGTGCATTGTCAGCCCGACAGAGGGCCGCCACTTGTTCCAGCGAGACGGCCCAAACTTGCTCGCATCCAGCGTCGAGCCCAAAAATCCGATTACGACGAGAGGTTTCATGCTTATCCCATAGGATAAACCACGCGCTAAAGCGATAGGAGATTGAAGCTTGCGCTTGACCGCTTCAAAATAGCAAGGCGCACCAGACCCAATTATTATTACGTATTTTCAGTAATTTATTAGATTTCCAATAACGCTCTCCAACAGTTGGCACGCCCTCTGCAACGTATCTGGCATCGAACGAGGCGATATTTCGGCCTCTTCGATAGCGGACCGGAGACAGGGCGATCGGAATGGGCCGATCGCCCTGTCTCCGGCCAGAAATGAGGAAGATGCACATGGCCAACAAGAGCCTCTTTGCTTCCGCCGTCGCGATGCTGATGCCGCGGGCGGAGACCGTGAACCGGGAGGGCGCTCCGGCCTATGCGTATGGGCCAGAGCAGAAGCTCGCCCAGCTCGCGGCGACCGGCACGTTGGCGGACAATTTCTACAGCGCTGCCGAGACGCAGCTTGCCGACGTACTCGACGCTGCGCGAGCCGTGGATCCCTACTTCGTCGCTCAGACCGCGATCTATGCGCGGTCCTCGGGCGCGATGAAGGATATGCCGGCGTTGCTTGCGGCCTATCTGACGGTCGCCGATCCCGATCTGGCGATCCCCGTCTTTGGCCGGGTGATCAACAGCGGGCGCATGCTGCGCAGCTATGTGCAGATCCTGCGTTCGGGACAGGTCGGGCGGACGTCGCTCGGCTCGCGTCCGAAGCGGCTGGTCCAGCGCTGGCTGGAGCAGGCGTCGATGCGCGATTTGATGGCGGCGGCGACGGGCAATGCCCCGAGCCTCGCCGACATCGTCAAGATGGTCCACCCGAAGCCGGCGGATGCCGCGCGCAAGGCTTTCTATGGCTGGCTGATCGGGCGTCCCTATGACGTTGCCGCGCTTCCCGCCGAGATTGCCGCGTTCGAGGCATGGAAGAGCGACATGTCGCTTTCCCTGCCGCCGGTACCGTTCGAGTGGCTCACCACCTTTCCGCTGACTGCCGAGCAGTGGGCCGAGTTGTCGACCCGGATGGGCTGGCAGGCGCTACGGATGAACCTGAACACGCTGGCGCGCAAAGGCGCGTTCGGCGTGGACGGGGTCAGCAACGCGGTTGCCGTGCGCCTCGCCGACCGCGATGCGCTCCGCGCCGTCCGGCCTATGCCCTATCAGTTGATGGTAGCGCTGGGTCAGGTCGACGCAGGCGTGCCGCTCAAGGTGCAGGCGGCGCTGGAGGAGGCCCTGGAGCTGTCGTTCCGGGGCGTGCCGAAGGTGCCGGGTCGGGTCGTCGTCTGCCCTGACGTGTCGGGATCGATGAGTTCGCCGGTGACGGGCTACCGCAAGGGCGCCTCGTCGAAGGTGCGGTGCATCGATGTCGCGGCGTTGGTCGCGGCGGCAATGCTGCGGACCAACCGGGAGACCCGCGTGCTGCCGTTCGAGCAGCAGGTGGTGCCGCTGAAGCTGGAGGCACATGCCCGCCTCGCCGTGAACGCGGCGAAGCTGGCGGGAGTCGGTGGCGGCGGGACCAATGTCTCGGCACCGCTGGCAATGCTGAACGCGGAGAAGGCGACGGTCGATCTGGTCGTCATCGTTTCGGACAACGAGTCCTGGGTGGATGCCACCCGGTCCGGTGCAACCGCGACGATGCGCGAGTGGGAGAAGCTGAAGCGCCGGAACCCGGCGGCCAAGCTCGTTTGTGTGGACGTGCAGCCCTATGGGACGACGCAGGCCACTGGTCGTGCGGATATCCTCAATGTCGGGGGTTTCTCCGACGCCGTGTTCGACACGATCGCGCGCTTTGTCTCTGGCGAGACGCGCGATTGGGTCGAGATCATCAAGGAAGTGGAGTTGTAAGAACAGGGTCGTGGCGAATGCTGGTGGGACTACACCTCCACGAAAGGGGGGCTTTGCCCCTCGATAGGTCCGACGAGTAAAGCGCCCGGAAAGCCGCAAGGCCGGATGGGAGATGCGGGTTCGAGTCCCGCCGCTGGAACGTAGCTTAAGGACCGCCGTCTCACCGAAACTGGTCGCCACGGCCTGGCCACCATCATCACGGCGAATGCCGGGAAGGACTACATTGGTAATGTGGCTGTCGCGGGTTCGAATCCTGCCTGCCCCGAAACGGGTAGTAGCTCAGTCCGGTAGAGCACCAGTCCCTCGGGACGGTCCTTTCCAATCCTTGTCGCCGTGAACGAAATTAGAAGCTGGCGAATGCTGGCGGGACTACATCGGTAAAGGCCGAAAGGCCGAGCGGTTCGAATCCGCCCCGGAGCGATCCGGGATGTCTCGCCTCTCCTCGTCGCCGGCACCGATAGACACGTCGGCGAATGCCGGAGGGACTACATGGGAGAGCATCTTGCCGAGAGGCAGAAGGTCGGCGGTTCGATCCCGTCTCCGGGCAACCGGATAGCTCAGCGAAAATGTCTCGCCACGCCTCGTCGCCGACACCATGAATGTACAAGGGAGGTCGCGATGACCGAAGCAATGTTCGACTACCAGCACGTCGAGGGCGGCGTGCCGATCAAGATGTGGACGCGTGGCGTGTCTGTCGAGGACGGCGCGCGCGCTCAACTCATGCGGGCTGCGCAGATGCCGTTCGTATTCAAGCATGTGGCCGCAATGCCCGACGTCCATGTCGGGATCGGTGCGACCGTTGGTTCGGTGATCCCGACCAAGGGCGCTGTGATCCCGGCGGCGGTGGGTGTCGACATCGGCTGCGGCATGATGGCGGCGCGAACCTCGATGGTCGCGAGCGATCTTCCGGACAATCTCGAAGCCATTCGTTCGGCGATCGAGCAGGCGGTGCCGCATGGGCGCGATGTCGGTCGCGGCAAACGCGATACCGGATCGTGGGGTTCGCCTCCGCCGGCGATCGTCGAGGCGTGGGCGACGCTCGTCACCCGCTTCGAGCGGCTTTGCGAGAAGCATCCGCGGCTGAAGAACACGAACAACCTCGTGCATCTCGGCACGCTCGGCACCGGCAACCATTTCATCGAGCTCTGTCTCGATGAGGAGCAGCAGGTGTGGGTGATGCTTCACTCGGGATCGCGTGGCGTGGGTAATGCGATCGGCACGTTCTTCATCGAACTGGCGAAGCAGGACATGCGCAAGTGGTACATCAACCTCCCCGATGAGGATCTGGCGTACTTTCCGGAAGGGACCGACCATTTCGACGATTATGTCGAGGCGGTCGGCTGGGCACAGGACTTCGCCGCGCTGAACCGGCGCATGATGATGACCAACGTCATCCGCGCGCTCCGGGGCCAGATTGCCAAACCGTTCGACGCGGAGATGGAGGCGGTGAACTGCCACCATAACTACGTGACGCGTGAAAACCATTTCGGCCAGAATGTCCTGGTCACCCGCAAGGGCGCCGTGCGCGCCGCTAAGGGTGTGATGGGCATCATCCCGGGTTCGATGGGCGCCAAGTCGTTCATCGTGCGCGGGCTGGGCAACCCGGAATCGTTCGACAGCTGCTCGCACGGTGCCGGTCGGGTGACGAGCCGGACGGCCGCCAAGAAACTGGTGACGCTCGACGAGCACATCGCCGACACAGCGGGCGTCGAATGCCGCAAGGACGAAGGTGTGATCGACGAGACGCCCAAGGCCTATAAGCCGATCGAGGCAGTGATGGCCGCGCAGGCGGACCTGGTCGAGATCGTCCACACACTGAAGCAGGTGGTGTGCGTGAAGGGCTGATGTCCTTCACGCACCCATCAAGAGGATATCATGATCACAATCGATGGATCGGAAGGCGAAGGCGGTGGACAGGTCGTGCGCAATGCGCTCGCCTTGTCGCTCGTTACGGGTCAGCCTTTCCGTATCACCAATATTCGCGGGAGGCGCGAGAAGCCGGGATTGATGCGACAGCATCTGACTGCGGTCGAAGCGGCCTGCGCGATCGGCAACGCCGAGTGCGCCGGCGTCGCCGTTGGCTCGTCCGAGATCGAGTTTCGTCCGGGACAGGTTGTTTCCGGGGAATACCAATTTGCCGTCGACACCGCGGGTAGCACTGGTTTAGTCTTGCAGACGATCCTGATGCCGCTCGTTTTGGCGGGCGGACGATCGCGGTTGGTGCTCGACGGCGGCACCCACAACATGATGGCGCCGCCATTCGAGTTCATCGAACGGAGCTTCCTGCCGATTCTCAACCGGCTGGGTCCGACTATCGATGCGAAGTTGGTCAAGCATGGCTTCTATCCGCGTGGCGGCGGCCGGATCGAGATCGACATCGAGGCGGCTCCGCTTCGGCCGATCGATTGCATCGATCGCGGTGCGATGACCGGCGTTTCCGCGATTGCCCTCTTCGCCGGACTGCCGTTCGCAATCGTCGATCGTGAGTTGCAGACGGCGCGCAAGTTTCTGGATTGGCCTGACGAAGCCTTCGTTGTCCGTCAGCTGCCAGAGGATATGGGACCGGGTAATGCGTTGTTGCTCGAGGCGCGGTTCGAGCATGTCACGGAGATTGTCACCGGCTTCGGCAAGCTCGGCGTCTCTGCAGAGTCCCTGGCGAAGACCGCTGCGCACCGCATGTCAGGCTATATTGCGTCCTCGGCGTTCGCCGGTCCGTATTTGGCGGATCAATTGCTTCTGCCATTTGCTTTGGCCGGCGGCGGCGCTTTCACGACGGTAAAGCCGAGCCAGCACGCGCGGACAGCGGCCGACGTGATTGCGCTGTTCACGGGCAAGAGATTCTCGTTCGCGCACCAGGAAACCGGGGTCCACCTAGTTTCGATGGCTTAATTGGGGCCGTTAGTCGCCGAACCGCTTTCGGGCAGCTATGTCAAAAGCCGACATGGTCGGAGCGTGGTTCTACTATACAGCCTTCTTGATGTCGGCGAGCGTCGCGCCCCGCTACGCGGACGGCGCTTTCGGCTGTTATCTGTGTCTCTGCTCGCCGCCAACCTAGCAGGCGTATCAATAGCGCGACAACGAAGGTGTCTGGGGTGAATTTTCCTTCGCTGGATCGGATTGTCGCAAAAACATCACAGACCGTCGAGCGACTGGCCTAACTCGTTGAACGCGACGCGCGGGAAATGGCAGAATGCCAGATCGGTACGCGGTTGGAGCGACCCGTACATCGCAGGTTGAACAGGCCAATCCACGCGCGCTGAATGGCTTCGAGATGCGCAATTACATCATCGGCCAAAGCGTCATCGATTGCCTCCGGATCCCCGTGAACGAACGCGTTCCGCGCCTTTTGCACCTGCTTCAGAAGCTCAGCTTCCTTGGCATAGCCCTGCTCAGCGAGGTCGCTCCAGAAGGTGGTTTGCCAAGTGCGTTTGTACAGTGTGTCCAGCCTGCCGCCGATATTGGGAAAGCGGCGCAGCAATTCCGCGCCCAAATCGCCTGGGAGATCCGCGAAGGCTGCACGGAAATAGGCGTCGATCAGCATTTCGAACAGCGTCCAGAACAGCAGCACCACGGTGAATCGCTGGGCTATTCGCGCGTTGCGCTCAATTGGCGCGCCGCGCCCAGCCTCGACCTTTATCTGCTCGAGAAGCAGATAGGCCGACCATGGAATTGCACCCTGAGTTATGACTTGGGGGACTGCGCGCTCCACGCCATCGATCAAGATGCTCTGGGTCTCCGGCTCGATCCGATGTCCGCATATCGGACAGGCAAGACCATCCTGGAGCGCATTGCATTCGTAACAATGGCTCAGGCCACGCCAGGGTGCGTCCATCAGACTTCTCCCTGCCCAACATTTTCGCGGGAGGGAGCGCAGTGCCGCAAATTCATGCGATGGGAGCGGCGCCGCCTGTATCGACCGGCGGCTCCTTCCCCAAGGTATTGCGCCACGCCTGCTCCTTGTTCAACTCGGCAATGCTTGCCCCGGCCCGGATCTGATCGGCAAGTTGCTCACGAGCCTTGTCGACAATCCTTTGCTGTCCTTCATCATCGAACGGCAACGCGCTTCGCGCCACGGCCTCGACTTTCTCGATATTCAACCAGGCAGCCTTGAAGCTCGCGTCGTCCGAGGCCAAGCCCTCCTCGCGCGATAGTGCGAGAAACTGGCATGCGCGCTCGCCGTGTTCGGAACGCGTCGCATCATCGAGCGACTGGATGCGCGAGAGCAGTAAGGCCATCATCGGGCCACGGTCATTGTGTTCGAAGCCGATCCGCGATGCCGCATACCAGGGGTCGCGATCCTCGGGTCGGATCGAGAATTCATAACCCGCCTTTTCGGCAACGTTGGCGAGCCAGATGCGCTGGACGCGGCCATTGCCTTCGATGAACGGATGCGCCGCATTGATCTCGTTAATGATTGCCGCCGCGGCGTCGGCAAAAGCGGCTGGGTCGAGACCGCGCAATTCGTCGGCATCGCGGAACGCTTCGAACTGCTTCACCATCCAGCCGGCGATATGTTCGGGTGGGGCAAACGGGATCGGCCCTCGTCCCGTTGTGTATCGCCGCTCCTCGCCCGCCCAGGAATAGAGGTCTTGGAACAGATGGCGATGGATTGCCCTGAACGCCTCGTACGTCGGCGCGTCGCATTCCGACGGCAAGCCTTCGGTAATGCGGATGTCTGTGAAAGCACGCTCGGCGGCATCGAGCGTCGCGGCTTCGCGTATCCCAAGTTCGTTTACCAGGACCTGCGTGCCGGGGTAGAATACTCGATCATATTCGGCGCGCTCCGCGTCGCCGCGCGCGCTCACTTCGAATTGGGTGCGAAATATGAGCGCAGGGCGTCGCGGCGCTTCTCGATCGGCACGCCTTCGGCTTCAAGGCGCGCAACAAGCTTTTCGGCAGCCGCGTCGCGGCCAACGCCTTCAATGTCGTTGTTCGCGCTCATTTGCCTGCGGCGCCACGTAACATCGGTTTCCGAGGAAGAGGACCAGCGGCTCATAATATCACCCGACGAGAGATTGTTCTGCAATGTTGAAGATAAGCGGCACAGCGCAAATCCGCTAGCGGCCGGACTGCCGGTCTAGCAGACGCCGCGCGCGATCGATCCGATCCTCCAGCCCGGCGCGGAAGTCCGGATCCTTCCGGCGCAGCTCGATATGTTCTGAAATCGCCGCGCGAATCACATCGGAAATCGGCCGCTGCTCGACGCTGGCTACGGTCTCCAATGCTTCCGCCTGCTCAGGCGAAAGACGGATGGTCATGGCTTTGGTGTCCTTCATACCGCTACTTTGACACCAAAAGATTTTGGTTGTCAACACGATTGGTATCGTGGTATCACGGTATCAACAAATGGAGGTGACCATGACCGATCTAGAGAGCGCGCAGCCAAAGCCGGAAAAGCCCAAGGACAAGACGTTTTCGATCAAGATCGATCGGACCGTTTACAAGGTGGAGGAAGAGCAACTGACAGGCCGGCAGCTGCGAGAGCTGAGCAAGCCGCCGATTGGGCCCGACCGCGATCTTTTCGAAGTCGTCCCGGGGGGGTCGGACATCAAGATCCTCGACGATCAGGTCGTCAGCATGCGCGACGGCTTGCGGTTCTTCACGGCCCCGGCGCAGATCAACCCCGGCGCATTTTAAGGACTAGCCCTATGCTTCCCCAGATCGATCTCGACTGCCTCGCCGAACGCGTGCCCGGATACAGCGTATCTTCCGAGGCCGGCTTGATCTGCGTCGTTGTTCCTGATTTCCAGCTCGGTCCGGGGTACGATCGACCCGTCGCAGACCTGCTGTTGCGGCTGGCGCCTGGTTATCCCGACGTGGCGCCTGACATGTGGTGGTTCCACCCCTATGTCCGCCGCGCTGATGGGGGGCCTATCCCGGCAACCGAGGTCTATGAGCGGCACCTCGGCCGCGAATGGCAGCGCTGGTCGCGGCATCTCCAGCCAGGCCAATGGCGGTCCGGGATCGACTCGATCGAAAGCTATCTGGCGATTGTCCGGAGGGAGTTGATCAACGCCGCTCGGAAAGCCGCATGAGCGTCACGCTCGTCCTGCCTGACACGATCGCGGGCGCGCTCGCCGAGATGACGCGTAATCCGCTCGAACGGGCGGGCGTGTTGCTCGCACGCGTGCATTCGTGCAGCGACGGCAGCATCCGTCTTATCGCCCGACAACTGATACCGGTAGTGGAAGGCGCCTATCGCGAGCGCAGCGAAATCCACATGGCGATTGCACCGGAAGGCTTTGTGCCTGCGCTGGGCGAGGCCGAGACGCTGGGTTCGATGGCGATCTGGGTCCATACGCATCCTGGCAACACGGGCGTGCCGCTGCCCAGCCTTGCGGACCATGAGGTCGATACCGCGATCGCTGATCTTTTCCGCCTTCGGAGCGGCTCGCCTTATTATGGCACGCTGATCCTGTCGCCACGTGAGGCAGGCTTTGCCTTTTCTGGCACGCTGCAAGCAGAAGATGGCCCATCGCTCACGATCGAACGCCTGTGGACCGTAGGGGATCGCTGGCACCTCCAGACCGCCGTCGATGCGACAGGCCCTCCCCTCGCACCCATGTTCGAGCGTAATGTGAAAGCCTTTGGAGGCGAGATACAACAAGCGCTGGGCAACCTCCACGTCGCGGTGGTGGGCTGTGGCGGCACCGGGTCGGCAGTGGCCGAGCAACTCGTCCGACTCGGGATCAGGAAGCTTCTCCTGATCGACGCCGACCGCTTGTCGGCAAGCAATGTCACCCGCGTCTACGGATCGCGAATCAGAGACGTTTCGCGCCCCAAAGCTGAAATATTGCGCGATCATCTGACGCAAATCGTGCCCGATCTCGACTGCAAGGCCGTCAATGCGATGATCACGCTGGAGCCGGCCGCGCGATTGCTCGCCGAGCAGGATCTCGTCTTCGGCTGCACCGACGACAATGCAGGCCGGCTCGTTCTGTCTCGCCTTTCCTCCTATTTCCTGACGCCGGTAATCGATGTCGGCGTTTTGCTGACCAGCGATGCGAGCGGTGCGCTGACGGGCATCAACGGACGCGTGACGATCCTCTCGCCCGGTTCGGCGTGCCTGGTTTGCCGCGACAGGATCGATTTGGCGCGGGCGAGCGCGGAAGTAATGACCCCCGAAGAACGGCGGCGGCTGGCCGACGAAGGCTATGCCCCGGCACTTTCCGGCATCGAACCCGCGGTCGTCACCTTCACCACTGCGGTGGCTGCGGCCGCGGTGGCGGAAGTACTCGAACGGATGACCGGCTATGGCCCCGAGTCCCGCCCTTCGGAGGTTATTCTGCGCTTTCACGAGCGCGAGATTTCCACGAACACGGCCGCGCCGCGCCGCGGCCATTATTGCGATCCCGAAAGCGGCAAGCTGGGATCCGCTGCTATGTCGCCCTTTCTCGAACAGGTCTGGTTTGGATGATGAAACTGTCATGGCTCGAATGGCTGCCGTTTCGGCGATGGCGGATTGCGGGTACGGTCGAATATGCGGATGACATCCCCGAGCGCCTGCCCAAGCGCGTGATCGTACTGGTCGCGATGGGCGACTACCCAAAATGGGCTGCGTTCAAGTGTCCCTGCGGGCGCGGCCACACGGTCATGCTCAACCTCGACGCCAGTAGGCAGCCCAGCTGGAGTTTGACCCGATCCGGTACGGGAAATCTTACTATTGCGCCGAGTATCGACTATTTTGATGCCGGGAGACGGTGCCACTTCTTCTTGCGCGACAGCCAGATCCTCTGGGCAAAGGACAGTATTCGATGACCGACGGCGAGATTACAGGCGGCGGCGACACGCCGACCGGTGGCGCTAAGCGTCCACTCACCAAGACTCCGATGTTCACCGCGCGCAACTCCGCACGCTACGAACGCCAGGAACTGATCAAGCAGATCGACGAAGCGGAAGCCTCGCATCTGATCTGCTACGTCGGCGGCCCCTCTTCGCAGATCGACCGCAATGACATCATCGGATTTGTCGACCTGCTCCACAACATTCCCGAGAACGAGCCGGTTGACCTGTTCCTGCACACCTTTGGCGGCGACGTTGATGCCTGCGAGAAGCTGGTCCGGCTGATCCACGCAAACGTCGTTGAGAGCAGGTTCCGCGTCGTCATCCCGGACGTCGCCAAGAGCGCTGGCACGCTTATGGCGCTGGGTGCCAACGAGATCCTGATGAGCGACACGTCCGAGCTCGGCATGATCGATCCCCAATTCCCGATGCGCGACAATCAGGGAAATGAGTTCTGGCATTCGGTGATCGCCTATCTCGACGCGCACCAGGAATATGCTGAGGCATTGCGGGTCGATCCTCGCGACCCCGTCGCCATGCTGCGCCTCGACAATTTCGACGCGAAGGTCGTTCGGAAATTTCATGGGATACGCGACCGGGTCCGGACCTTCGCCGAAGACCTGCTCAAGCGCAACGGCCTGCCGGCTTCGACGATCTCTTCGGAGTTGATGAGCCCCAGCCGCTGGAAGACCCATGGCCAGCCCATCACGCCCGCCGACGCCGCCCAGCTCGGGCTCCCCGTCACCTATATCCCCTCAAGCGATCCGCGCTGGATACGCTATTGGAAGCTCTATTGCCTCCAGCGGCTGGCGATCGGCGAGAATGGCAAGATTTTCGAATCGGGCTTCGTGTCGCAGGTGCTCGACGAATAGCGGCGAGGGATGTGCTCCATATGGCTGGGGCACGGCGCCGAGGCGACGAAGCCATTTTTGATCGCGGGAGAGTGCAATGCAGTGGCGCGAAGGAACGACACTCTTTTCGGCCGGCGATCTGGTCAATTTCATGGGGTGTGCGCACGCCACCGCGCTCGACTTGCGGCAACTCGTCGCGCCGGTCGCGGTGCCGCCCGACGACGAGCAGACCAAGCTGCTGCAGGAAAAGGGCTTCGAGCATGAGGCCGCATTTCTGGCGAGGTTGAAGGCAGAACAACACACTGTCATCGAGATCGTCGGCGACGGAGACATTGCCGACAAGACCGCACGCACGCGGGCAGCCCTCCGAGAGGGCGCGGATGTCATTTATCAAGGCGCCTTCCTCGAGCATCCTTGGCAAGGATATTCCGACTTTCTGCTAAGGGTGGATCGTCCGTCGGCGCTCGGCGATTTTTCCTATGAAGTCGCCGACACAAAATTGTCGCGATCGGCAAAGCCAAAGCATCTCATCCAGATGTGCATCTACTCCGACATCCTCGCACGCGAGCAGGGCACGCCGCCCGAGCGAATGCATGTGGTCCTCGGCGACGGTACGGTCGCGAGCGTCCGCGTCGACGCCGTGATCCATTACTTCAGCTTCGCCCGCGAACGGTTCCTCAACTTTGCCACCACGCCGCCAGAGGCATCGGCCGGGTCGCCCTGCGGGCATTGCACCTTTTGCCGCTGGGCGACGGCCTGCGATGCGGAATGGGAGGCGATGGATCACTTGAGCCGTGTCGCCGGCCTTACTCGCGGGCAGGCAGAGGCATTGCGCGCCGTCGGCATTTCCGACCTGGTAGAGCTAGCCAGCGTCGGCGCCGACGTGCGCGTGGCGGGCATTCAGCCCGAGACGCTCGACCGTCTGCGGCATCAGGCGCGCCTCCAGGCACATCAGCGGCAAACCGGGAACCGCATTTACGAACTGCTTCCCGCCGAGCCCCGGCGGGGGCTGGCCCGACTGCCACGGCCTGACCGCGGCGACATGTTCTTCGATATGGAGGGCGACCCACTCTATGACGGGGGTCTCGAATATCTCTTTGGAATCGTCACCACCCATGACGACGGCGAGCAGTTTCATGCATTCTGGGCTCATAGCCGCGAGGAGGAGAAGGCAACCTTTCAGGCTGCGGTCGATTTCATGGTCGCCCGGATTTCCCGGTATCCAGGCGCGCACATCTATCACTATGCCGCCTATGAGGAGCATGCGCTCAAGCGGCTGGCGATGCTTCACGGCACGCGCGAAAGCGAGGTCGATGACTTTCTGCGCGAGCACAGGCTGGTCGATCTATATCGCGTCGTCCGCGAGGCGGTCCGGACATCAGAGCCGGCCTATTCGATCAAGAACATGGAAAAATTCTATCGTGAGGAAGCACGCGGCGGCGAAGTGACAACTGCTGGCGACAGCATCGTTATGTATGAACGCTGGCGGCGCTTGGGCGACGGCCAGCTTCTCGCCGACATTGCCGACTATAACCGGGTGGACTGCAGCTCGACTTTGCAGTGCCGCGACTGGCTGGCTGACATGCGACCGCAAGGAACGCCATGGCGCGCACCCGGCGCTCAGGAAGACGCTCGAGGGGGAGCGGAAGAAAGGAACGAAGCGGAGCAGCGTGTCGCAGAAATGGCGGCGGCGCTGCTGGCGGGCGGACATGCGCAGGAGGAATGGCGCCAACTGCTAGTCGACCTGCTCGAATTTCATCGGCGCGAGAGCAAGCCCGCTTGGTGGGCGGTATTTTCCCGCCAGGATTTGCCTTATGCCGAGTTGCTCGAAGATGCGGAGTGCCTAGCGGGGCTCGAGGCGCATCCGGACATCCCGGCGCGGCCCGAGAAACGATCTTTCATCCACACCTTCCGCTTCCCCGCCCAGGACTTCAAGCTCAAGATCGGCGACAAGCCGCAGCGCGCCGGCACGCTGGAACCCGCCGGCGACGTCGTCGGTATCGATGAAGACTCGCAGACGATCGAGCTCAAGCTCGGGCCGAGCCGAAGCCCGATCGAGGATGGCACCTCGCTCATTCCGTCGGGGCCAGTGGGCGATAAACCGCTGCGCGCCGCAGTATATCGCTTTGCAGAGGCGGTTCGAGACGGCGATGCGGACCGTTACGCGGCGGTCGCGTCGATCCTGCGAAAGGATTTGCCGACGATAGACGGACGCGAGGTAGGCGACCCCGTTCTGTTGGAAGGCGCCGAGCCGCTGCCCGGTACGATCGAAGCGCTCCGGTCGCTGCGCAACAGCCATCTGCTGATCCAGGGGCCACCCGGGGCGGGAAAGACCTACACCGCCTCGCACGCGATCGTTGCGTTGCTCGCGGATGGAAAGCGGGTCGGTATTGCCTCGAATGGCCACAAAGCCATCAACCAGCTGTTGGGGGAGGTCGAGACCTTAGCGGCCGCCAACAACCTCGCCTGCCGCGGGATCAAGAAGAACAGCTATGAGCACCAGATGCTTGGTACCGGCCGCTGGATTGAGGAGACGTTCGATAACAGCGCGGTCACGGCGGCCCACCAGCTGGTAGCGGGGACGGCTTGGCTTTTCGCCCGTCCCGAGCTCGATCAGGCTTTCGATTATCTCTTCATCGACGAGGCTGGACAGGTTGGACTTGCCAATGTCGTCGCGATGGGCGTCTGCGCGCGAAACATCGTGCTTATCGGCGATCAGATGCAGCTAGCGCAGCCGATCCAGGGAACGCATCCGCGCACCAGCGGCGTGTCGGCGCTTCAACATCTGCTTGGGGATCATGCGACGGTGCCATCCGAACGCGGTATTTTCCTCGCCGAGACCCGCCGGATGCATCCGGACCTTTGCGGCTTCATTTCCGCCGCCGTTTACGATCGGCGCCTCCGGTCGGCCGCCGGCAACGAGATTCAGCAGCTGCTCGCCGACCCCGCGCTCGATACGGAGGCCATCGCGCCATCTGGGCTGCGGTTTGTGTTCGTGGACAGTCTCGGCTGTACTCAACGCTCGCGTCCCGAGGCCGAACGTCTCGACCGGACCTACCGCGCGCTGCTCGGGCAGCAGTGGCGGAACAAGCAAGGTGAAACCAGAGTGATCGGCACCGCCGACATTCTCGTCGTCAGCCCGTACAACATGCAGGTCGAGCTTTTGAAGAACCTGCTTCCCCAAGGCGCCCGTGTCGGCACCGTGGACAAATTTCAGGGGCAGGAAGCAGCCATTGTGCTGATTTCTATGGCAACCTCGTCCGGGGACGATCTGCCGCGGAACATCGAGTTCCTCTACAGCCGGAACCGCCTCAACGTCGCGATCAGCCGCGCGCGTTGCCTGGCCGTCATCTTCGCCAACCCGCGCCTCCTCGAAATCCCTTGCTCGACTATTGCGCAAATGGAGCTTGTGAACGGCCTCTGCTGGGCCCGTCGATATGCCGTGAAACAGGCATTGGAAACAGCCGACCCATCGCGTCAGATGGAACTCCCATAGCGGGTGATGGCGAGGCGCCGGTCTGCCTTCGAGGCGAACAGCCGTCCTCTCGGGCCTCGATGTTGGCGGCGATGCAAGCGCGATCCGCTCGTCTATAAACAGCTATCAAGCGGCGGCTGGCACACCTTGCGACTTGGACCACGCATGCGTCGGATGGCCGCTTTCAGGGTGGACGGGGAGTTGCGGGAAAGACCGAAATGGAAGCGCAAAGCGGACATCTCCGCGCGGTTCGGGCATTAGAATCCCCCGAAAGGAATAAATCCCGGCGCTCCACCTGCGAACGCAATTCAAAACATTGATTTAATTTGTAGTTTTCTAATTGGACGAAACCCAAAACGCGGTCGACCCAACCAGAAAACATGGGTGTAAGCGCCAGGGCGCGCGCATAAATACCGAATAATATTAATATGTTACGTGAAAGAAATGGCGGAGCGGGAGGGATTCGAACCCTCGATACGCTTTTGGCGTATACTCACTTTCCAGGCGAGCGCCTTCGACCACTCGGCCACCGCTCCGCATGCACTGGTAAGGCGGGCGCCCTAGC